>WNFS01002147.1_pt1 | contig 14934 bp, 15 predicted proteins | sample 5400141 | NCBI WGS metagenome assembly WNFS01 (sample SAMN13153358, study PRJNA577476) | soil metagenome | isolation source: 60 cm saprolite under Madrone tree | place: USA:California | collected 2016-06-14
GCGTTCCAATCGGAGCCGATCATGTGGATTGTCAAAGTAGCCCTGCAACGCCCCTACACCTTCATCATGTTGGCGGTGTTGATCGTGTTGATGGGCGGCTACGCCATCCTGAACACGGCGACGGACATCTTTCCGAACATCAGGATTCCGATTGCCGCGGTGATCTGGCGCTACAACGGCATCCTGCCCGAGGAAATCGCGAATCGCATCGTGCTGTTCTCCGAGCGCATCGCACAAACCACCGTCAATGACGTCGAGCACACCGAATCACAGTCGGTCTACGGCACGGCCGTGGTCAAGTATTTCTTCCAGCCCGATGTCGACCAGGATCTATCCTTCGCCCAGATTACCGCCGTCTCGCAGACTCAGCTGACGTTCTCGCCCCCCGGCACCACTCCGCCTTTCGTCCTGTCTTACAACGCCTCCAGCGTGCCGATTCTGCAATTGGCGCTGTCGAGCGACAGCTTGCCGGAGTCTCAAATCTACGATCTCGGCAATACCATCCTGCGCACGCAGTTGGCGACGGTCGCCGGCGCCTCAATCCCCTTTCCGTTCGGCGGCAAGCAGCGGCAGGTGCAGGTGGATCTCGACCCGCAAGCACTGCGCGCGAACGGTCTGTCCGCGAACGATGTAGTCAGCGCGATCGGCGCTCAGAACCTGATTCTGCCGGCAGGCACGCAGAAAATGGGCGCGCTCGAGTACTTCATCAAGCTCAACGCCAGCCCGAATCAGATCGAAGATTTGAATAATCTGCCGATACGCACGCGCATCGGCACCGTGACCTATGTCCGCGACGTGGCGCATGTCCGCGACGGCTACTCGCCGCAGACCAACATGGTGCGTTTGGAGGGACGGCGGGCCGTGCTCATGAGCGTCCTGAAGACCGGCAAAGCGTCCACGATCGACATCATCAACAGCATCAACCAGAAGCTGCCGCAGATCCGCGCGTCGCTGCCCACCAATTTAAAGATCGAGCCGCTCAGCGACCAATCGGTGTTCGTGCGCGGAGCCATTTCCGGCGTCGTCCGCGAAGCGGTGATCGCCGGAGCACTGACGGGCTTGTTGATCCTGTTGTTCCTCGGCAGCTGGCGCAGCACGCTGATCATCACCATTTCAATCCCCCTGTCGATCTTGGCCTCGATTTGCTGTCTGTCCGCGCTCGGCGAGACGATCAACATCATGACCCTGGGCGGACTCGCGCTTGCGGTCGGCATCTTGGTCGACGATGCGACGGTCACCATCGAGAACATCAACTACCATCTCGAGCACGGCAAGGATGTGGAAACCGCGATTCTCGACGGCGCGCACCAGATCGCCCTGCCGGCGCTGGTCTCGACCTTGTCGATCTGCATCGTGTTCGTGCCCATGTTCCTGCTCGCCGGCATCGCCAAATTCCTGTTCATCCCCTTGGCCGAAGCCGTGGTTTTCGCCATGTTGGCCTCCTACATTCTGTCGCGTACGCTGGTCCCGACGCTGGCAAAGTTCTGGCTCAAGGAACACATCATCGGCGCGAAGCCCAAGAGCCGGCACTTCCTCGCGCGATTTCAGGAGCGATTCGAACGCGGCTTCGAGAAGATGCGCGAAGGGTATCGCGCGTTGCTGGGAGCCGCCCTGCACAGCGGTCCGCGTTTCGCGGCCATCTTCCTGGGCTCGATGGCCGCCACCGCCCTGCTGGCCTTTCCGCTCGGACCGCTGCCGGGACTCGGCCAGGATTTTTTCCCGTCCGTCGACGGCGGCCAAATCAAGCTGCATCTGCGCGCGCGCACCGGCACCCGCATCGAGGAAACCGCCGCGCTCTGCGACGCGATCGAGGCAACGATCCGCGAAGTGATCCCGAAGAATCAGATTGCGAACATCGTCGACAATCTGGGACTTCCCTACAGCGGCATCAATCTGGCGTACAGCACCTCGGCGCCGGTGGGTCCGGGCGATGCCGATATATTCGTGAATCTCAACGAGGGCCATCAGCCCACCGCGGACTTCGTACGCGTGCTGCGCACCAGGCTCGGGGCAGCCTATCCGTCGACGACGTTCGCGTTCCTGCCGGCGGACATGATTACCCAGATATTGAACTTCGGCCTGCCCTCGCCCATCGATGTGCAAATCGTCGGATTCAATGTGCCGGCCAACCGCGTATTCGCGAATAATTTGTTGCAGAAACTGCACGGGGTGGCCGGCGCGGTCGATTTGCATATCCACCAATCCGGCGACTATCCGCAGTTCAACGTCGACGTCGACCGCACCAAGGCGCAGCTCGTCGGTCTGACGGAACAAACGGTGGCGAGCAATATGCTCGTGTCTCTGTCCGGAAGCTTCCAGACGGCGCCGTCATTCTGGGTCGACCCGAAGAGCGGCACGCAGTACCAGGTCGCCAGTCAAACGCCGCAGTTTCGCCTGGAAAATCTCAACGATCTCGGCAATACCCCGCTGAGCGGCGGGATCGGCGGCTCGTCGCAGATATTGTCGAACCTTGCCAGCGTCCATCGCAGCGTAGCCCCCGCCGTCGTGACCCACTACAACGCGACCCCTGCGATCGATATCTACGGGTCGGTTCAGGGCACGGATCTTGGATACGTGTCCGCGCAAATCAACAAGATCATCGCCGAATCGGAAAAGGACCTGCCGAGGGGCTCCCACGTCGTTTTGCGCGGCCAGGCACAGACGATGAAAGCCTCGTTCAACGGCTTGTTGATCGGCCTGCTCGGCGCCATCGTGCTGGTATACATGCTGATCGTCGTGAACTTTCAATCTCTGCTCGATCCGTTCATCATCATCACTGCGCTGCCCGCCGCATTGGCCGGAATCGTCTGGATGCTGTTCCTCACCCACACGACGGTCAGCGTTCCTGCGCTGACGGGGGCGATCATGTGCATGGGTGTGGCAACTGCGAACAGCGTGCTGGTGGTGAGTTTTGCGCGGGAACGCATGAACGCCGGCGACAATGCCTTCGAGGCGGCACTGCAGGCCGGATTTACGCGGCTGCGCCCGGTTCTCATGACGGCCTTGGCCATGATCATCGGCATGATCCCGATGGCCTTGGGGCTGGGGGATGGCGGCGAGCAGAATGCACCGCTGGGACGGGCGGTCATCGGCGGCCTCCTCTTTGCAACCGTCGCCACTCTCTTTTTCGTGCCGACCGTATTCTCGATCATTCATGGGCGCCCTTCGTCGCACCCGATTCATTCCGTGGAGATTCCCGATGCCTGAGCCCAGCGCCGACGACCCGGAAAAAATTCTGCGCCGCAAGATTCGCCGTTATTCGCTGATTCTGCTCATTGTCGCGCTGTGCCTGGCCTTGTGGGGCGAGGTGACCCGCGTGCGGGCGCGCGCCTCGCTCGGCAAGGAAACAGCGGAAGGGTCGATACCCACGGTCATCACCGTTACGCCCAATCGCACGCCGCTGGGCGAGGAACTGGTGCTTCCCGGCACCGTGCAGGCGTATATCGAAGCGCCGATCTACGCGCGCACCAGCGGCTATCTCAAGGATTGGCGCACCGATATCGGAACGCAGGTGACCAAGGGTCAATTGTTGGGCGAAATCGACACGCCCGAAGTCGACCAGCAAATGAGCCAGTCTCTGGCCGATCTTGCGACCGCGCGCGCCAACGAAGCCCTGTCCAACACCACCAATACGCGTTGGAAGGGATTGCTCGCCACGGAATCGGTCTCCAAGCAGGACGCCGATGAAAAGGCGGGCGATGCCGCGGCCAAGAAAGCGGCCGCCGATTCCGCGGCCGCCAATGTGGCGCGGCTGCGCGAGCTCGAGTCGTTCAAGCGCGTCGTGGCCCCGTTCAGCGGCGTCATCACCGCGCGCAACACCGACATCGGGGCCTTGATCAATGCCGGTCAAAGCGCCGGAACCGAACTGTTTCGCATCGCCGACATGCACAAGCTCCGCATATACGTGCAGGTGCCGGAAAGCTACGCCGCCGCCACCCGTCCAGGGCTCGACGCGGAGCTGCATTTTGCCGAGCAGCCGAGCAAGACTTTTACGGCAAAGACGGTACGCACCTCGAACGCCCTCGACCCTGCTTTGAGGACCTTGCAGGTCGAACTCGAATTGGATAACGCGAACCGCGAAGTATTCCCCGGAGCCTATGCGGAAGTGCACTTCAAACTCCCGGCCAGCGCCGAGAGCCTGCGCCTGCCGGCGAATACGGTGCTGTTTCGGGCCGCCGGGCTGCAGGTCGCGACGGTGGACGGACAGAAACACGTGAAGCTCAAGAGTATCGTTCAAGGACGAGACTTCGGTAACACCATAGAAGTACTCTCGGGCCTGGGAGCCGACGAGACGGTGATTCTCAATCCGCCCGACTCGCTCACCGACGGAGTGCTCGTGCGCATTGCCGCCCCGCCTCCTGCGCAATCGAAGGACAAGAGTAAAGCCACATGAATGGTTCGCTCTCGAGCGCAACGCTCCTGCTCATAGGCACGCTGACGGCCTGTTCATTCGCGCCCGCCTACAAAACGCCGGATAGCGTGCCGGCCACGAGCGAGTACAAGGAGTCCGGCGACTGGAAAGCGGCGCAACCCGTGGACAATCAGAACCGCGGTGCGTGGTGGACGATATTTCGAGATCCGCAGCTGGATGTGCTGGAAACCCGGGTCGGAGACGCCAACCAGGATTTGAAGGCGGCTTTCGCGCGGCTGCAGCAAGCGCGTGCCGCCACCCGAATCGCGCGGGCCGATCTTTTTCCAACCCTGAGCGCCGCATCTTCCGCGACACGCTCCAGGACGTCGACCAATTCGCTGACCTATGTGCCGGGCAGGAGGCCGATCTACAACAATTTCGACCTGGAAGCCGATCTTTCCTATGAATTCGACGTCTGGGGCCGAGTACGCAACGCCGTCACGTCGGCCAAAGCGAGCCAGCAGGCAAGCGCTGCCGACCTTGCCACGCTGAATCTGTCGATCCATGCCGAGTTGGCGACCGACTACTTCACACTGCGTTTCGAGGACGCCCAGCAAGTGCTCCTCGACCAAACCGTGGCGGACTATACGCAGTCGCTGCAACTGACGCAGAATCTCTATAACGGCGGCGGCGCGGCGATAGCGGACGTGGCGCAAGCCCAGGCGCAGCTCGAGAGCGCACGCACACAGGCCGCCGATATCCGGCTGCAACGCGCGCAGACCGAACATGCCATCGCCGTGTTGCTCAGCGAAAACCCCTCGGCGTTCCATCTAGAGCCAAATCCTCTGCCGGTGGAATTGGCTCCCCCGCCCATCGATCCCGGCCTGCCCTCCTCTCTCTTGGAACGCCGTCCGGACGTCGCCGCGGCCGAACGCCGGGTCGCCGCCGCCAACGCACAGATCGGCGTGGCGCGTGCGGCGTATTTTCCGGTGTTCAGTCTCGCCGCCGCGGCGGGCCTCGACAGCACGCGTTCGTCCAATTGGCTGAATGCGCCCAGCCGATTTTGGTCGTTGGGCCCCGCAGCCGGTGTGCTGACGCTGTTCGACGCCGGCCGGCATCGAGCGCAGACCGCGCAAGCGAAGGCGATTTACGATGAGCAGGTCGCGGATTATCGAAGCACCGTCCTCACCGCCTATCAACAAGTCGAGGACAATTTGGCCGCCCTGCGCCAACTGCAGCAGGAGAGCATCAGTGAGGCGGCGGCCGTGACGGCAACGGCCAAGGCACTGCAACAGGCGCAGTATCGTTACAAGGCGGGACTGGTGACGTATCTCGAGGTCGCGACGAACGAGACTACCGCCTTGCAGGCGCAGCTTTCAAATGTGACCATTCAAATGCGCCGCATGAGCGCGAGCGTGCTGTTGGTGAAAGCCCTGGGCGGCGGGTGGCGGAGAGGAGACTCAAAGCAAGCGGGCGGACCTGGCGAGAACTACGCCGGCCCGGCCACCTTGGCCGACGACGGAATGCGTGTGCAGCCCTAGTGCCGTTGTATCCGCACACCTGCCCGCCTACAGGTGAACGACCCCACAAAATTCGTATTCCCTAGACTTGAGAGCGACTTCGGCGATTGCGCGAGGAGGCCCAGTCCGAGGCGGCTACCTCAGCCGTGACTTCACCGCCCGCTCGCCGCATCAAGTCGCGGCCTAGCCGCGTCAGCCCCGATCCGCCCGGTGTGGCGCCGGAATAATCTGCCTGCAAGTGGCCGTGGTCGATGACTGCGGTTACGATGAGCGCCAGGCTCATCTGCCGAGCGCGGAGTATCATGGTATTCATGGACTCTACGGTAAATCCACCGGCCATAAATTTGCTGCTGCAAATTCGCACCGACGGTGTAAAAACGGTGTCGAAGTCGTTCAGCGGTTGGCCATGTCCTGCGGCGGGCGTTCCGCCTTGAAGCGGCGTTACCGAGCCCGACCTGGGATTCCAATCGAGGGGGCTATAATGCCTCGTGATCATTCATCTCATCGACGGTACATACGAGCTTTTTCGCCATTTCTATGGTCTGCGCCGCTTCACCAAGGACAAGGATCGGCCGTTCGGCGCCGTCGTGGGGGTGCTCAACACCGCCCTGCAGATGATCGAGGAAGGCGCGACGCACCTCGGCGTTGCGACGGACCATGTCATCGAATCCTTCCGCAACCAGCTTTGGAGCGGGTACAAGACGGGTGAGGGCATTGAACCTACCCTCCTCGCACAGTTCCACCCGCTGGAAGATGCCCTTGCCGACTTAGGTGTTACCGTTTGGCCGATGATCGAGCTCGAGGCTGACGATGCGCTGGCCTCCGCGGCGGCCTTGGCCTCCAAGGATTCTCGCGTACAGAAAGTGTGCATTTGGACGCCGGACAAGGATCTTGCACAATGTGTACACGGAGATTTTATTGTGCAGGTAGATCGAAAGAGTAAGGCCATTCGAAACGCCGACGGCGTGCAAGCCAAGTTTGGAGTGGCTCCCGAGCTGATTCCGGACTATCTCGCGCTCGTCGGTGACAGTGCTGACGGCTATCCCGGTATCGCCGGTATAGGACCGAAAGGCGCAGCGAGCCTGATCTCACGCTACGGAAGGATCGAGGATTTTCCGGCGGAGACCCTCGGGGAGCGCCGCGATCTCGCGCTGCTATTCAAAAAGCTGGCGACCCTTCGAACCGATGCACCGCTCTTTACCGACGTCGATGAATTGCAGTGGCACGGACCCACCGAGAGATTCTCAACGTGCGCCGCGCGGATCGGGGACCCTCGTCTGCTCGCCCGTGCCGACAAGGCTTTTGCGGCACGCCGGTAATTCGCCAAAATGCGGTATGGAGCCCTTCATCACATCCTTCTCGGGCGTTCGAATTCCAAGAATCATCTATGGAACGGCATGGAAGAAGACCGATACCCAGCGGCTGGTTCAGATTGCCATCCAATGGGGTTTTCGCGGCATCGACACGGCGTGCCAGCCGAAGCACTACCATGAAGCCGGCGTGGGTGCAGGCGTTGCAGCCAGTCTGAACTCGGGACTCTCCCGCCGCGATCTTTATCTTCAGACCAAGTTCACGCAGGTTGCCGGGCAAGACCCGCACCAGATCCCGTACGACCCGGCGGCATCCCTGGCGGAACAGGTCGCACAATCCTTCGCCGCCTCACTGCGGAATCTCCAGACCGACTATCTGGACTGCCTCATCCTGCATTCGCCGCTGCCGACGGCCCAGCGCACCTTAGCCGCGTGGCACGCACTGGAATCCCTCGTCGACGCCGGCGGAGTCCGTCAGCTGGGAGTCAGCAACTGCTACAGCCTCGCTGAGATCGAGCACCTGTGGCGTCATTCACGCATCAAGCCGGCCGTTGTGCAGAATCGGTTCTATGCCGAGACCGGGTACGATCGCGAGATACGTGCGTTCTGCAGCCAACAGCAAATCCTCTATCAGAGCTTTTGGACGCTGACCGCCAGTCCCCACGTCCTCGCTGACGCTACCATTACCGCATTGGCGTCGGCACACAAACGCACCGCGCCGCAGATCCTGTTTCGTTATTTGACACAGATCGGCGTCGTACCCTTGACCGGAACGCGGTCCGAAAGGCACATGCGCGAAGACCTGTCCATCTTCGAATTCGAACTTAACGATGCAGAGCGCCGCGCGGTCGACAAGATATTCGCTCCTCGGGGTTCTTTTGTCGGCGGTTGACGGCGGCGGCGGGCGGCGCTTTAACTCTTCACGGGCGCTTTGGTCACACCCGCTTTCGCCGCGCGCAGCAGCGCCTGCGAATACAGAACGTGAAAACCCAAGAGCAGCCGGAACGTTCCACCGAGCGCCCTGACTCCGGCCTGATCGTCGCGTGCGGCTGCAACGGCCGAACCGAACTGCAGTCGAGTTCTGTCGCCGTTCAGCGGCACGACCCGAAACCATGAGCGTGTCCGTTCATAGCGATCACACATCAGCAGTTGGGTCGCCGTCCGTTTTCCAACGTACCACACTGCAAATGAAGCGGCCAATCCGTCCGCGAGCGCACGCGCATCGGAATCGCTCGACGGTGTGCGGACGAAAGCACGGAGCAGCAGCCGCTCAATTCGAAACACCGGCGATGTATAGAAGGCGAATACGAAATCCGCCAGACTCACCACCCGATCGACGGTGACCGAAAAGCAATCGCCATACTTCCCCCAGCGCTCGGGGCGAAGACCCCCTCGGTACGTCTTCAGCAATGCGTCATCGGCCACCGGTTCTCGGGTTACACCCACACCAGCTTTTCCGACGACAAGGCCTCCTCCCCATCCCACCGATACGCCACCAGCGGACCATCCTTCGCGACGCTGTAATCCAGGCACGCAAATCGGGGAGAAATCACTTCCGGCTTGCCCGTAAACCAATAGTGCCCGAACAGCACAGGCGGACCCGAATAGGGATGCGCCTTCCACTCCTCCGGCATCGGCGCATCGGGAATCATCGCCATATCTCCGGGCGGTCCAATCGCCGCTTTGCGGTACGTCGATAAATCCTCCTGCCACCAACGAACGCGGACCTCATGCCGCACCTTACCGCCGCTATCTTGAAATGAAATGCCGGGCGGCAATGCCACCTCCGGGCCCTTGCACACCACTTCGATCGCCTCGTACACCGGATGTCCCTTGCGACTCCCCAATAAAATCGCCTCGTCGCTCAAGGTTTGGTTTGGACCCAGCAGCGGGCCGAGCAAATTCATCGATTCCTGATGCCAACACGCGTGCACGATGCGCAAGCCCGGAAGATCCAGCCACAGCGGCAATGTCTTGAACCAATCCGTGATCTCCTTCTGCCGCGGCGTTCCTTCGACTACGTCCAAAAACGCCTGATGCTGCTCTCGATTCCCCGGCTTGTGATGATCCCGCAAAAATTTCCCCGGATGCTCCGGGTCTGGAGTCACCCACGCAATGGCATTGAATTCATGATTTCCGAGAATGGACCGAGCCGTCCCCGCCGCGGTCATCGTCCGTATCAGTTGGACGGTCTCCATCTGCTTCGGTCCACGGTCGATTAAATCGCCGACAAAGATGGCGGTACGGCTGGGGTGACGCCACACACCGTCGGCAGCGGAATAGCCCAAATGCTCGAAGAGAGAAACCAGCTTGTCATACTGGCCGTGGACGTCGCCGATGACGTCAAAGCTCATTTGTCATTGCCCGTCTCCATGGCCCATCGCCCAGTTAACCACGGACCCGCACTATATGCTGCAACGAGTAATCCCATCCAGCCCATTAAAGCACTGCCTTACTCATATAGAATTGTTACCGTCCTGTTACCTGCCCTGGCGCGGAGGTGCGCATGGCTGATCGAATTCTCGTCCTTTACGGGTCCTACCGCGCCGATCGAATGGGTATCCGGCTGGCCAATTTTATCGTGGCAGGAATGAGTGCACGAGGCGAGTCCGCCGAGCTCGTCGATGCGAAAGTCGTCGGCCTCCCCATGCTTGACCGAATGTACAAGGAATACCCGAGGGGCTCAGCGCCGCCTGCAATGGAAGCTATGGCCGGCAAGATTCGAGCCGCTGACGCCTTCATCTTCGTCGTTGGGGAGTACAACTGGGGGATGCAGCCCGGATTAAAGAACCTCACCGACCATTTTCTCGAGGAATGGTTTTGGCGTCCCGCCGCCATCGCCAGCTACTCCGCCGGCCGGCTGTCGGGCGTCCGGTCCGGCGCCCTGTGGCACGGGACCCTTTCCGAAATGGGTATGGTGGTGATTTCCAGCACGCTTGCCGTCGGGCCCATCTCTCACACGCTGAACGCGAGCGGCGAGCCCATCGGTGAAGTTGGGCAAGGGCTTGAAAAAGCATTTTCGCGCTTCGCCGACGATCTCGCTTGGTGGACTGAGGCCGCCAAAAGTCAGCGCGCCCGCAAGGCGCCCCCCTACTAAGGACGTTTGCCGAATCCCAGATATCTGCGGTATTGCTCCGCGGCGCCGGCGGCGAACTCGCGTGCTTCCAGTTCATAGCGATTGTCCCAGTATCCCCGCCGCACCGATTCCACCACATAGCGCCAACGCGTCAATCGCGCCGTGCGCCACTGGCGCAGCACGTGAAAATACTCATGCAAGAGCAATTCGTGATCCGCAACGAATGCGGCCCCGCTCATCGCGAGCAGAATGCGGTTAGGGCGCGTGGTCGCACACGCGCCTCGGTGCAGCCGCGCGTAGCGCGAGTGCTCGATCACGATCACCCCTCCCACCGGCTCGGCGAACACCTGCTGAAGCGCGGCAGTCACGGGCGCCGGAAGCACGTATCGGCGGCCGAATAGCGCGCCGCGCGGCCCGGTAGATTTTGCCGCTTGGCCCTTCGAGTCGCTGGTCACGCTGCAACTCCCTCAAAATCGTCGCACCGAAGATGCCGCCCGGCGCATGGGCCCGGCACCCGCCGCACTTGAGTTTCGGTGCATACTATCGGGGTGGCATCTTCCATTCCACAATCCGTGACGATTTCGGTCAACGAGCAGATTCGCGTGTCCGGACTGATGCAACGGCCGGCCTCCGCAAAAACATGTCTTGTGCTTGCCCATGGAGCCGGAGCCGGCATGGAGCATCCGTTCATGGCCGCTTTGGCCCATGACCTCGAGGCGATCGGCATCGCTACATTGCGCTTCCAGTTTCCCTACATTGAGATACGAGGCAAGAGGCCGGATCCGCCCGCGCTTTGCCACGCCACGATACGCGCCGCTGTTGCAGCAGCACACGAGCTCGAACCCTCACTCCCTTTGCTCGCCGGGGGCAAATCCTTCGGCGGCCGCATGACTTCGCAAGCGCAGGCGGAAATACCGCTTCCGCACGTAGGCGGTCTGGTCTTCTTTGGATTTCCGCTGCATCCAGCCAAGCAACCGTCAGTCGATAGAGGTGCTCACCTTTCCCGGGTGAAGATACCCATGCTGTTTCTACAGGGCACACGCGACGCGTTGGCCGAGCTTACGCTCATCGAGCCGCTCGCCGAGCGACTCGGCAAGCTCGCCACCTTGACGTTGCTCGAGGCCGCGGATCATTCGTTTCATGTGCCGGCCCGCTCCGGCCGAACGGATGTGCAAGTCAGGAGCGAAATGATCGGGTCGGTGGCGGCGTGGGCCGACTCGGTCATCAAGGCTCATCATGGTTCTCAGGCTCGCTGACGCCGGCGCGCTCTAGCACACACCGTCGAAATGAGCGTCTACGCGAACTCCCGCTCGCGTAGCCAATGCGACAGAACACTCGCAGCGCTTCGAAGCGACAAAGCATTCTGCTTCGACTTCGCCAAGGTCATGGCCCCCGAGTAGACCGAGATGATAAATGCGGCGGCGTCTGTCCGCTTTGCCCGATCGAGTCGAGCACCCCCTCGAGTCCCGGCGATGCGTTCGACCAGCGCCGACTGCCATTCGACAAATACCGCATCGATGGCGCTGCGAAAATCGGCGTCGGACAGAACCAGTTCGAGAGCCAAGTTGTTGAGCGGACAGCCCGCAACACGACCCCGTGCATCCACCGCACTCACAATCTCAGCAAACACGCCGGTAATCCCTTTGGCGAGCGACGGCGCTGCACGAATCGGATCGATCCACGTTCGCCGAACGGCTGGTGCGACCCGGTCCGCAATGACCGCGAGCGCCAGTGATTTCTTGGTGGGAAAGTGGTGGTGCAATGCGCCGCCGGAGACGCCTGTCGCCTGCATCAGATCCTTCATCGACGTCGCATGGTAACCGCGCACCTCGAATAGGTCGGCGGCCGCGTCCAGTACGCGGGCTCGCAACCCTTCAGGGTCGTTTTGGCGGGTGCGGATCGACGTCGGTTTCATGTGTTACAGCGCTGTCGATATGTCCTAAGGCTTGACAAATCATCGAGATCTGAGCCAGAGTATGGCACAAAACCGGTCGCCCGGTCTGTTATTTCTCACGGGAGTCAACGCATTGATAGACACAATCCGACGGCGCCGCCTCGGCGCTCTCGTCGCGTTGCGCGGCTGGCGGCCCGCCTTCGGCATCCTTGCCGCAGTAATCGCGATGCCTACGATCGGCGCTGAAGCGAATGATGGCAACGCCGGAGCCTCTTGCTGCAATGTATTGGAGCTTCGCCAGTACACCCTTTATCCCGGGCGTCAGGATCTGTTTGTCGATCTCTTTGATCGGGTCTTCGCGGACCCGCTGGACGCCACCGGGATGACCGTGGTCGGTCAGTTTCGAGATCTCGATCGCCCGGACCGTTTTGTCTGGATGCGGGGCTTCCAGACCATGGCCGCCCGAGCCCGGGAATTAGCGGCCTTCTACGACAGCGATCTATGGCACGCCCACCGGAGCGAGGCGAATGCTTCGATTGCTGACTCCGACAATGTGCTTCTGCTCGAACCTGCGTCGCCGTCATTGCGATTCAAGGACGTGCCGCCGCGCCCCTCTGCGGCGGACACGACTGCGAGCAGCGGCCTCTTCGTGGTGACCCTCTATGACGCCAAACCGGAGATGCTGGCGTCGTTTGGCGCGCTCTTCGAGCGCTCGCTCCGCGCCCGTATGGAGGCGGCGGGAGGCACGACTTTAGCGACGTATGTAACCTCGGCGCAGCCGAATAACTTTCCACGACTCCCGATCCGTATGGGCGAGCATATTTACATCTGGGTCGCGCGATTCAAAGACACCCAGGCCTATGCCGCCTATCAAAAGCGCCTCGAGGCGGACCGACGGTGGAGTCATACACTGTGGCCTGCGGCCCGTGATCAACTCAGCCGGGAACCCGAGGCCCTTCGCCTGACGCCGACCCCGCGCTCGCGCCTGCGCGGATGACCGCAATCAGATTGACCGGAGCCGTTCAATGCCCAACCGCCTGCAGACGTTCACGCTCTACTCCGGACCGCTCAGCATGTACGGGGCGAAGGCTCACATTGCGGCGCTCGAGAAGGGGCTTGCGGTCAACCTGGTGATGGTCCCGTTTACCGACGGTCATCGCTATGACCCCAAGCACCCCGAGGTGCTGCGCATCAACCCCAAGCGCCAGGTCCCGGTGCTGACGCACGGTGCGGTGGAGATTTTTGACTCCACTCAGATCTTCGAGTACTTCGAACACATCCAGCCATACCCTCCCCTGTGGCCCGCGGAGCCGGCGGCGCGCGCGCAGGCTCGCCTGCTCGAGCTCAAATCCGATGAAGTGTTCTTTCCGCACGTCATCCGACTGATGGGTCTCGAGGGTCGACTCGATGAGCCGTCCGCGCAGGACGCCATCGCGCAGTTGCACCGCTACTATGGCGAGATGGACACGCTTCTCACCGAGCGCGGCTACCTCTGCGGCGAGTACACGTATGCAGACATCGCCTTCTTCATGGCTCAACTATTCGCGGCCCGGAAGGGTGCCCCCATGACAGGTGCGACGCCTCGCCTGCTCGATTGGCGTCGCCGTATGGCGGCGCGCCCGGCCGTGCAGCCAACCCTTGTGCTGATGACTCAAACTTTGACGCGCCAGGGACTGCCGGTACCGCAATTCATGAGCGACGCGCTGGCCGTTGCAACCTGACCGAGGTCCTCCATTGTGGCGATTCGAATCGTTCGTCTAGGTACCGACCGCCTTCCCGGGGAAGGCCCTCGTCTTGGTACCGTGAGACGCCCTCCTCGCGGCATTCGGAAGACCGAGTATGCCTCGAAGAATTTTTACGATGTCTGGCTGCCGATACTGGCGCCGAGCCCGGCATCGGTCAAGGAGGCGCTGACGGCTCGATCAGAACGGGACTGGAATCGTTTCGTGAAAAAGTATCGGAGGGAAATGGCCGCGACCAATGAGAGCGCTACGCTGGATATTCTCGCGGCCTTGTCCCACCAGGCCGACTTCTCCGTTGGCTGCTATTGTGCCGATGAATCCCATTGCCACCGCTCGGTGTTGCGCGAACTCCTCCTCGAGCGCGGCGCGCGGGTGAAGTAGCCGATTCACGCCAGGCCGATGAACGCAAACAGATCGTTCATGCTGCGTGCTTCTCTCGCCGGCAAAATACCCAGTCGCTCCACCGGGTCGCCGGCGCGATTCAGCCAAAACGTCCGATAGCCGAACCACGCCGCACAACAGGCATCCCAGCCGTTTGACGAAACGAAGACAAGTCGTGCCGCGGGACGATCGAACGCGTCGACGCCGAGCTGATAGACCTCCGGCGCCGTCTTGAACTTGCGCACCTTGTCGGCGCTCAGCACATGCGTGAACACGCCCGACATGCCGGCGGCGGAAATGGCGCTCGCCAACATCTCCGGACTGCCGTTCGACAGTATCGCGAGCGGCATTCCGTGCGCGCGAAGCCGCTCGAGCGCCGGAAGTACCTCAGAATATGCAGGCAGTCGAGCATACTGCCCCAGCAGGCGCTGACATTTGTCCTCGGAAAGATCCAGCCGCAATCGCGCACAGGCATGGAGCAGTGCATCCCTGGTAACGGTCATGAAGTCGACGTACTTGTCGCACAGGGTGCGCAGCCTCGAGTATTCAAGCTGCTTCTCCCGCCACAAGACCGCGAGGGCGGCGCCGTGCTTTGGAAACAATTCCTCGGCCAAGAGCCCGAGCGAATAAACGTCGAAAAGCGTCCCATAGGCATCAAAG
>WNFS01002150.1_pt1 | contig 14924 bp, 10 predicted proteins | sample 5400141 | NCBI WGS metagenome assembly WNFS01 (sample SAMN13153358, study PRJNA577476) | soil metagenome | isolation source: 60 cm saprolite under Madrone tree | place: USA:California | collected 2016-06-14
TTCACCTGCCCCTCGCACTCTAACTAAGGTGGTCTGCCCGATGCCGAGGCGGGCCGCTGCGTCCTTTTCTGAGAGCAAACCGCTGAGCTTCGCTTTGTTTTCGTTCATTGTCTTAAGCTCTTCTCCAAACTAAAAGTCCGTAGCTGACTTTTCGCTACGGGCTATATCATCGCCAACTGGCCGCCAAGTTTCGATTGTTTTTCCGAAGAATTTTTAGTCAAGCAAAAAAGGGAATTTCGAGTGACTTTGCTGCTTGCAAAAAGTCAATCGAGAGTCTTGGACCCAAGACCGGCTGGTCTCCCCTGCGAGGTTTGCCTACTCACAACCTTGTGTAGATAGTTAGTAGAGAAGCGAAAGGGCTCGACCCCACATAGTCGCGCGGCATGTTCCAGCGCTATACCAGAAGGCTTTCGCTCGAAACCCGCGTTGTCGCCTAATGCGATGTTCAGTTCATCAGAATAGTCGGCGGCATTCTTGGACAATAAAGACACTAGGTCATCAGGTAGTTGTAGATTAAACCGATGTTCTATTTCATGCTTGACCACTTGCTTCCAAGTTTCAAGGTTTTTATTTGTCTTGTGAATCTTCGATGCCTCTCGCCATACCTCGTGGAGTTTATGATAACGTCGAGAAAGCTTGGATAAGCGTAACGACGGGGTCAATCTCCCAAAAGGCCGCCTTCAAGCGCACCCGTTTGCGCTTGTTCCCCTCAGTCATTAGATCGTCGATGATATCCCTAAACTGAGACTGCACCACTCGCAGGTCATCCGTTTCACCCTCCTGCTTCGTGATGATCTCATTTAGGACGCTGTTGAGACTCACCTTGTGGGTTTCCGTCATAGCCGCTCCAGCTTCGACAAACAAATCCTCTATCGCTTCATTCAACTTAGCGCGTAGGTTGTTCAGAAGATAAATTGTCCCTTCGATCGTGTAAGTCTTGGCTAGGGACCCAGCAGTCTTGGTGCCCAACTGGTGTTTGGTTCTCCGCTTGCCTGACGACACCACAACGGGTTCGGAGGTTAATCGAAGTGCTTCACTAAAGAGCTGCTCGACGAATCTGATCGGCGAGTACACGTAATTAAACTCTGGCCCCCCTCTACCAATTGCGAGATCGCCTGCTGTCCAGAGCTCGTTAGCGTCTATCACAGTTTCGCCAGATTCTTGGAAAGGTGACGACGACCCTCCTACGTAGCGGTTCAACAAACATGCCCTAAGGATTTGAGCGGCAAGCGTCCGCGTGTCCGTTGCTTTGGTTAGTTCGCGGACATGCTCGACTACGGCTTGAAGCGTAGTCTGTGGTGTTCCCATCATGACCTCCCTGTTGGTTGCCAAAACTGCTTCGGTTGGTCGACCGCCTCAAGAAGTCGCGCATGTGTCGGCCTTTAGCTCACTGTCGCCCAACTAAATGATGAACGATTCAACCTACCATACCAACCCCTGGGGCCGACACGTCGCACTCTGCGGTTCCGTTTTCAAAACTTGCACACTGCTATTGAACCGACGACCTCGCCGTCCCGCGAGCCTTCAATCCTTTGCATTGTTACGCCCGGATTTTACTCACTTCGACAGTCACGTCCGATGTCAAAATTTCTCTCGACGGGTCTAGCGTCACTATCACCGTCGCTTCAGTCCAAGCTGATTTTTTCCGACGTGCTCGCCAAGCGTTTTCACACTCGCGTATGTGACGAGACTGTGGCCATCGTGCGATACTCGCCGGGCGCGTAATAGTCAGGACGGGCGCAAATGACTGTCACAATGAGTCTCAGCATATTGCATATCTCCGATCTGCATCGTGATCCGGAAAACCCGATTGGCAACGAAGCTCTTTTGGATTCCTTGGAAAATGACTGCCGCCGATACACGATGGAAGAGACGCCGAAGGTACGATCCCCGGACCTCATTATTGTTAGTGGTGACATTATTCACGGGGTTAGACCGGACTCTCTCGATGCGGATGAGTTATTAAGAGAGCAATATGCCGAGGCGCTGGGTTTCCTGAACCGACTGACGGAGCGCTTGCTGGAAGGAGACAAGCGACGTGTCGTGGTTGTGCCTGGTAATCACGACGTAAGCGCGCCTCATTTTTTCAAGAGCCTTCAGCGCATCGATATCGCACCCGACCGCAAGAAAGGGCTAGTCGAGCGCCTTTTCTCGCGCGCCTCGAGCCTTCGCTGGTCGTGGTCTGATTTCGAACTTTATGAGATCGTCAACCCGGGGTTCTACGCGCGACGTCTCGTGGCCTTCTCTGAGTTTTATAGGGACTTCTACGAGGGCCTTCGGACCTATTCTCTTAATCCCTCAACACAATTCGACATCTTTGATTTCCCAGAATTCAATCTCACGATCGCCGGCTTTTGCAGCTGTTACAACAACGATATTTTCAACAAGCAGGGTGACATCCACCCCGATTGCATCTGTGGCGCGGGGATGAAATTGCGAGAGCCTTTTTATCAAAATCGACTGCGCGTCGCGGTGTGGCATCACAACACGGAGGGCTTGCCGCTTCAGTCTGACTATATGGATCCAGACATTCTTCAGAATCTGATCGATCGCGGCTTCAGCATGGGATTTCACGGTCATCAGCACAGACCGCAGTTTCTTGACACTCGGTTCCGCCATGAGGGTAACCGGCGCATAACAGTCATCAGTGCCGGGACGCTCTGCGGAGGGGCGTCTTTCCGGTTCGGCCGAGCTTACAATGTTGTGGAACTCGATATTGAGCAGCTAACTGGGTTCCTTCACTTGCGGGAGATGCAAAATGATAATTTGCAGCTTCCAATATGGGGGCGTCGATCGCTCCCGCCAAATGATGGCAGCTATCTGGAATTTCGTTTTGATCCGCCTCCCGAACCAATGGTGCGCACTGAATCTGGCACAACCGCACTCATCGAGGCGCAAAAGCTCTACGACAAAGGAGAGTTCAGGGAGGCTGCTAAAATACTTGCTGGCGTCGCGCAGTCTGAGGAACTCGCAAGGCGGCTGTTGCTTGATTGCTTCGGTCAACTCGACGATATGCTCTCAGTAATTAGCCATTTCGATCCTCCGACAAGCTCTACGGAAGCGATCTACCTTCTAGAGGCGCTTTGGAAAGAAGGGAAGCATGAGCGTCTCCTGCAGCTTCTCGATGAGCCGATTATTGCGAGTTCATCCGATCCTTCAGTTGTCGAGATGCGGAATAAGTACGCACTGAGACTAAGAAAATGAACCACCAGACAAAGGAACGAATAGCATTCGACGTCGAGACAAGCAGAATTTTGGAGATTCTCGCCTCGGAGATTTACGATTCCCCGAAAGCCTTCCTTCGAGAAAACGTGCAGAATGCTTACGATGCGATCCTGATGCGATCCACTGCACAGGCTTCTTCTATCACCGACTACAGGATCCAGATCACAGTTCAGGAAGGCCGTATCACAGTTGAGGACGACGGAATTGGAATGACAGAAGAAGTATTGAGAAGTAACTTCTGGAAGGCAGGTTCAAGTGGTAAGAGATCGGAACTGGCCCAGCGTTCGGGTGTGATTGGGACCTTTGGCATAGGCGCGATGGCAAATTTCGGGGTCTGCACGTCATTGCGAGTGGAAACCCGCCATATCGATTCCGATGTGACGCTGATCAGCTCGGCAAAACGAAAAGATCTCCGCATTGCTCAAGACTGCATAGACCTTGAGCGCGTATCAGACAATCGCGGACCTGGCACAACTATCATCGCCGACCTTGACCCTTCTTTTCCGGTAGACGAAGCGTCAGTGTGTCAATATCTTAAGCAGTACGTCCGGTTCCTCCCCGTCGCAGTTTTCGTTAACCGCACGCTGATCAGCCAAGAGGTTTTCGAGGATGCTTTGACGGAGAAGACTTCAGGATTCACGCAGCACTCATCGCGTGTGGTGTCAAATGGCGACTTCGAAGGAATGCTTCAGACTTCCATTAGCCCCCAAGGTCGGGTTCTGGCTCGTTTCACCCATATTTCTCTTAACGACAGTCCATTGGCGGGCGAAGCGTTTTTCGTCCAAGAAGGCGGGCAGACCTTGGGTTTTCGTAATCTTTTTGGACTCGCACCAATACCCGTGTCCAGCAGTTATAACTTTGGGGGGTTCATCAATCTCAATCTTCTCCACCCGACGGCTGGCCGCGAGGCGCTCAGCCGAGAGAGCATTCAGCACGTGGCCAACATCATTGAGTTAATACAATCGGAAGTCTCTCAAGATCTCGCTGAGACTGTGGCTGCGGATCAAAATCAGCTCTTCCAGCAACACATTCTCTCGCATGGGCGAACCGAACTGGCCAAGAATGTAAACATCACTGTACTTCCAAACCGAGACGAGGTGCCTCTTGGTAAAGTCTTGGAGTACCAATCTGCAAAGCCCAAACACTTTTATTCGGGACGGGACGCAACCACTCTCCAGCGTTTTGCTGGCGAGCAGGCTAATCTCCTGCATGTAAGTCAGACGAATCCGAGACGGAAGCTCCAGCTTCGGTTTTTGCAGCAAACATTGGACATTCCCGAGGTTCCCGAAAAGACCATAGTTGATCGTATTCCAGGTTTGGATTTGAGCATCGAGGAGGCAATGTTTCTGGTGCGTCTGCGCGGCGTTCTGCTCGACGACTATCTAATGCCCGATATCGACGCGGGATTTGCAGTAATAAGCCACGGTGTGACATTTCATGTCGACAAAGTTGGTACCGCGCTTCAAATCTCCATATCAAGGGATATGCCCGCGGTTTGCATGGTCGTCGAGTGTTACAAAACCGCGCGTGATGTTTTTGATGGTTTTGTTAAAGATTTTGTGAGAGAGCATCTTTACCCGCACATCCGCGATTATGTTCCGTCGTCTACGAGACAAGGCCGGGATGCTTTGTATCGACGACTCAAGGAGAACAAGGAGCTCTTTCGATATGAGGAAAGCGATTTCGGGAAAGTTGAATTGCTACTAGCCGACTATCTTTCAGGAAAGGCCGACCTCGCCGACGTCTTAAAGTCCTCAGGAGGTCGTGTTTCCACGCAACGCCAGCGGGTGAGCAGAGAGCAAGTCGGAAGCGTCGAGCAGGAAATGCCCGACATCATTGAATCTGCCGGGGAATCCCCAACGACCAGCGAATACGAGCCCGCGCCGCCAATCTTACGACCGGAACTCGCCAGCGAGATGAAGGTTCTAACCGTAGCGGAGGAATATCCGAAGCTGAATGGATTCCAAATGTTTCTCGCATTATCGGATCGTTTGGTCCGGACGGAGGGGGAGTTTCTGAGATGGCCGCATACGACGAAACTGATCTGGGGTATGCATCGCGTCATTTACATTTTCACGGATGCAACCGGCGGCTTGAGCCTTTACTATGACATTGAATTGAAGGAGCCATTATCAACCGAAATGATGGGCGGCACCATGATCCCCACGACGACGATCATGACAAAAGACCGTGTTTACGTTCCGGTCACGAAGTTGCTGGAGCCAGCGTTTCAAATCACCGAAGGAGCCAAAGAGTTTTATGTCCGGTTTGACACCATCCCCTGATACGCCGGCGTGCTCGTTTGGAGCATGATTGGTCACCTCCCACAGAGAAATCCATTGACTTCCTGCTATAGGAGGAATATTGTCCCGCATGGTTTTGATAGGCTGAATCCCTCGCGAGCCTGCTGGTTCCTCGCATACTAAGACTAATAGTCGGGCTCACACGTTTAGCCTTGGGCAAGCGTCAGATGCTGACGCGTAATCCGTAAAAGTCTTTGATCGAGGAGACGGGCGAGCGCCATTCTCATCCTTGCAAATTCCGATTGGTGAAAATCGAACCAGTGCCTAATAAGTCAAGTACTTCCTGGGCCCATTTGTTTTTGTCTGACAATCTAGATGCCCTACATCACCCCTTGTATTCTGACTAAGAGGGTTTGGCATGCGTGACAATGTCATCTCATTGTGGGACAAGGCTAGTTGCATCGACCCCACCGTGAGGTTAAAGAAGAAAGACATACCGGCGCTGCTAAAGAAACGCATCCGGGCGGCATCCTACTCCCGTGCGCGCTTGTTCTCACGAATGGCAGAAGGCCAGGTGAGCCTATTCAATAATTTCTCGGTGCCAATAAGGGCCAGTTCGACAAGGAATAAACTCGGTTGTCTTTTGCACGGCATCGACGCTTCTTTTTCTGCTTCACGTCTGGCCGAAATCCAGGCCGGTCCTTCATCCCGACGGTATAAATTAAGCGTTCCTGAATTGGTAAAGCGATGGAAAAGAGGGCGCGCGATCATAAGCGTCACGGATTTACATTTCCGCGGCACGCATTTTGAGGCAGTGGTAAACACCTCACGGCTAAGTGATTTCAACATTCTTTGCCGCGATCCAAAGGTCGGAGCCGAACTGAGGGATCAGATAGAAATGATGACCTTGGTCATCAGTTCCGAGGGAAATCTTACTGATAATCATACGGACGACTGCGATGGCAGTAACCATTGCTTCGTTGGTAAGAAGCTTTGGTTGGCCTGGGACAGGATGGAGGGACGAGCGAGAGGTTTTGAGGACGTTGACCGGGATTGTGTCTTTGACACTGCGGCTTTCGACATAGAGGAATTCACTTCAATGCCCAGCTCACGATGGTTCACAGTAAACGAAAACGAAACGCTTTTCTTGCCTGGAAGTCTCACGCACAAAGTAATTACTCTTGAGCCTTACATCGGGATCGGAAGCTTCCATGTCGCCCTCCCCAGCTACATTAGGTCCCTGAAAAGATGGATCCTTTACGACACTCTCGACATCGGTCCAAAGAAATTGATCGAGAAAATTAATCAAGCAGTGGTTCGAAGAATCCTCCGTCTACAAAACACAAAACCTCGACGTAAGGAACACTGGGGAGTGCGTGAGATGAAGAGGAGCATCGAGTTGTGGAATAAAAGTGAGAGTAAGCAAATGAAAGAGTCGCTCCTGAGGAATCCTCTATTTGCCAGTTTCCATAGAATAGCTGCTAAGGCATGATTCCACCGCCAACATGATTCTTCCGCGCGGATCGGTTTCAAGCAGAGCTTCTGAGACACCGCATGCAATTTAAGACATTCGGATTAGAGCGTACATTCGCCAAGTATGAGCACCTGCCGGGTATGAACGTCCTAGGCGCGAGCGATGCCCAATCGCTTACCGTTCACCAACTCATGAAAATGAGTCGAGCGCCATTTGATCTAAGGAAACTCAACTTGGGCTATGGTGACACCAAGGGCTTGTATGAACTTCGCCAGACCGTAGCCGAATCCTACGAGGCGGAAACTATTGGCGCAGAGAATGTATTGATCACTGTGGGAGCGAGTGAGGCTATTCTCCTGGCCCTCCATACGCTGCTAAAACCCGGCGACAGAGCTCTAGTGTGCAAACCCGCTTACCAGGGCTTGTATGAAATGGCATCGGCGGCCGGTGCACGCGTAATTAAGTATGATTATCTCGAAAAGAAAGGATTCGCTCCCGACTTGGATCGAGTACGACGGGCGTTGAGGCAGAAGCCGGCTCCAAAATTACTCGTACTCAACACTCCCCACAATCCCACCGGGCACACTTTGAATGAAGTCTTACTGAGAGAGATGCTTGATTTGGCCCGCGCTGTTGGGACGCGGGTTCTGGTGGATGAGGTTTTTTCAGGCGTGCTGGTAGAGTCCACTGAGCATGTTCGCTCCGCAGGAGTCCTCGATTGCGAAGCCATAATCATAGGGTGTCTTTCAAAGGTCTATGGACTTGCCGGGTTACGCGTTGGCTGGCTGGTAGGTCCAGAACAATTCATCAAACAATGTATAGATCTCCGATATTACACGGTCCTGGTTCCCCCAAGTATTGTGCAGCAGTTAGGCAAAATAGCAGTTGAGAATAGGTGCACGATCATCGCCCGAACGCAAAACAACGTTACTGAGAATTACAAATACGCCAAAAGATGGCTTAATGCCCATCGCAAATATCTAAGCTGGTGCGTACCTCAAGCCGGAGTAGTCATGCTTCTGCGGCTGAAGAAACTCAAACGAGGTGTCGACACAGCGACATTCGCTGGGCAACTTGCTGAGAAATGCAAGGTCTTCTTGGTACCGTGTACCTCGGGTTTCGATATGCCCGAAGGCTACTTGCGGTTGGGGTTGGGAGGCGCGCCTGCGAAATTCAGAGACGGGCTGGCAGTTTTTAGTAACTATCTTAGAACAGGAGGATGCTCTAAATGAAGGAGTTCGCCGCTCAATTCTTCCTTTAGGCGGTCCTGAGTCCTCACTGTTTACTAGTATTATACGGCGTCGGCCCAAGATCTTCGAGACGAGCGCCGCGCCACCCGAGCCTTCTAACTCACCACGCACAAAGGACGGTGTTCTATGAGTACGGACCTCCGACAAGAAATGGAAGCGATCAGGCAGGCTTCTTTCGGTCCAAGGTATGAAAGGATTCGACAAGCCTTGGCAAAATCTGGCGATGAGGAAAGGAAAAGAGAGTTTCGCGAGCTCGAGAACGCCTTTTTCTATCTACTTACGCACATAATCGCGAACCAGAACCGGGACGGGTGGTGGAACGTTGATCAGCTATATCAGAGAGTAATTACCGCTCACGCTGTTCGCCACCTCCACAAGATCGGCCTCTCCTTAAGGTCGCGTTGGAATCTTGATGGACAGGGATCTGGAGAAGGTAATCTCTTCTGGGCAAGTGAACAATTGATCAAATCGTTTCACCACCCGAAACCAGGAAAACATGCCCGTTGGGGAGACGACGTTTGGGACGATTGCTACATACTGCTGGCACTTCTCGCGGTGCTGCCGGATTTTCAGTGTGAAGAAGTCCGCAGGTGGAACCCAAATATCGGGAGTCAGTTTGAAGGAGAGTACCGCGAGAGCCTCGAGTGGCTCCAGAAACAGTTTAATAAGAAGGGTTTCAATGCAACGGTGGCCGACGCGGGCTGGTATGGTCCCGGTTTCTATGCTGCTGCGATTGAACTCTTCGATCACAAATTTGTTAAAGAACTACTCAAGAGCGAGGGGCGGACTGCGGAAAAACACGTGAACATATTGGCGGCTGCCGTAAAGCCGATGCTCGAACAAAGCCTGGGCGGCGGCACTGCCCCAAGATGGGAAAATCGATTCGCGTGGCACGCCGGTCAGATCCTGGTCACCTGGAAGGAAAAGCGTCAAGACTATTCGTCTTTGCGAAAGCTCGATCCCGTTATGACAAAGCTCTTCAAGAAATTGAAAAAGCGGCAAAGCGATTCCGGGGCCTGGGACAATCGGGGACGAATTAAGAATGAGGAAGATCAAGTTTACTACACAGTTCGTGCCCTAGCGGCTTGTTATGTCAACACGTCGGACGACGAGCTTCTGGCTTCTGGCACTATCGCACGTACTCATACATTCCTCTTAGATCAATCCAGGAAGCATCCTGACGGCCTGATCCTTAACCTCAAGGCCTCCATCAACGCTCTGGAGGCTTTTCAAAAGCTCTTCGATTTTCGCATCCGAGAAACGTTCCCCGGCGTACTGGTAACCTTAGCGGAGCGATTGAACAAGCTCGGCCTCTTGGACCAAATTCTGAACCCGCTCGAAAGTGAGGTCGGCACGCTGAAGAGAATCCGCGCCTGTGCCCGTACGGGCATCGAAGAGCGGGGTCAGAGCGGCTTGGAACTGCTTGGAGTCAATGATCTCCTCTATCAATCGCTGAAAAGGAAAGATGAATTCCTTAAAGAGTTTACTGGTGATCGCGAGAAGCCGCCGTCAGAGCGTGATCGGAAGGAAATTCGCACGGAACTCAGGAAGTTTCTCTCTTCAACGCTCACCGAAGCACGCTCTGGATCCTCGCATCGACTGATCAAACAATTGTGGCGTACTGATGGGTTCCTGAACTTCATTCCGTTGATTGAACACCTCTCTGACCTTGAGCAAGACCGGGCCTTTTATAAATATTACAGAGATCACCTCAACCATGAAGTTCTTCTGTTTCTGCTCGGCACTTACATCTATCATAACAGCGCCACCTTTAGAGAGAAGGTAGACGATGAAATATTGAAGATATACGAGGAGAAAAAAATAAGTTTTGATCGCCTGAAACTTGAAGGCGAATTTCTCTTCAGGTGGAAACTGATCTCCACGTTCCACGACATCGGTTATTTATTCGAGGTAGAGCCTTTTAGGGATAAGTCGGTAGGACGGATCAGGGGCAAGGACCAACTTCTCAAAAAATCCTTTAGGGTCGTAGACGATTTTCGCAAAAAATTCCTTTTCGATTACTTCATGCAATACATCGAGACTCCGCGCAAAAGAGGGCAGGACGAGAACGAATACCAAACTGAGCGTGAAAAGGAAGTAAGCCGGCTTGCAAAGTTTGTGGGCAAAACTCTAAATGATTATAAGGGGAAGATCACACAAGTCAAAGACCTCTCGAAGCTAACCACGGGTGGGAAAAAATATGCCGACGCCTTTAAGCTCATATCTCGATATGTGAAGTCTGGACACATACCCAACTACCTCATTGGGGATTACTTCAGACTTTGTAGTTCCCTCGCGCCCCGGGGTGTTAGAGACGGAGTGGAGGTCGAAAAGAGGCCTAAGTTCTACGATCACGGCATCATGAGCGCTCTCGTGCTCCTCAAAGCTGCCGATATTCAGCGTCACTACCTGAAAGAACTAAACGACCAAAATTTCTCTGGCAGCTTGTTGGAGCAGGACGAGTACACGTCGCTGAGAAACATGCTTACAGGCAGACAAACAAGGGACCATCTCAATGTTGAGCAGTTCTTCGTCAGATTCTCTCACGTGGCGGGGGCCATAGCCCTCCACAACATCAACCCTCACCTGTACATGCAGTCACAGTGCGAAGCCTTTGACAAGCGGAACAAAAGGCTAGGCAGCGGTCTGAAGAAAGCGTTTTATTCTGAGCCTAAGAATAAGGTGGGACGATACATAATCAGCCTTGACGAGAACCCGCTGTCATACCTCACCGCCCTGGCCGATACGCTTCAGGATTGGGATCGTCACTCTTTTAGAAGGCTGTCATTTGGTGAGGATTCAGGAGATCCACTGTCGTCTTCGGAAGTGATCATCGACTTTGGCGACAACGATAAGATTAACGTCCGGCCTCTCACCAGACAGGCGGGGGAAAAGTATGAATCCATGACAGAAGCCGAGGCGATGGATCAATACCTCAAGGATTGGCGCACATACGTCATAATCCACAATGCCGAAACCCACTGATAGCTCGTTAATGTCTGCCGGCGAGAGCCCGGCGTAACTCTCCCTAGAAACAACCGAGTGGTTCATCCGGGAGAGATTGTCACTCGATCCGGGTACGGATGCTTAATGAGTAGTGGGTTCGCCCCAATCGCAACGACAGAGCGTGTCACAGGCTTATCACGCCTTTAAGAAATTCTGGGGAGGATAGAAACTCACCCATTCAGGCGTATACAGGCCCACCCTTTCATGGCTGCAACTCGCAGCAAATGTTAATGGTTGTATACACGCTGCATTAGGCGCACACGTTCAAGGCCGGGTTCGAACCTCGTCGCCCGCTCCAAATTTCGAACCGGAAAGTTCAACCGGAAAGATCTTTTCTCACAACGGCTAAGCCACGAGATCTCGCCGACGCTCAGACTCCCACTCAGCCTGTGAAAGAATAGGCAGGGCCCCGGCGCAGTTACGCCGTCAAAGTTTTCTGTAAAAAATGAGTTCTGACTCTGGACTTTTTTGACTGCGATTCTGTTATTCACCAACCGGTAGAGCCCACGACCTTCATTACTCATTATTGTTTTTTTTGGATCTTTTTCCTGCGCGCCATCGCAATCGTCAAAAAACCATGCACCGCGGGGCCGCAAAGTAACCATCGTTGTAAGAATGCAAGCGAGAAAGAACTCGCTCACACGGAGTCATATGCGGTACCTGTCGCTTGTAACACTCTTGTTACCCAATCACCATCCCTATTCGTCCCGTTGTTTGCCTGGCTGGTTGAAACACGAAGGAGGCAGTTGTATGATCTTCTAAATCGTTTAACTTGAAACCCCGACGCTTTTTGGTTTCGCAGGAACTTGCCCGACGTTCCCCGAAACTCAACCGTAAGGAGGTAGTAATGTCAACAACGAGGGAGTTTTCCCTTAACATGCAGGATCAGCCAGGCACGCTCGGAAGGATCTGCCAAGCGCTAGCTGATCGTAAAGTCAACATTCTCGCGTTCCAGTCGATGCCCTGTGAGGGTAAAAGCGTGGTTCGCTTCGTAGTGGACAATCCAACAACCGCCAAGTCGGTTCTGGATTCGCAGAAACTTTCGTACAAAGAGACGGAAGTTGTTCAAGCCAAATTTCCAAACCTGCCAGGTGAGCTGGCTCGTGCGGCTTCACAACTCGGCGAAGCCAACATCAACATCGAGCACGCATACTGCGGTCTCGACCCCGGCACGAACGCGCCATTGTTGATCTTCGGCGTCGCGGAGGCTGGTCGCGCGGCTAAGATCCTGGACAAGACTGCCGCAGCCGCAGCGGCATAGAAACTTTTCCTCATTGAGTTGTTAATAGTGGGCAGGGGGCTGGCGTTGAAGCCGGTCTTCCTGCCCTTTTCCTACTTTCTGATCTCCGACCTGAATTCTTTACAGTCCACTACTAACATGGGAGGGAGCCGAGTGGTAAAGTGAGGACGAATTTCACACATGCGCAGTGTGCGCATGTGGAGCACTGGAGAACAAAAGTGAAGTTACTATCCATTGAAACCACACCTAATCCAAACAGTATGAAATTGAATTTGGACGAGACGCTCGCCAAAGGGGTAGCGATTACATATACAAACGAAAATATAGGAGATTGTCCCGCCTACATCGAAAGGATCCTTGCCATCCCAGGGCTCAGCAGTGTCTTCCGTGCCGCAGACTTTATGGCTATCCAGCGAAAGCCAACTGCTGGATGGGAGGATATCTTGTCCCAGGCCCGCGTCGTACTCGAATACGAAAGTTTGCACAACACCGATTCAGAACCCGCAGGAACGTCCGATAAAGAATGGCGCGAGGTAATGGTATCAGTGCAGTATTTTCGAGATCTCCCAATGTTGGTCAAAGTGTCCTCTGGTAATGAAACGACTCGCTTGCCGCTACCCGAGAGATTCGGTCAGGCTATTGAGCGAGCGATGGGTGCATCGGAAAACATGCTGATGGAGCGAAAGTGGATAGACGAAGGTCTGCGCTACGGGGAACTGCGCGATGTAGGCGAGGCGTTGGTGCGGGAAATTGCAGCTGTCTATGATGAAAAGAAGTTAAAAGAATTGGTTGAGCGGGCTTATCACCCTGACTCACGTGAAAGCGTTAAAGCGAGTCGGGACGAGCTGATGCAGGCCTTTGCATCGCCACGTTGGGAAGAACGGTTCGCTGCGCTAAAGGAATTGGGCAGACATGCAACAGCTCAGATAGATTCTCAAGCTCTCTCACTAATTATTAGAGCTACCAAAGATCCAAAGATGTCGATTCGCCGTTTGGCAGTGGTCTTTCTTGGGTTGATAAAAACTCCTGAAGTCTTAGCTCCACTTTGTGAGGCACTGAAAGATGAAGCAGTTGGCGTGCGCCGCTCGGCAGGCGATGCACTAACGGATTTAGGCGACCGACGGGCGATTGGCCCAATGGTTGAGACATTAAAAGATCCGAACAAACTTGTTCGTTGGCGTGCCAGTCGATTTCTTTATGAGTTAGGAGATGGAAGCGCTCTGCCCGCACTCAGAGAGGCCCAGGATGATCGCGAGTTTGAAGTGGCGATGCAACTCCGGCAGGCCATTGAACGGATAGAGAGCGGCAAGGTTGGCCAGGGACCAGTTTGGAGACAAATTACCCAAGGGATTAACTAGTGGACTCAAAGCATGGCCGGTATTGTGCATTAGCAATATCGCGGTAACAGCCACTAGAGCGGGGCTAGCCCCTTAAACCGCTTGAAATGACGATCCTCCATTGCGGCGGTACGCGTTCAAGCCGAACAAATAGAACTCAGGAAGCTCTAGTGTCAAGCATTTCAAGATACGCTCTGAGCAGCCGAGTCGATAAGCCAACACGCCGACGAGATGTTATTCGGCGTGGTTAAATTGTGGGGAGGAGCAACAGAAACTGACCGCTTCGAGCGTATACAGGCGCACATTCCACCGCTGCAAACTCGTAGCAAATGTTATTAGTTGTGTACACGCCGTACCAGGCGCATACTTTCAAGCACGCGTTCAAGCCTCGTCGCCCGCTCCAGATTTGCTTGGAAATGAAGCGCGATAACCCGGGCTTATGTAATTAGGTGTTGGAGAGGACTCATGCCAACTTTTTTGCTCCTGCCGTTGGTTCTCATGTTGGTCCCGCAAACTCAGAATGCCACACCGCCAAAAGACACCGGTACGCCCAAGGACGCTCCCGTAGTAGGAGTGCTCACTTTCAAATGGTCCAGAATCCGCAAGACCACGAAGACTGAACCAGACGGGATCACTCCGGCGCGCGAGATGATCGCCGACAACAAAACTTATCAGCGTAATGCGCGAGTTAATCAACCGGTGGGACAGCGCGATCCGAACGAAGATACTATTGATGGCCGCAGCGCGGCGATCGAGAAGATCGTACAAGAATCACGTACGCCTCCGGCAAAATCGGTCGACACGTTCGCCTATGAAGTGAAGATCCAAAACGGCAGCAAGAAGGAAATTGACGTTATCTTCTGGGAATATCAATTCATCGATCCCGCCACGGCAACGCCGACTCGCCATCAGTTCCTCTGCGGCGCCAACTTAAAACCCGGCAAGGAAAAGGGTCTACTGGCTTCAAGCTTATCAGGGCCCAGCGAAGTCGTGAGCGTTGCAACTCTATCGAATAACGACCAGCGATTCCGGGAGCAGGTTTTGATCAATCGGGTGGAGTTTGCCGACGGTTCGATCTGGGAGCGCAAGGATTGGAAGTTTTCAGAGATTCGCGTTGCACTAAAACGAGCGCTGGCAACGCCCTGGACC
>WNFS01010496.1_pt1 | contig 14923 bp, 17 predicted proteins | sample 5400141 | NCBI WGS metagenome assembly WNFS01 (sample SAMN13153358, study PRJNA577476) | soil metagenome | isolation source: 60 cm saprolite under Madrone tree | place: USA:California | collected 2016-06-14
CGTAGGAATATAGGCCAATAAGAGCGAAATAGAGACCGATGGTCAGGAGTAAATCCGAGTAATAGTAGAAATAGCCATACTCGGAAGACCTAAAGCCATAAGTGAAGAGGATCTTGAAGCGTACGATGTTGACGAAAGAAGCGGCCAACATGTAGACGTTGATGGCCAGGTATCGCCGGAACGAACCCTTGGCGATTGAGCACACCACCACGGTTAGTTCGAGGAGGGCACCAAGAAACCATACAACATATTCGAAAGCACCAAGCACGTTTCAGCCTTTCAACGGCCTGGTTCTTCCGCGTATTCGTCAGCCTAGCTTTGCGGAAACCACGCCGTTACTTCCAAGGCGTTGGCGGTAGCGGTGCACTGCCGTTCTTCCAAGGCGTTGGCGGTAGCGGTGCGCTGCCGTTCTTCCAAGGCGTTGGCGGTAGCGGTGCGCTGCCGTTAGCCATGACTAGGGAGCCATCACCATGAGTGACGACCACCGTTTTCAGACCCATTGCCCCGACCAGTACGAGCATGGCGAGGAGAACAACCGTGAGTTTACGTGACATTGTGCCTCCGAGGAACGAACCAACCCCGGAGACAGTCTATAGCTTAAGTCACCAATGTCAAGCAGCTCAGGCTGTGAGTCTGTTTCGAATCGATACACACCTTCCCGTCCCATCCTTTCGATAAGCTTTCGCCTACCTCGATGGGTGGGACAGTGTTCGATCCCATGCAGGATAGGTTTTGGGACTGTGTGGGTCAACGGTACCGTGGTACCACAACTTATAGGACTATTCTCGCTCCAAGGTCACGTAAGACGTCTGCCAGAAATTCCTGTGGGATCTCAATAACCGCACTTATCCGCATTCAATCCAGCCAGAGTGTTTGAGATTGATCGGGTTGTTAGTCAGAGCCTCAAATATAGGCAGAGTCAATCCGCCAAGTACACCGCCTTGACACGTTCGCAGCCGAATCCGTAGCATAAAGATCTGTGTCATGCCGGCGTAGCTCAGTGGAAGAGCGAGGGTCTCATAATCCCTAGGCCGTGGGTTCGATTCCCCCCGCCGGCACCAATTGAAGCTGAGGAGCAGAAGCATGAATGATCAGGCGGAAGCGCCCAGCATTCTGCATGAATCTCCTGTCATCGTATTTGTCAATTCGGCAGCCGGCGGAGGCCGGGCACGCTCTTTTCTGGGACGGGTCCAGAAACTATTCGATTCGTTCCACGTTCATGTGCAATTTGCTATGCCGAAAAGTGCCGCGGAACTCGAGTCGTCCGTGCAAAATGTCATTTCGCAAGGACAGCGCGTGCTTTTTGCGATGGGTGGGGACGGGACGTTTCAGGCGCTGGCGAATGCGGCATTCGGGGCCGAGGCGCTCTTGGGTATCCTCCCCGTCGGAGGAGGAAATGATTTCGCCGCCGCGCTTGGGTTGCCAGACGATCCGGTCAAAGCGGCTGAAGCTATCCTGCGTGGCAATCCGCGGTTTGTGGACCTGGTGAAAGTGCGAACGGCCGAAGGGCGAACGCGCTTGTATGCAGGGGGAGGTGGCGTTGGACTTGACGCGGAGGCAGCGCGCTATGCCAACGGCGCTTACCGCCGGTTTCCCGGTCGATCGCGTTATCTTGCGTCGGCGCTACGCGCGCTGGTGGAGTACGTGCCCCTCAAAGTCCGCATCGACTTTCCGGGGAGTACTCTCATCCCGTGGGAAGCGAAGGCATTGCTGGCAGCCGTGTTGAATTCCCCAACCTATGGAGCCGGTCTGAGGTTGGCCCCCGGAGCAGCTCTTGATGACGGGTCGCTCCACGTTGTCCTGATTGAAGCTATCGGCACGTTCGGAGTATTGTGGCTACTACCGCGGTTGATGGGGAGTGGTGAACTTCGAACCTCACGCGTGAAACGCTGGTGCCCCCAACGCGTGCGGCTCACCACGGACCGGCCATGCATGTTCCACGGAGACGGTGAGATCATCGGAACAACGCCGGTGGAAATCGAAGTGGTGCCGAGGGCAGTTCAGGTCTTGGCTCCGGCACTGCGATAAGGCATTCCCAGTTGGCAGGCGATGCCGAGCAACCGCGTATTCTTGTGAAAGACTTTGCGACTACTAGCCGGCCCTAGTTCCCTTCACTGGACATTATTCCAATTGAAATGCGGCGTCGAAAATAAGGCGAGCGGACCGGCCCGCCACCAAGCCGCGCAGTCACTCCAAGCGAAAAAACTTGGCTGGAGCGATTCGGGGAGGACTACACAGCGGCAACTGCGAGGCCTTTACTGAATCAGATCTAATACCAGGCCGGTGTAACGCCGCTGGAAGCCCGCGAACTCGCCAAAGATGGGAGACGTCACGTTGTTATATACGTCGTGCGGGTTTTGGCGATTCGTGATGTCGGTCGAATATACGCCGAGACGAACCTTATGAGTCTTGGAACGCTCCGTGCGCGGTATGTGGACGGCAAACTCCCGGTAAAGCCTGACGTCAAGCGAGAAATAGAAGGGGAAACGCTGGTCATCGGGCACACCGACATAATTCTGCAGAACGTCTACGTTTGAAAATGGCAATCCCGAATGCACGTCAGCTACGGGGCTGATGACCATTTTCCAAGGAAGTCGGAAGAATCCCGAAGCCACAACGCGATGGGGAACGTCCGAGGACAGGATACCCGTGGCATTCGGTCGAATTACCGGAATCTGGAAAGGGACAAGAGTATCCGAGAGCGGGTTGAGGTCACCGCGACCCCGGCTCCAGGTGTAGGACAGGCTCATATCGGCGCGCTCGCCGAGGCGATAGTGAGCGGTGATGTCAGCCTGGCGATATTGTGAAACTGCCGTGTTCTTTAGAGCCAGCAATCCGCCTCCTCCGGTAGCATTGAGCACCGGATCCAGAAAAAATAGGCCCACGGTGCGGCTATCAAGATAGCTAGCTCGGAGGTTAAGATTCTTGCGCACCTCCTGTTCAAGCACGAGATTCCAGCTAAACGTGCGAGGGCTTGATCCAGGGTCGCGCGGCTCGCCCGGCGCACTCGGGGGCGCGCCCGAGAGAAGGTAGGAATTTACTAAAACGACGGGCTGGCCTATCAGCGCGCCGGAGGAATCGAAAAAGCTGAGTACACGCGTCTGGTTGCTAGTGAAGTCTGCCGCAAGCAACGGGACATGGCCGTAGACCTCGGCAGCACCGGCACGAATGACTGTCTTTCCGTCATTCAGTGAATAGGCTGCGCCGATGCGCGGCGCGAAGGCGGCATCGCGACCGATGGATTGACTGGTTAAACGTGCTCCGAAGTTGAGCGTCAAGTGGCCGTTCAGAGTCCAATGATCCTGGATAAATTCCGCGACCTCCGCATCCGATGCGCTCAGCAGGCCCGCCCCTTGAAAGTCAATCCGTTCGGCAACCGAGCCATCCTGCGCCAGCAGCTCAATGGGATGGGATGTGCTGGTATCGTCATAGTTACGGTATAAGATGTCTGCCCCAAACCTCACTTCATGGCTTCCGTGCCAGGACTTCGATGAGAGTTGGTACGCGGGTAAGACTTCCAATTGGTTGGCCTTACGGCTCCAACTATTGAAGTAATTGCCAGCCCACCCCTCGGGTGAGATTTGCATATCGGCGGGTCCCTGCCCGTGGGCGTTACTATCGAAGCGGGTGTACCGAACCATGGTGTTCAGCAATGCTCCCGAAACGAACTGATAGGAATCGGAGAAGCCGATGGAGACTCCGCTTCGGCCATAGTTCGTGGACGCATTTTGCGGGATCAGCGCATTGATGTTGGCGAAGTCGAGCTCCAGGGGGAAAACATTGACGTTGAAGTTCAGCACGTGCCGAGGCGAAAGTATCAGCTGAAGGTTCGTGAAGGACGTGACGCTTCGCGTCTTGATCTCATTCTCTGGAAACGACAACCCACGCACAGGCTGTCTCCGCAATTCGTAGGTAACCTCTTCGGAGAAATTCATCTTGTTCTTGATGAGCGGCCCATCGAACTCAAGTCGTGGCGTCCAATTGGCAAGCCCCACGAGGTGATCGTTTTTCCCCCGGAATGCCGGGATGAAATCACGCAGCTTGTAATCCCATATGCCGGAGGGAGGCTTCGTTTCGATCGTCGTCAGGCCACCTGTAAAACCGCCGTACTCAGAGCTCTCCGGCAAACTGTAAACGGTCATGGATTGAATGATGTCAACAGGAATGGGAATCGAGAAGCTTCCCGAGACGGGATCCACGTTCTCCGCCGAGTCCACCACGAGCATTCCCTGACTTTCAGCCTGACCCTTGAACGTCAGTTTGCCCGTGGGAGTCCGAATGACCCCTGGTATCAAAGACAAAGCCTCTGTAAATTTCTGGGTAGGCAAGGGCAGACTCTCTAGTTGGTCGGTGTTGACCGTAGCTGTTATCGCCACATTCTGCGTGGCAATTTCGGCGGCCTCTCCTTGAACTTCGACTTGCTGATTGATGGAACTAATCTGCAGAACGACGTCTTTGACAAGCGCTTGGTTCGCTCGGAGAGTTATCGTAGCGGACCATGTCTTAAAGCCATCGGCGCTTGCTTCGAGTGCGTAGGTTCCGGCAGCAAGATGCGTAAACTCGTAGCGGCCCTCCGCATCGGTCACTGTTGATTGGGGCGCTGGTCCCACGGACGGACCCGTCAATTTCACGGTGACTCCGGCAAGGCTATTGGTGGCCCCCTCCCCGGAGACTACAGTGGTCCTGCCGGCAACTGAGGCCCTAGGAACGTTTGAATTTGCATCCTGTGGCTGCCGGGCGAAAGTTGGACAGGCGAGCGGCAGCAACGCGATAAAAATCGCGCAGCAAGCGGCGAACAATACTTCTCGAGCTATTTTCATTGCAGTTGCGGTCAATTTCCGAAGCCGAAAAAGAGATGTTCTCGGACGAAGACTCTCTTTCCACCGTCGGTTGATGATTCGACGGCCGAAGCCCTCCGGAAGTTGCGTCATAGTTTCGGCGCTGTGCCCGAATTGCATACTAGTGCGCCGATACTGCGTAAAAGGTGTTGCTGACCGTAAGTCGCGATGAACTACGGCGTATTCTTATGAAACACCTTGCGGCGAATGTCCGGCCAGAATTCTTTTAATTCGTTGTCCAGGCCGTCATACAGAATCAGAAAAGCAAAAGTAGTGGCGTTTCGTGAGGCCGTGCGATCCTCGGGAACATGGTAGATATTGGAGAGCGCTGCGGCCACGGCATTGCCAGTCGATTCCGAGAAGTTGAAGCGTTCGTGCCCTGAATCGGTCCGAACGACAAAGAGCCGGTTGATGGCATGGTAGGCCCGGTGAGCAAAGCGCCCGTTGCCCAACTGGTAGTACCGCGGATCTTCGTGCAGCAAGCTGGGGAAAATCGCCGTCGTCATATAGGTGCCGATGCTGTTGTCGGCGAAGGATGCGCCATAACGTTTTCCATAGGCGTCCCATCCTTGTCCCCATTCTTTTGGATCATTCTTTGCCTGTGCGATTCCCGAGAGGATGCCGTTGAAGGGATAAGCCCCCCAATCAAAAACGCCGGCGGTCGCCAATCTGAATTTCTGGCCGGTTGTGAGCGGCGGAAGCTCTTTGGCGTTTTCGACTGTCCCATAGTTGGGCAGAACCTCGAAGATGCGATCGTTGACGGTCCCTGTATCTTTCTCGAGTTTGCTCTTCCCGACTGTCCCGTGCTGTCTGTCTTTATCATCCTTGCTGTCCTTCTTGTCCGTTGTCTGCGGATTCGAGGGGGCCGGGGCGGGCTGCTGGGACTCTTGCTGTTGCGCCAACGCAGGAGCAACGACGAGCATTAGTCCGACCAGAATTGAAAGCACGATAAGACTCTGCATCCCATTTTGGTTGACCATAGATAACTCCAATTATCTCCCGGAGGACTTGCATTGCAGCAGCAAAAGGGATGACCCCGTTTCCATAATGCTAGGTCCCAACTTAGATTCGTTGGATGAAGAAAGGGTTTTACCCTCACGCAACCTACAAGCAAGGACTTCGCCCCCAGCCACTGATGGTTTCGGCAACGGGCGAGCACTGCCGGGCAGCTCGCAAACATTGCTCACCCGAGGGCAGGAACCTAAGGTCAGCTTTTTTTCTTGTCGATTTTGAGATTCAGAACGATGTCCTTGCGACTGTCGAAGCTGGAGACGGTACGGGTTGGGGATTTGGCGCCTTCTTTTTCCGCATGCAATTCGTAATCCGCATTGGGATCCAGGCCGCTGAAACGGTAGTTGCCGGTGTCATCGGTGTAGCTGCTGCGCACGGAATTGGTGCGCACATTTTTCAGAAAAACCACGCTGCCGGAAAGAGGGCTATCGGACTTGTCCGCCACCACGCCGCGGACCGTGCGGAGCTGGGCTTCATGCTTCTTGTCCTGAGCCACACCAACGGCCGCAAAGAGCGAGAGAATCACCGCCAGACCGCAGACGCGCCTCCACACGTTCATCCCTTGCCTCCCGCAGTCGGCTGCATTCGGAACACCGTGCTTTCCTCGTTCCCCCCGGTTTTCGTATCGATGGTGCGCGTCTGCTCTGCGAAGCCCTTTATGCGGACCACCATCTCATAGTCTGATCCCTGGGGCACACGGACTGCAAATTCGCCGCGGGAATTCGTGTAGCTCTCCCAGCGGAATTTCTTCTCTCCGGCCCGGCGGATGCGCAGTTGCACGCCCGGGAACGAAAGGGCTTTGTCTGTAAAGACGGTTCCGCGAATCAAGAAATCATTTGCGTGGCTGTATTTCTTCTTGGCCGGTTTACTCGCCGTGACCGCCGGAGCTTGCGGACTAGCGGCGGTACCACGCGGCGGTGGCACAGGGTCCTGGACCTGTCCAAATGCTGCACTGAACGAAGCGGCAAGCACAGCCGTGCAGAGAATTGTCATCCACTGCGCGCGGTGCATTAGGTTGCTCCTTGCAAACTTAGATGGCGGCACGAGCGCTGGAGGATGCCAGGCCAGGTGCGGCGTGCCTGTTACTCCTCGTCTTCCTCTTCGTCTTCCTCGTCATCATCGTCGTCGATGAGGTCGCCATTTTCTCCGGTCTTTCCTTCGTCTTCCTCGTCGTCCTCTTCGTCCGAATCATCGGCGATGAGGTTCAGGTGGACGGGATGCGTCTGCGAGACTTCGAGTTCGGATTCGCACTCGGGACAACTCAGGATCTCGCCTTCTTCGACTTCGTCTTCGTCGACATCGTATGAAGTCAACTCCTGTGCATGGTAGCGCTGCTTTGGACGCCATCGCATCATGGGCGGAAGGACCTTTCGAATGACCTCCTCCAGAGAGTACCCCGAACGGCCAGTGGTTGGTATCGGGGGCGTGATTATCGATCAGGGCCGCACGCTGCTGATCCGCCGCGGCAACGAGCCGTTGCGCGGTGAATGGTCAATTCCGGGCGGCACGCTGGAGATCGGTGAAAGTTTGGAAGAGGGGGTCGCTCGCGAATTGCTGGAAGAAACCGGGATCGAGGTTCGCGTCCTCGAGCTCATCGAGCTATTCGACCGGATTTACCTGGAGGATGGGTCAACCGGCGCTGACGTGAAACGAAGACTGCGATTTCACTTTGTCATTGCGGACTATCTTTGCGAACGAATCGGCGGCGAGCCCCGCGCAGGAGGTGATGTAACCGATGTCGCGTTCGCGCGCGAAGAGGAACTCACCCAGTTTCATCTCACGGAAACTGCGACACGCGTCCTGAAGAAAGCGTTCGCAATGGATCGAGCGCGGCAGGCCGCAAAATAATGGGACGCACGATCAGGGAGCTTTTGCGATTTCGATGCTTCCGTTGGAATCCGTGAGTTGAAGCTGGCAGCCGCCCGTGCCGATGGTGCCGTTCAGCGTATCGCCCCCGATACTGCCCGTTGAAGTGACCGGCAATTCGGAGGAAATCCGGCCGAAAGAAGTCCTTGCCGTGAGGTTGTAGCCCAAGCCCTCGGGAACGCGCACGCGGATGGATGAGAACGATGTCTTGAGCGAAATTCACCCCGGCGTCGCCCTTCACGGTTTTTGCTGTGACCGAGCCGTTGCTGTTCTCCACAGTCAGATTGCCGTTGATCCGTTCCGCTGAGACACTTCCGAAACTGGTCTTGGCAAAAGTATCTCCGCCGATGTCGGTGAGCGTGATGCCCCCGTTCCCCGTGATGGCGCGAATCCCCTTCGGGACATTCGACGCTTCGATGGCGCCAAAGGAGGACTTCAGCGTGACGCCCCCGCGTGCGTCGCGCACCGTGATTCTTCCATTGGAGGTTTCGGCATCTAGAGTACCGCTGATGGTGTCCAGCTCAATGTTGCCGAAGGAATCGCGAATGGTTACGGAGCCGCCCGTCACCAAGCTGCCCTTGACCCGGCCATTGTTTGTGGTGCAATTCACGCGGCCATGTACGTCGGTAAAAGCGACGTTGCCGAAGCTGTTGGTGATGTCGGCAGCGCCCCCGATGTTCGAAATTTCGACGTTCCCGTTGTTGTCGCGCACTGAAAGATCGCCACGGATATTCCTTGCTTCGACACTTCCAAACGAAGTCGTGATGTTTGCGGAGGCGGCATCCGTCAAAGCAACCGCGCCATTGCCGCCCGTAATTGTCACCGCGCCCTGAATACTTCGTGTGGTGACGCTGCCAAAACGATTGCGTACTTCGAGAGTGCCCTTTACGTCTATCACTTGCACGGAGCCGTTGTTGTCGCTCACGGAGACATTTCCAGCGGCCCCAGTAAGCTCAATGCTGCCAAAGGCATTGTTCCACCGGCCGGCGCCGGCGTCACGGGCAGTGAGCGTCCCGTAGCCGTTCTCAACATCTGCGGCCCCGTGAATTCCTGCCAAATCAACACTCCCGAAACTGTTTCGCACGGTAATCGGGGCGTCGGAGGGCATCCCAATGTCATAACTGACGGACCATGAAGAGTTCTTGCTGGAGTGAAACCATTTTTTCTCTTCCTCGGGATAGATAGTCTTGATGCGCACTCCTTCGCTCGTTTGCTGCACTTCGATCTTGATTTTTTGCGCGAAGGATTCTGCTTCCTCGTGGGAGCTGGCCTGCGCGCGTATCGTGGCAGAAATCTTGACGTCGCGGCCGGACTCCCCGTGGAGACTGACGCTACCGAACTTGTGATCGACACGCACGGACTGGCCTGTGCCGAGCGTCACCGTCTGGTGAAAATCCCTCGAAACTTGTTCCTGGCCGGGATTTGCGGCTCGGATGGGCTTCGCCGTGAAGAGCAGCATCGCGGAGAGCAGTCCAGTAACTGCGGCCAGACGCAACGGCTCTCTCTGGAAAACGCTTAGATTGCGAATCATTATTGTTTAGTCTCCAAGACTTCCTCGAGCGTGTGCCGCTTCTCTTGGTACATGGCAAGCAACTGGTGGCGCAGCAGAGCATTCGATGGATTCATTCCCGCCTGCGCGCGCAGATCGGCGATCGCGCTATCCAGTACCAGCAATTTCTCGTGATAGTTGGCAAGCAGAGGCGTTGCAGGATTGTCGAGTTGCGGCTTAGCTTCCGCAGCGAGCTTGTCGATGGCCTGTACGTAGGTGGTTTCCGCGCTCTCGACTTCCTTGAGAGCCTTGCTCCTCAGAAGTGATTGGTCTCCTGGTTGCCCATCCCTGGGCGGATGCAGGTAGAACCAGCCCGCAGAGACGGTCAGAACCAGAACGAAAGCGCCAGCCGCCGCAGTCTGCCATCCAAGCGGAATATTTCGGAAGAAGGAAAACCAGCCCCGGCGCCCGGCTCGCAGGGTCTTCCGCTCGGCCTCCTCGGCAAGAGCGCGTTCCATGCGCGGCCAGAGTGCAGGGCTTTCGGTGTAGTCGCGTAGCTCTTGTGCGGCAAAGCTCAGCGATTTCCAGGCACCAACCTCTTCCGCACAAAGCGGGCAGGTGGCTGCGTGTGCTTCCAGCGCCGCCCATTCGGCGAGCGTGCCATCTTCGAAAATCCGATCGCGATCGTTACAGGTGACGTTCATGTTTTTCACCGTGCCTCCGCAGCGCTGCTGCGCGGAGGCTCAAGCATCTGTCGAAGATTTTTCTTTGCCTGAAAGAGCGTGTTCTTCGACGCCGTCTCGGTCATTTCCAGCATCCCGGCGATCTCCGCATGGCGGAAACCTTCGACCTCGTACAAAAGAAAAACATCGCGCTGGTGTTGCGTGAGCTTGGCTAGCGCGCGCTCCAGCGCCATGCGGAGAGCAGGGTGCGCTCCAGGCGCGCGGGGTTCTTGGCGCGGCGTCTCTTCGGAATCATCGTTCGCTACTTCTTTTTTGCGCAGCCGGCTGCGCCGCGCGTCGTAGCAGGTGTTAATCAGGATCCGGTAGGTCCAGGTGACGAAACTCGATTGGCCGCGAAAGCTGGCGATGCTGCGCTGCACTTTCAGAAACGTCTCCTGCACGGCGTCTTCGGCGTCGATGGGATTGCCGAGAACATTCCGCGCCAGGTTCTTCATGCGCGCACCATGCATCGCGTACAGGCGCTCGTAGGCGCGCAGATCGCCGGACCGGCAGGCAGCGGCCAGTACGGCATCCTCGCTCAAGGCATCCACCGCGGCCGGGCTGGGGCCGCCGGCAAAGTGCTCGGAAGGTTCCACTCGCGTCCCCCGTTCGCGCGGCATGGAAGAGATTCTAGCCTTCCAAGGCAGCGCAAGTCCCATAGTTCCCATTCCTGGCTCCTAGGGTATAGACGACGCTGCAGGGTGAAATGTCAGGGGTAGGAAGAGGTCTGAGGCGCAGCGACAACCTGCTTGTTCTGAGGAGTTTATCGAGCAGTCTTGGTCAACGAAGGAGCGGAATCAAAGCCGAAGTAAATCTTTTTGTGCAAGAGGCTGTTTTCGTGCCCGATGACCAGCCGGGTTTCAGGGTCGTCCTCGGTGATTAAGAGCCGGAGCCCGCGAGCATCCCTGGGAACATCGAAGACGAAATCCGTCGTGTAGGACTCGCCAGGCCGGAGCGGCGTAGTCAGTGGCGTGGAGAAACCAATGAAGGGGGCAAAGGCTGCCTGACCCTCCGGCGATTGTGCGAAGCTTCGCCCGGCACCATCGACAAGTATGACTTTGCGGCCGTTGGGCGCGAGCGGTCCATTCCCGCGGTGGGCGGAAATGGTGCGCTCGTCAAACCAGGTTTTCACGCGAACGACCACAAATTTGCCGTGCGACGTAACTTGTTGCATCTCCGGGCCCAGCGCTGCAGCTGTTCGCGCGCCGATAAGGGAATAAGCAAGGTGGCAATCGATTTCGCAGAAATATTTCCAACCGCCGGGAGGTAAGACTTGTTCGCTGCTCGCGAACGAAACGCCGCTCAGAAGGATGAAATATCCAGCGGCAATCGTCAGCGTCGCGCCCCCACCGAGCCTTGCGAAGAACGCAGAGCGGCGGACGACGCCGTAGAACAGTACGAGAAAGCTGGCCCCAATCAACAAAACAGTGCCGAGGAATAGGAGGACGACCACCGGGGCATAGTGCGGCATGAATTCCGACATGAATTGCTCTCCTCCCTGACTTGATTCGAATTACCCGGCGCTGGCATCCGGCAGTGCACCGCGAGTGCGTTCCCGTCTGCTGAATTCCTTCACGGCCGCATCCAGATCGGCGGCGGTAAAGTCCGGCCAGCGTTTTTGCAGAAACACGAATTCCGCGAACGCGCATTCCCACAGGAGAAAATCGGAAAGCCGTTGCTCGCCGCCGGTACGAATCAGCAAGTCAACTTCCGTTGAGCCGCCGCGGTGTACTTCGGCAAGGACATTACTGAACGATTCGGGCGAAAGCTCGGTGACTTTGTAAAAGCGGCACGCGGCGTGATAGATGGCTTCGCGGGCGGAATAATCCACCGCGAGCCGAAGGTGCAGACGCGTGCCCTTTGCCGTGGCGGCTTCCGAATCCGCGATGGCTTGGCGGAGCGTTTCGGGCAAACGATCCCGGCGCCCGATCATGCTGAGCCGCACCCCTTCGGTGATGCAGTGCGTCGTTTCTGTAAGAAGGTATTCGTGAAGCAGCCGCGTGATCGCGTGGATCTCTGCAGCGGGACGCTTCCAATTCGCGGAGGAAAGCGCGAAAAGCGTTAGTGTGTGAATGCCCATGCGTGGCGCAGCCTCGATGACGCGGCGTGCAGATTCCGCTCCGGCACGATGACCGGCAGAACGCGGCAAGCCTCGCGAAGTCGCCCAGCGGCCATTGCCGTCCGAGATGATCGCTACGTGGAGCCGCGGAGCCTGAGCAATGGCCGGCTGAGCCGTGGGAATTTGCCGTACCGTCAGATGATGCATAAGCACGTTCTTTCTCCGCCGCCGAAGTACTATAAACTACTCTATAATGCAAAGTGCGATGCCAAAAATTTTTGCCGTTCAGCCTTCGCGCGTCGCGCGGATCAGCGCTTCCATATGATTCAGGTAGCGCTCCAGTGCCCGCCGCCCTGCTGCCGTCAGGCGATATTCCGTCTTCGGCAAGCGCCCGTCGAAAGATTTCGTGCACACGATGTAATCGGCCTCTTCCAGCTTGCGGGCGTGAACGCTCAGGTTGCCGTCGGTGGTTTTCAGCAGCGCTTTCAGCTCGTTGAACGTAAGCGAGCGGTTGACCGCCAGCGCGCTGACGATACCCAGGCGGATGCGTTCGTGAATCAGCCGGTCCAGGTCCGCCGGGACGGTTTCCCGCGCCGGATTACGGATGGCTTCCAGGGAGGCGCCCCGCTCGCGCGACCGCTGCACACGTTCTTGACGCGCTGTAGACGATTTAGCCATCTGAGTTCCTGCTAGCCTCCATAATGCCGGGCGATCCACCAGCCGAAGCCGATCTGCACGACCCCAAAGCCCGCGCCCATGAATGCATCTCCCCAAATTGCCGGCGCGAACACTGCAGCACCGCCGAGCAACATCAAGCACAAACCCATCACCGGCACAACACGTACGGAGAACGCCCCACCCGTAACAATGGCGGTCCCATACAACAAGAGCCAAACACCCGGAAGGGCGGCAAGGATGCCGGCGTGATAGAGAGCGAAGGTCAACAGGCCGCCGACGACAATCGGCGGCGCAAAACTAAGAAGGAATTTGCGGCCTGGCCCGGAGAAGAGCGCGGAGTTGGCACGGTGCGCTTTGGTTGCCGCAGCGGGCGCCGCAATGGCCACGGCGACGAAGGCTTCGATCAGCCAGACGGCCAGCCATGCGCGAGGGGTGGTCTGCCGCGAGGCCGCAAAAGCGGCCACCAGCGCGGTGACCCCCATGGCCACGCCGCCCCAGCCGGGCAGAGCTGTAAATTCGGCGGCGCTCTCCATCGTTTCGCGGATGTAGCGGAGATGATCGGCGGCGCGAGCGTCGATGGGGATGGGCTCGCGTTGCGGAGAGCGAAGCGGACCTGTGGTCGCCATAGCAAAAGGCTACCGCATGGGAGCAGGCTTGTCAAGTACTTTGTGTTACAAAGTTACACTCGCGCGAATCAGGCTTTCCGCGGGTATCGTCCCCTCAGTGAATTCCACCGGATCGTGAATACGTCAATGAACATTTGAATGCTGTCGCGCAGCATGCTCACTTTCGTGGCCGGCGAATGCCCCCAGCGCACGGGAATTTCAACCGCCCGCAATCCATGACGCCGCGCCAGAAACAGCAACTCCGGGTCGAACCCGAATCGCTCAATCGTCTGCTGCTCGAAGATGATGCCGCAGCGTTCGCGCCGGAACGCTTTGAAACCGCATTGGGTATCGACAAACGGCAGCCACAAGATGCTTCGCACTATCTTATTGAAAATGATTCCAGCGAATTCGCGGAAAGGAGACTCATGCACGCTGATTAGGCTGCGGTCCATCGCCCGGGAGCCAATCGCCACGTCATAGGTGTCCAGAGCGTCGATGAGTTTGTCGGCTTCCTCAATCGGCGCGGAGAGATCCGCGTCCGTGAAAAGTGCGATGCGGCCGTGCGCTTCCTGCATACCGTGGCGTACGCTGTAGCCTTTGCCTCGATTGACGCCATTCGAAACCACGCGCAGCGTGGGAATCTTGATGCGAAAATATTCCGCCACCGCGGCTGTGCCATCCTTCGAGCCGTCGTCCACGACCAGGACTTCCGCGCCGCGCCCATAGCTCGAAAGGTATTCCGCAATCCGCTCCAGCGTAGCCGGAAGGCGCGATTCCTCATTGTACGAGGGAATGATAATGGAGAGATCGGGGACTGTGGAGCTCATCGTTACGACGGTTCCTGCCAGCCGTGGTAGCCGACGAGGGGCACAAATCGGCATCCTTCCAGCATCTTTGTGGAGAATGCATTACCGTGCTTTTCGATGAGCTGCAATTCCTGACGTTCCGCGTCCCCCACAGGGACAATCATGCGGCCGCCGTCGGCAAGCTGAGCAAGGAGCGGCTTCGGAACCGCAGGAGCGGCAGCGGCAACGAGGATGGCGTTGAAAGGAGCTAGGTCCGGCAGGCCGAGCGTGCCGTCGCCGCAGTGAACATGCGCGTTGGGGTAGCCGAGCCGGGCAAGCGTAGCGGAAGCAGCGGAAGCAAGCTCCGGCCGCCGCTCGATGGTGAAAACTTCCTTGGCCAAACGGGACAGCACGGCAGCCTGATAGCCGCAGCCCGTGCCAATTTCCAGAACCCGGTCGCCTGGCTGCAAATGCAACGCGGCAGTCATGGCCGCAACGATATAAGGTTGCGAAATGGTCTGACCGCCGCCGATGGGCAAAGGCACGTCCTCATACGCTCGCGAACGAAGCTCCTCTGGTACAAATTCGTGCCGCGGCACTGCCGTCATCGCCGCAAGCACGCTGGCATCCCTGATGCCGCGCCGGCGCAATTGCTTTTCAATCATTTCCGCACGTTGTGCAGCGTATTCTTTTTTCTCAAGCATGCGTAACCGCCACGGCATGTTTTTCCCACGCGCCTGTTTTCAGGATCTCTTCCATTTGCGCGAGGGTAAGGTCGCATTCATCCTCTCGATTGTAGAAGTGTGGCGAGACGCGCACACCGGCTTTGGGACGGTAATCGACGATGATGTCCCGGGCAAGGAGTTC
>WNFS01008522.1_pt1 | contig 14917 bp, 25 predicted proteins | sample 5400141 | NCBI WGS metagenome assembly WNFS01 (sample SAMN13153358, study PRJNA577476) | soil metagenome | isolation source: 60 cm saprolite under Madrone tree | place: USA:California | collected 2016-06-14
GGAGTATTGATTGGAGATCGCGGACACGCTTGGGCTTCAGGTCATCTACCGAAGACTTCTCGGGTGAGATGGACAACACTACTATGCAATACAAAGTGGAAAACACGTACATCTACTTGCAGCCAGAAGAGCTTTGTTTCGAAACCATCAGAGACAGCCAGCCAGTGTCCGTCGTCTGATATTGCACTGGCAACAATATTCGTTTGCACACGCAGACTCATCTCAAGCACCTTTTTCCAGCCGAGACCTCCTCCTGACAAAGCCGGCGGCGGTTCTTCCTCGACTAAAGGCTTCTCAGGGAGACGCCAGACTGCCAGGTCGGTATCACCAGTACTCAGTACAAGCCGAGCGCGCTTCGCTAAGTGTAGGCCGACTGCTCCGTGTGCGCCAGAAGAATAGGCGATTCTTCTATGGTAAGCGTCCTCGAACGTAGCAGTCACGCTCGTTGCCAGAGGGTTGGTGAGGTGTGCAGTGGAGGTCCTAGGGAAAGCAGCTGGCGTCACAACAATGGACATATCCAGACCACCGGAGACAAGGACAGGGACAACGTCGCTCGGAAAGGACCGCCGGTGAGGTGATGGCAAGGGAGTATACGGCGGCCATATGGACAACCCACGAACGTCATGGGAATGCATACGTTTGGACACTGTTCGTACCCACTTGGTTGAGGATGATAAAGTCAAGTTGCCCTTTGAAGACGGTGACACAAGCAGCGAAAATTGCGTTACTTTCTGGTCAATTCCAGATGTATACACTGAAGTCCCGTCCTACACCATGTAATTGGTCAACAAATAGTTAGGATACAACGGTATGACATACGGGTCCGACCACTAAACAGAGCACATCCGCGCCATGGGCCTCGAAGGTTTGTAGTTGGGTGCACGTTCGTGAATCCCAAAACTTAACCATGCCGAGAGAATCGCCGGAGATGATCGTCCCATCACTAACCGACGTCACCAACTATCCTAAATGTCGAACGAAGGGATATGAACTCACCCGACAACGCCAACCGCCCAAACAAGTGTGCTCTCTCCCCTGATTTTATCCGTTTTCATTCTATCGAGAATTCTCCCGGAAGTGACATCCCACTTCCTCAGGCTGCTGTCCGAGCACCCTGCCACAATCCACGAGTCCTGCCATTCATCCTCGTCTTCAGGACTGCTATCGACCTCGTCGTGATGATTCGAGGCGCGCTCTCCGCTTCCCTGCAACAATGGTGGTCCCCAAGCCAGGGATAAAATGCGGCTTTTTGAACGGTCGAGGCGGCGAAGATGTTGAAGGGCGTCGAAGTCTATGGACAAAAGGTGTATGGAACCATCCTCGCAACCCAATGCAAGGATCGTCGAAGTAGGGTTTGCGGCGATTGACCAAATGGAACCGCCCTGCGAAGGTAATGACCTCTGGAGAGAGAACTGTTAGAAGCGCACGCGAAGACGTGATTGTCCCGTACGCGGATAGTCCCATGGACCATATCCCACTCGGTCAGTTCACTACCTCCACCACTGGAGAATAAGCGAAGGTCTGAAAGTGAGGGAATATCGTCTTCATGAAGATCATCCGGACGCTTGAGGGTGAGGGTGAGGGAGTCGACTTTGGATGGGTTCGACCCCGAGAGTGTCTGGGTAAAAAAAATTGCATTAGCGCAACGCCGCAAGAACTGAAGGACTGGACGCGTACTTTCCTTACTACCCAGGCCTGAGGTGCTTCGATGGTCTCCGTCGAGCCAGTCCACTCGTAGATCTCAATGTTACCATTCGCATGACCGACGATTAAAGGGCCAAACTTTGGTACGCGGTCCGCTGTAGTCGCTTTCCTTTTCCCTTTAATCGAAGGAAAGGGTAAAGGGGGAAATGCGAGTGCTGTGATGGAGGAAGGGTTGAAATCTACAAAGCGACATCTGTGGACCGACAATGTCGTCGTTTCTCCCATTGATTTGATTTCACAAACCGTGAGTGTTTGGCGGTCACTTTCGGGTTCACGCGCTCATGCGCCGCACGTGGCGGTCACTCGGCTTCCGCACTCCGTTTAACCACCGTCATGTCTATGTTTGGTCGAGGCTCCAGTGCGCCCTCGGGTGCGGTCAACTCAGAACGAGTAGAAATGGCCATACAAGAGTGCGTGCTTATTCCTTTCTCAACCTTTACTACTCTGACCCGACTACTCAGGTTGGACATGGTCACCGATATTTTTAATCGCCTCGTATCGCAAGTATTTTGACTGGGACCCTGCTTCGTCCCGCTTACTTCCCTCATTTTAGGACATGCCACGCGAAATGTATCAACACGCGATACACAGAAGGCGAACTCAGCAAGGGCGAGAGCGTCTGCATTGACCGATGCGTAGCCAAGTTTTTTGAGGCGAACAAGAAGGTCGGGGAGCGGTTACAGAGTGTTGGCGCTAATGCAGGAGCTACGGGTGCATTTGGTTTGTAGGGACAGTGTGCTACAAGCTGCGCGGAACATGTTCCACTGCGCCTTCGATACGCCAAAACTCATTCCTCCACCTAGGAAGCCTACCCAGACAGTTGGGATGTAGCAGTAGATCCATTCATACAACCCAAATATCCCACTCATGCGACCTGCCCGTGTCCATGGCAGATCGTCTTTTACACCGGAACAATCGGGAAGCACTCTACCATCGTCTTACGGTGCCTGTTTTGGGCATGCTCCTCGAGGCTGAAGACAAGAGAAGGTATTAGACGTGTCACGCCCAGTCAAACGAGAACATAAGGACGCACGCTGGTGCCCTGGTAGTCACAGACTGCGACAAATTTACTCAGAATTGCTACCGGGGGAGGAAATATGAAAGGAAGCTCACAAATGGCTGCCTACAGATTAAGCAGATGACGCTCATTGCCTTTTCGTTCGACTTGGACTGGCTCTTGGCTGCCTTCGCGTTCTCACCCTTGCGTTCACGTTTTTGCTGGGCCTTAGCGCCCTGTATGGAATCAGCACCGGGAAACGCGTAGAAGGCTGGTAAGTGACGTCGTACGTTTCCCATTTCCACGATAGTATACAGACCAAAGAGGTGAAAAAAGTGACAAAAAGCCCAATTTAACGCAACACACGGCGTAATGTACGCACCCGGATGCACCGGTCCGGGGAACGGGGATTCGGCAACTTAAATCGGGGCAAACTGAGGAGCCGAGGCAACCACTGTCATGATTCATAGGGAGTCATCATGAGCACGACATATCATGTCACCGGCCCCGCCAGACTTGACATTATTGCGGCTACCCAAGCTGAGGATAATGAATCGCACCGGGTGGAGGTATCCAGATCTTTCGTCTGTAAGTCTGCTGATTCGTTTGAACCGCGGCATGCTTAAGCTCGAAAATAGCGGACACGGTGACAGGTACGCTGCCTCTCAACCACGCTAAGTAGATCTGATCGGTGATACGACTCTCACTCAGTTCCCTCTAAGGAGATGTACGAGTACGCTATTCAGGCCTCGCTTGGAGATGATGTCTATCATGAGCCGAATACTGCTGCCCTTGAGGCTCACATGGCACGATTGTTTGGGAAGGAAGCCGCCTTATTTGTTGCCTCTGGTACAATGTCCAATCAGCTGGCCATACGTTCACATCTCAAGCAGCCGCCGTATTCCATCGTCTGTGATCATCGTGCCCATATCTACGTATGTGAGGCAGGTGGACTTGCTTTACACACCGGTGCTCAGACCATCCCGATTATCCCGTCCAATGGTAAGCGACCGCTTCTTTGCCATCTGCTCTAACCCTAACTAGCCATGATGCAAAGGGCGCCACTTAACCCTAGAAGATATTCAAAACTTCATCGTCTTAGATGAGGACATTCATTTGTACGCTGCCTCTTTATATCCTTCTTACTTACCACTGACCCCATTGCAGTTGTCCTACTGAGGTGATAGAATTAGAGAATACACTTAATGGATCGATATTTCCACAGAACGAAATAATTCGTATTTCTGAATACGCGCGCCAACACGGTATCAAAATGCACCTCGATGGTGCCCGCATCTGGCATGTTGCTATAGAGACTGGTATACCCCTCGACGTGCTCTCTGAGCCTTTTGACTCCATCAGTGCCTGCTTTAGTAAGGGACTGGGTCAGTTCGATCGTTTATGTCCGAACGTGTATGAGACGTGCTGAGCTCGAATCCCTGCTTCGCTCGAATCCCTGCTTCCAGGTGCTCCCATTGGTTCTTGTTTGATTGGGTGCAATGACTTCATTGATCGCGCCCGCAAGTTTAGGAAGGCTTTTGGTGGAGGGATGCGGCAAACGGGCTTCCTTGCCGCATCCGCTGCCTTTGCTCTCACTCATAATTTCCCAAAACTTGCCTCTGTCCACGACCTTGCTCGGAAGCTCCAAAGTGGACTTTTGGAACTTGGTGTAGGGATCACCGGGCGTGCGGAAACATGCATGGTAGGTTTGGTTCTCCCAGTGACCAGTTGGGGTAGTAACGTGTTTTACCGCGCGAAACAAGGTCTTTTATGATCCTTCTCCTATTGGCGCTACTTATGCCGAGGTCGCCAAGCGTGCCAAGAGGCTGTCCAATCCTTTGTCTGTTGCAGGCTCGCGCTTAGTCGTACACATACAAACGTCAGAGCAGGCCATTGACGATTTGCTAGAAGTAATCCGTGGCCTCTCCGAGGAGAAAAAGTTAGCTGGCTTTGTGAGATCTGCGGAAAAAGCTGGAAATGGCTCGTACAAGGACATGTACGCGCACTTGAAGTAAATTTGGTATTATAATCGACGAGTTATTACAATATGATATAGTAGTTCGATGGAGAAGCCCATGGACCGGATGGATACGAGTAAACAACACGCAAGTCTCGCTCGATGTCAACCCTTCCCCGTGTACCTCTGCTTTTCGTACTCTCTCCACAGGCCTTTCATGACTGCCTTCCCACTGGCATCGAGAGCAGAAACCATGAGCGCATCTCGTGCATGCTCGTTGAGCATGTCACATAGGACAAACAACCCAGGTTGTAATTCCCTCCGAATATCCGCAGGTAGAACACACAGTGGGTCATTAAGAACTTCAAAATACGCCTGGAGAATGCACGCAACGTGTTTGGATAGCGGCCGCGCTAAGGATTCGGGTTTCCGCAGCTCCGTGGAGGGACCGTGCACACGAACCAAGGTTTTGGTCGAGAGCAAGGTAAGAAGGCGAGAGAGGTCTTTGCTCTCTTCCACACCAAGTGGGTGAGAGGGGTTTACCCAGACGGGGAAGGAGTCCGCGACGATAGTATACTGCTTTGCACCAAGGAGAGGGCGCGGGCTACGCATAACGAATAGCAAGCGACGAATGATGTTGCTTAGATGTGGAAGTGTGGTGACGACGAGATCTCTCCGTAGCCGGACAAGGGAACTGAGGGTGCTGACAGTTTCGTGGAACACGTCAGTATTTGTTTCAGAATTGTGCGTCTTCGAAGAGGCAAGGAGCCTTGAAAGATAAACCCAGATGGACATCGCATTCTGCGGTCGAATTGAAGCTGGCTGTAAAGGATTTAATGAAGGACTTTTTTTGGCTGACAAAACCAGGAACGTACTCTCTTGGAACATAAGTCATTGATGAAACTTAACATCGGCAAGCGAAGAATGTGGGCGTCAGAGAGCTTCGCATCGTTCACGAATATATCCAAGCATTCCTTTACATTCGCCTGAACGATCCTCAGCGTATCTGTGTTTCACTCGTGAGCTGTCCCTTTGAGTCGGGATCGGAAGCAGAACTGACTTTCTGGAGCATTATGCAAGGCAAGCGAGATGAGGCGAATAAGATGGGCGACACCATCTGACGCAATCCCGTTCGAGGACAAAGCTTCGAGCATGAATTGCAAACACAAGGAAAACTCAGACGGGGACAGTGTCCGGAACAATTCCGCCATATTCTCGTCAAGGCTACATTTCTCTGTGCGAAATGTTAATGTCAAGCAGGGTAACAAACCAACAATCTCGATAGACGCACCCCCGGACATGGACAAATGGGCAAATACAATGTATGTCGTAACGATGCGTTGTAGATGAGACTCTCGGTCTTCGCTTTCTTCCTTGTCAATCAGGTGGAGCTCTGCTACCAAAACTGCATGCATGGCACTGCCAAGTTTCAGGATGTTTGGATCATTCGAACTCCAGGGGAGGAGGGATGGACTGATGGCCTGCATGATCTGTGCGCCAAGGCCCGGTGGTGGATTTTCTGGGCACGCGAACGGCTATCAGACAAAATCAATTAACATCAGAGATAAGACATACTGGGATGATCCAGATATCTCCCAAAGGCGATAGCCCGACTCCAAAGGAGCAAGATGTTCGAATAGTTCAATAGCTCATCTCGCTCGGTTACATCACGTGACGCCAAGCGAGAGATAATAGGATGTAACTGGCCAAGAACATGTTCAAATAGCGATGACAGGTGGTCCGCGACATCCGGCGAAAACCTAACACCGGTCAACATGCCAAGTCTATGTGGTCAGGGTAGAGACCGTTACGATGACAATGAGAAATCAGTCATGGCAGTGTCCATCAGTAGCTGAGCAGAACCCCGGAGTGGGACGCTGGAGTCCTGGGACAAGAGCCAATCCCCAAGTGGCTGTGTTTTGCAAGTTTGAATCGCGTCGAATACTACGTCTGTGCTGCTTTGTACAGCTATTCGGAATGCAGAACTACCGTATTGATTAGTTTCATCGGAACCGAATGAGACTACTTGCTCACCGGAGATGACCTTGGACTAGGTCTGTAGTGACTTGTTCTAGGGATATAGTAACTGGCGACGTTATCAGATAACGAAGGTACTGTCCACTCGTTTCATGTTCCCATGAGCCGAGGAAGCTAAATGTTCTAGCAAGGAATGTCCTGACGATTTTGAAGGCTCGATGTGTCGAGAAATCGGGAGCTGAGCCAAGGAGAAAGTCGAGGACCACAGCTCTCTTGAGAAAAACATTCCGAGAGGTCTTCGGAATACACTCGACCGACGAATAGAGGAGAAATGTATACGTTTCAACGGCTTCCCGCATCTGACCCTCCGAGCAGTGGCTAGATGCACGCTTCTTCTTGTTCTTCCGTAATTTTGCGACATCGATTGTGTCCATGAAAGCGGTTCTGGCATGTTGCACAGCAAAGAATGATGCTGCCAATGTCAGCCATCTCTGAAGAAACCGCCGGGGAATGTCATCTTACATCGGATATTTTCTTGCTCCCAGAAGTTTGCAGAATGGAGACATTCGCGGACAATTGTCACCAATGACAAGTCTCGCTCCGCATTTTCATCCCCGAGTTCGAGATCAGCGAGGTGCAAAAGATTTATGAGGCGTTCTTGTTGCGCCGAGGAGGCATATGCACTAAAAAAACATTGATCATCTCGCACCAGATCCTCAGGGAATAACTCACTTGATAACCTCTACGTTTCTGTCTAGTAGGAGCCGCAAAAGGGCTACAGCAGCAAGCGCAGAGCCATCCTTATCAAATGAGAGCTGAGAGGACCGTCCTGACCATGTTTTAGGTTCAGGTCTATGCGCCGGGAGATAAACTTCCAAGAAACTTAAGGCAGCATCAAGTATGACTTGTTGTTGCTGGGCATTACGATGAAATCCGTGGTGCAACAAATAACGAAACTTTCATTCCATGAGTACGCGGAGTATGATCCCAGTGCGTCAAACTCACGATCTCGATGCTATACTCTGGCAGGCAATCATCAACTTGGAGGACTGCAGCAACCAATTTATTCAAGTCGTCCTGGTCATCAAGACCATCGAAAGCATGTCCAGACGATCGCAGCATATACCGCAGCCGTAGAGCTGCTGCAGCCACGACCTGTATCGCCCAGATATCGCCCTCTCTGTTACTACTTCCAGAGGTCATTGCATCGGTGCCGGCGAGTACGGCCTCTCGAATGAAGCTGGCCAGCGACTCCACTACCGTGGATTTCACCCTTGCTTGTTCCGCCTCGGTAATGGTGTGTACCGCATCTTCTTTTCCCGCGTTTCCAAAACTTTGAGACATTCGCCTTTTCTTGCGCGGCCTCTGTCCAAATTCTGCTACTGCTGCCTTTTCTCCTTCACGGAAGCGTTTCCAGATTTCTTGTAGCATATCAAGAACTTGTCTCGTTGTGGCGAGGGTTTGCCCAGGTGTGATAAAGGTTCGCACAGCCATAGATAGCTTGTTTAGATGATCCAGGGAAAGAGCCGGAGATGCCACAAGTCCATCGTAAAACGATCGTACCGAGGGGGAAGAGTGTTGCGGAGGGGGTGTGGATGAGTTTATCAAGCGAGATATATGAGCAGGTAGGGTACGTGTCTTCATATGAAAGGAAAGGGCGAGAGAAAGGAATTCGCGAGCGGGGGTTGCAAGGGATTCCCCGTGTGATGACTGAAGGACAGTAAGAAATTTTGTGAGAATGGGGCCCGTAAAGGTCTCTACAAGATCGTGATCTATGCGGGAGAGCACGCAGAGACATTGTATTGCTATCCTCACGTTCTCATCTAATGACTAGGTTAAGTTCGAGCATGCAAGTATCGCCAGAGAAACTTACTTTCTACTGAGGCCAAACATTCTATACAGGTACCAACTTCTTCCTTCAGGAGTACCACCTCATTTTCGTCCCGCGGGTTGAACAGCAACTCGTCCTCCACTACCCTCAACAAGCCCAGTCTCGAGTGCCATACCCGATTCTCTTTCAAGTCACCAATGCCATGTAGTATTTCTTCACAAGAAGAAAAGAACAGCATCGCCAACGAGTGGGAGTCCGTGGTGAAAACTGAAGAGAGAACTGAGCGGCGTTTCTTTACAGCATCGGTAAAAGCAGCCATGAGAAATGGGAGCGTGGAGAGTAAATGAGGTTGAGATGTTGAATATGTTCGTAGAGTGTTGACGAGGGGACTGGTACGGGGCCCTTCGGCTATTTGCTTGAGACTGTCAGCATTAAAGAGTAACTCGACTCCCAGGTCACGTATTTCCGTGCATTTATGCGAACAAACAGCCGCTTCACTTGAAATGAAGTTCAGCCATCCATCGATGTGGCTTGTCATAAAGGCTTGACTAAACTGTGAACGACATCCGTGAGGGCTATGGTCAAAATCTACTCGATGGACGACAAACCTTCTTTTTGTTCGATGAATGAGAAAAAGCAGTATGCAGGGAGGAGGTCACCAACTTGCAGATCGCGATTAGGCCTGCCAGTGGGTTCTCGCCGGACTCAGTCGTCACCTCGTGTAAAACTCGCAATGTAGACCCAAAACATTCAAGCAAGTTATCGAGCGAGAACTTTGGAGCGGCGTGAGGCCAAACAAGCGCAAGAGACCTCGAAGACTGGAGATAAATCTCGTCTCGCTTTTCCGCGGGCAGATTCAGGGAGTTAGATAGCAAGGAGGAAACAATAGGTAGAAGCGGCACGCGGTTCAGGAGGGGTATTAACCAGGCATTGCGAGTAAACCCTGTCTTTGAACTTTTGGAGCTCAAAGATGAAAGTATGCTTTGCATAAGCGTCCAAAACCGCAGATCTAAGACCGGGTTCGACGCCCTGAGGTTATGAATAAGGACATGCAGCAAAGGAAAAGGGAGGCACTCACGGGGGGCGCATTCCATCCTTCAAAAGACGCGTCAAGCACCACTCAAGGATGGTTTCTGCTTTTCTCGGGACATGGAAAGATGTTTCATGCCAGGCTGCACTCGCTATGTCAATTTTTGAGGGGCCACCTTGCTTCGGAGGGTCTGTTGGTGCCCTGAGAGCACGGACAAAATTTTGAACCGATTCCTGATAAGCCATCTGAGCACACGTTCACTCTGCAAGGCCCAATGGCAGGTATGAAGGAGTGAATTGAAATCCTAACGGCACGATTCCCACGGCCGCGCTGCGGGCCGAAAGCCCCACTCGACACAACCCGGAATCTTTGAACAGAACAACCATCGGTGATAGTACAGCCGACTGTTGTTAAAAGGTCAGGGAGCACTGGGATGCTTGTGTACCATTCTTTCTTCTATGTCTACTATTGACCAGCGGGAATTGGGTATCTGTGCTGAGCAGCGGAGCGAGGAGTGGGAGGTTCTTGGGGTGAGGTCTGTTCCATATGTTCAATCAGAACTGTTACTTACTGTTACTTACAACCTTTGTAGTCTATCTACCCTGACTATGTCTCTAGAGACGTATCAAGCGGTATCTTGAAGTTTGAGATTCCTATCGAGCTCGCTTACCCAGCGGACGTACTCGTCACAGGAACCGGAGATGCCGAATCCCAAGAGTACCACCTGTCCCTGTCATCGTTTCCTCCGGTTCTCTTAGAGGTTGTCCTCCCGCCTGCATATCCTCTGCATGCAGCCCCCGAAATTGTTTCTTTCCATGTGTCGGGTTCTTGGATTCCAAGAAGTGGGCGCCTTTTGGAGAAACTCTTGGGAATGTGGCAGCCAGGTGAGGTCATCCTATATACCTGGGTTGAGGGGATACAGTGTGCCGAATTCCTGGATTCGATGGGCATAATACGGGATGGTGCGCTGAGGTGCGTCATGAGACAAGATGCAGGTCATTATTGCTGATCATGACAGTTACCAGAATTCCACACGCCACACCGCAACTGTTACTCCCTTTCTTGACTGCATACGAGAGCCAGTCCCAGTCATCGAAATTCAATCTAGCATCACATCCCTGTAATGTGTGCTTCGAAACGGTGAAGGGGACACGATGTCTACAGTTAAATTGCGGTCACATCTTTTGCCGAGCTTGTCTCAAAGATGGCTGGAGCCTGTATGTCACGGAAGGCGATGTAACACGTGTAGGGTGCCTTGATCCCCAATGTGTCAAAGACGGGCAAGAAGCTACCGAGGATGAAGTGAGGAGAGTGGTGGGAGAGGAGGAGGTCCGTCGATGGAAGTGGCTGAGGGAGAAAAAGGCCACGGAGAGAGGCAAGCCCATCGGTCGTACATATCCCGACACTCATTGCCTGCAGATCCTTCGATTGTACTGTGTCCCATGGTTCTCTGTCAAACACCTGTGCCGAAACCGTCTGGGGCGGATGTTCAAGACGGCACTGGCTGGGAAAGGCTGCGAACATGCCCCTCGTGCACCTATTCGTTCTGTTCATTTTGCAAGAGAACGTGGTGAGAGCGTGCAGTGAATATTGGATGCTGTCCGTCGAATTAACAGCGATCAGGCACGGGCCGTTATCTGATTGCCCTATTCAGATTGCAGAAAAGCTCGTAATTGAATACATGGAAACGACAAAGAACTCTGATTTACGAAAGACTATGGAGCGACGGTACGGGAAAAAGAATCTGGAAAGGCTGGTGGCGAAATACGAAGAAGACCGAGCAAACCGAGAATGGCTGGAAAAGAGTACGATGTCGTGCCCGAGTTGCCATGTTCACGTGGAAAAGTCGATGGGATGCAATCACGTAAGAAGATCTGCATCGCTGAGCTTGCGTAGGCTGACTGGTGGATAGATGGCGTGCTCCAAGTGCAAGCAACACTTTTGCTACCGTTGCGGGTCGAAGCTGCAGGCGGGCAACCCATACGAGCACTTTTCTCGGCCTGGCGGAGGATGCTACTCGAAGTTGTTTGACGTCACGGAAATCGGGCGGGAGGAACCAATGGAGGGGTTTGTTTGGGTGTGAAATGATGGTAGTCGATAGGGGTGTTTGGATATTTTAATAAAATAAAATAAAACTAAACAGCTTACCGTCTTGTCTTGTCTCGTCTGTCTCGTCAATTAGATTCCGCGTTTCTCCTCCTTTCTTTCCTCTTCTCTCCTCACCACCACCCGTCAACGCCTCCAAAACGAACAGCCCAAGAGTCGCTGATACCAGCCCATCCGTCAAATACCCTGTATTCTCAAGCCCATACCCGTGTCCCCACCAACCTCCCATCTACTCCTATGGAAATCACTCCTATGGAAATTTATACGACCGCCTTCTCCTATCCTCGCAGACCTCGTCATGCTCGCAATACTACCCCTCCTATTGACTTCCCTTCCCATTCCCAAACCGATCCTTACCAACAGACCCCATTCCAGCCACCCCACCATAACGGCCACACAGAACCTCACGTCACACCTACTGCCCCTGACACAGAGGCCGTACAAAAGCTTGCTGTCCTTGCTATGACTACTCAGGGCTGTCATGTCTCTTTCTCGATTGCAGACCACGGTGCAGGGTGGAACTTTCTTCTCTCTGGTGCCTACCAGCAAGTGTTGTTTGCGCGCGGGACGATCCTGAAGGATTGTCCGATCCAGGTGTGTTTTTCTGTTGTCCGAATGCTTTTCAAGATTTCCCGACATGTGGCTTCTATTTCCTAGAACAGAGCCGCGATTAGAGTGCTTCGCTCCGAGCTACTTGATTTCCCGTCGTCGAAGCCCGCCTTGAAACCAGAAGTTCGCCGCCGTTTGGATGAGATTGCCTCACATACTCTCGCCCATATCGCTGTTGTCAACAGCCCTTTGTCACTTTCAACGCGAACCCCGCCTGATGGGATCAGCACTAGTGCTGGATGGTCTGGTTTGGAGACAGAACGCGTCTGCGAACTTGTGATCACGGGTCAAGGAGACTCTGTGGAGATTGCACGGGTGCGACTGCTGGTGATGCTGGATGAACTGGTGTGTTTCGGCCCCCCCTCGTCTTTGACTCTGACCCCCAACATGAATACGCAGAGCGGTCTGCATACCGAGGTTTGCGAAATTGACCAAAAATTACAAGCCATCGTCGTGGGACGCAAGCGCCACGTCTTGCAGTCCATCCAGGAGGAGACCGCTACAAACATCTACTTCCCCTCTCCCTTGCAAGGTCTCGTTGGCCCAGATGCCTCTTCTGGTGTCATGGGGCCCAGTACCCCTCTTCGACAGAACAAAGGCACCGTTTGGATCTCAGGCGAATTTTTCGGGGTCCAGCGTGCGCGGGATATGCTGCTTCAACTATCACTGAACAAGGCATGTCATCGTCATGATTTTATTTCCGGTCCTGACACGATTGCTGTTGTCAGAGCAAGGGTATCATTTCACGAGATACTGCAATTCTCCCAAGGAAGCTGGACTGGATGATGACTGACCGTGCAGAAGATCTCAAGACCATCATGAGTGATAATGCAACTTTTATCCAATTCCCGCCTATTGGTAGTTCCACTAGTCTTATTACAGTATTTGGCGACCACCGAGTTAACATCCAGCGCACTATTCGCTCCGTTATGCAATTGGTTCGTTGCCATGCGCAATTCTGTTCTCACCGGTTTTAATGCCTTTTTCAGGCCTGTCAGTTCTACGTTGCATCTTTCTGGTTGCTTCCGGCACAGTTCAACGTCCTTCTCCCACCGCCAACCCTGAACGCCACTCAAGTCACCACCATCATCAAACAGGTTTCTAACGCGACAGGCGCCGAGGTTGTATTCAAGGGTATGTGTTTTGAGATGCATGGTCTCGAACATGAAGTTCGCAATGCCGTCACTCTAATCATGGAATTGGATATCGTAAAGGTTTGCGTCTCCCAGACAACGCATCATGCCGAACTTAATCCTAACCCTACCAGGCCTTTCATCACGAGATCCGTTTCCAGATCGAGCTTGCCAACGAGCACCGCGAGTTCATAAGTGGCAAAAAGAATGGCAAGATCAACAAAATTATGCAGACGACCAACGTTAAGATCAAGTTCGAGACGTTTAATGACTACAACTTCCTCATCGACATTGCCAGCAACGATTCCTCGATTCTTCAGGGGCTTACATTACTTCAAGAGGAATTACCCGCGGAGATATCATTTCATGTACCCGAGTCTTACCATAAGCGCATTATCGGTGTTGGTGGCAGAAGCATTCAACGTATCATGAAGAAATACGGTGTGTACGTCAAATTCTCCAACGCGGAAGAATTTGCTGCCATGGGAGGTTATAACGACAACGATGACAATGTCGTGGCACGTACCCCCGCCAAAAACGCCATTAATCTTGATAATTTAAAACAATCTGTAATGGAGCTTGTGAACCCAAAGGTTTGCCCTCCGATGTGATTCTTGATGTTATCTGACGTCTCTGGTCATAGGATAAGGACTATCTGAACGAATCTGTGGTTATTCCCCGCCGGTATCATCGTACACTGCTCGGGGACAAAAGTATCTTTATTCACGATATCGAAAACAAAACCAATTGCCGGATTCGATTCCCTGACAAGGAAACCGCGTCCGATGTAATCACTATCTTTGGACCAGAAAGTCAGATTCAGATCGCGGCAACCATGCTTCTGGTATGTCCCACGCCTATTATTGTCTCCTCGTGATCGAACGTCACCCAGGATCATGTTCCCTTCGAAGCCGATATGGCTGTGCCACCACAAGCGGAATTACCTCGTCTATGCACATCCCCTGAGTTTGCATCATTCGTGGAACAAATTAAGCGCGAGCTTCAAATCGCAATTGTTCCGAATATCAAAACGTCAGCTGGCGGCTCTGGGGCTGACACCCCGACAGAGTGCTCATTCAAATTTCGTTGCCAACGCAGCAATAGCGACTTGCTCGTATCTGCTCGTGAGATGCTCGAGCAGTATTTGATCAATCACAACATTCTTGTATATCCTTCACCGACAGCAAATGCACACAAACGTGGCGATTCATTCGCAGATGCATTCCCTCACTTTGACAGCAAAGTGCTATCAACGATGCCTAGGACTCGCGGTAAGCACCGCTGCACTCTGTTGTCCTTCTTCATAGTCATCCCTGCTGTAGGCTCAGCTGATTTCTCGCGTCCCGAACCTATGATGGATAGGAGGCTGCGTTTGGCAAACTCATCACCAGATGTTAAAGCGCTGTTCAATAACTCTCCGTCGTACATCTACCATCTGGAAGATGCACAGGAGAGCCTAGACAGCCAGCCAAGCTATGCGCCTGCGCCAGTCAATGATTATTGGGCTCCTCAACCTCCTATTGGGCGCCACGGTCGCTTCCTTTCGATGTCACACACAAATGATGATCCAACG
>WNFS01007070.1_pt1 | contig 14908 bp, 14 predicted proteins | sample 5400141 | NCBI WGS metagenome assembly WNFS01 (sample SAMN13153358, study PRJNA577476) | soil metagenome | isolation source: 60 cm saprolite under Madrone tree | place: USA:California | collected 2016-06-14
ACGTGCGTCGGGAGCTCATCCCCGCGCTCGAGCCCGCGGTCACCGGGTGGATGGCGTTCGAGGGGACCGACGACTTCTCGCGCCTGACCGAGTACAACCCCACGTTCCGCTCCGACGCCCGCCGCTTCGAGATGGTGACGCTCCCGTTCCAGGACTTCTATGGGATGACCGCCTCGGTCGGCATGCTGGCTGAGCTCGGCATCGACGACATAGCCCGGTATGTCCGCTCGCTGCACGAGTCGGTATTCCGCTGGGCGGACGAGACCGGCGTGCGCATCGTATCGCCGCGCGCGGACGCGCACCGCTCGGCGATCATTTGCCTCGCCCCCGCACACCCCGTCGAGGCGTACCACGCGCTGAAGCGGGCGCACGTGGTGTGCTCGCTGCGCGAGGGTGCCATCCGCCTCGCCCCGCATTGCTACAACACCGTAGAAGAGCTGGAGCGCGTGATGGATGTGATGGATCAACTGGAGTGAAGCGTTGCCGGGTGAGGCGCTACCCGATGATGCGTTGCCGGGAACGCCGTTTCCGACAACGCAGTATCCGGCCATGCCTTACCCGGCAACGCCGTATCCCTCGCGGTGCCTATCCCCCCACGCCGCCCACCATACGAACAGCCACCCGAAGACGATCCCGCCGATCTCGACTGCGCGCATGCTCGGCGGCGCGCCCCCCAGCAGCGAGCCAACGTAGGAGAGGACGAGCACGGTGAGGAGCGCCGCGAGCCCGTAACGTCCCACGGCATCGCGGGCCCGGGTCGCGCGGAGATACATCCACACCCCGAAAACGAACATCGCCGCTTCGACCACGATCGTACCCGCCACCGAGTGCCAGAGCCCCAGCCCAAGTTTCGGGCCCCCTGGATAGAGCGGCATATCCGGGCGATGGGTGACGAAGTCGAGGACCCAGTGGCTGACCACCGCCAGGGCGACCACGAGCGCGCCCCGCGCGTACCCGGTGTGCCAGTGATACAGTCCGGCGAACAGCGTGCCCCACGCGATCAGCGTGAGCAGGCTGTGGGAGATCGGGATGGAGTCGAGCCAGAGGACCAGGAAGGGGTTCGGTCCCGCCTCGAAGTGGGCGTGCTCCCATCCCAACAGCAGGAGAATGGGCCAGAGCATGTCGGCGAGCTCCACGGCGACGAACAGCGTGCCCAGCGACGTTCTCGGAGCGGCGCGTTTCGCCGCTAGAGCCAGGGCGTAATGGCCGATGAACATGCGACGCGTCCCTCAACCGTCCACCGTCAACAAGGCGTAATCCTTCTTCCCTTTACGCAGCAGCAGTTTTTTTCCATCAACCCAATCGTCCGACAGCAACTGCTGGTCCACGTCGGTGACTCGGCGATTGTTCACGTAGACCCCGCCCTGCTTTATGAGCCTGCGCGCTTCGCTCTTCGATTTGGTCAAGCCCGATTGTACCAACGCGTCTACTACCGTATCGGGTCTTACCTCGACTTTCCTCGTAGGCGCGTGTTCCTCCAAAGCGGTAGAGATGGCAATCTCACCGAACAACGCGGCCGACGCTTGAACGACGCCGGCCAGCGCCTTGTCGCCGTGCACGAGTGAAGTGATGTCCTTCGCGAGCGCCTCCTGGGCTGCGCGAGCTCCTGGATTACTCGAGTGTGCCGACATCAAGGCCCGGATCTCGTCGGCCGTCTTGAGGGTGAAAAGCTTCAGGTACCGCTCCACGTCTCGGTCGTCCGCATTCCTCCAAAACTGGTAGAACTCGTACGGCGACGTGAGCGCCGGATCGAGGTAGATCGCGCCCGCCTCCGTCTTTCCGAACTTCGCGCCCGACGCCATCGTCACCAGTGGCGCCACCAGCCCGTGCGCTTCCCCTCCCTCCACGCGGCGAATGAGATCGATCCCCGCGGTGATGTTCCCCCACTGATCACTGCCTCCGACCTGGATGGTGCAGTGCCGCTCGCGAAACAGGTGCAGGAAGTCGTACGCCTGCAGCAACATGTAGCTGAATTCGGTGTAGGAAATGCCCGTGTCGAGCCGCGCTTTCACGGACTCCTTCTGCAGCATGATGTTCACGCTGAAGTGCTTGCCCACGTCCCGCAGGAAGTCGACCAGGCTCTGCTTCACGAGCCAGTCGGCGTTGTTGAGGACGAGGGCCTGAGCCGGTCCGTCGAAGTCGAGGAGCCGCGCCATCTGGTCGCGCTGCCGTTGCAGGTGCTCGCGGATCTGCTCCTTCGAGAGCAGCGGCCGCTCGCTCCGTTTGCCGCTCGGATCGCCGATCAAGCCGGTACCGCCGCCCATCAGCACGATGGGCTTGTGGCCGGCGAGCTGGAAATGCCGCAGCAGCATGATCGGCATGAGATTGCCGAGCTGCAGGCTGGGCGCGGTCGGATCGAAGCCGCAGTATACGGTGCGGGGCGCCGCGGCGAGGTGCGCCCCGATCTCCTGAGTGGCGTGGTGGACGAAACCGCGCCACGTGAGCTCAGTGAAGAGGTCCGGCATGGCGCGGAATCGTACGAGATGCCTCCACCGCTGGCAAGCGCCGAGCGGCCTTACTAGGTTGTAACGCGATGGCGTCCATTCCAGCGCCGCCCCCCGTGACGCTCCCGGGGTCCATCTCCTGGTGGCAGAAACCCAAGGTCCGCCGCCGCGTGATCGCGGTCGCGGTGCTCGCCGGCGCGTACGTGCTGGGCCTCTCGTATGGCGCGTGGACCCGGGTGTGCGCGGGCGAGCACTGCCCGAGCATCTCACGCCTCTATCCCCAGGGAGCCGGCGGCAAGGTCCAGGTCCAGACGTCCAAGATGTACGCGGCGGACGGACGGCTCATCAGCGAGCTCGGCGCCGAGCGGCGCACGGTGCTGCCGCTCAGCGGGATTCCCACGCCGGTGCGTCAGGCGTTCATCGCGACGGAAGACAAGCGCTTCTACGATCACCACGGGATCGATTACTGGCGTATCGTCGGCGCGATAAAGAACGACCTGCTGACGATGAGTTTCGCGCAGGGGTTTTCGACGATCACGATGCAGCTGGCGCGTAACATCTTTCCCGAGGAGATCAGTCGTGAGAAGACGCTTACCCGCAAGCTCAAGGAGGCGCGGGTGGCGGTGGAGATCGAGAGCAACTTCCCCAAGGACACGATCCTCCAGCTCTATCTGAATCAGATCAACCTCGGCGCAGGGGCCCACGGTGTGGAGGCCGCCGCCCAGATCTACTTCGGGAAACACGCGCAGCAGCTGAACGTCGCCGAGGCGGCGACGCTGGCGGCGCTCCCCAAGCTGCCGGCGTTCTACAACCCGCGGACCCATCCGGAGCGCGCCGTGCGCCGGCGCAACGTGGTGCTCGGCCTGATGCGCGACCAGGGCTTCCTCACACCCGAGGAAACGGAGCTGTGGCAGGCGTACCCCCTGGTCCTCACCGGGAACCGCACCAACTACGGCGACGTCGCCCCCTACTTCGTCGAGTGGCTGCGCGTGCAGCTCGACGCGCGCTTCGGGCGGGACCTGTACGAGGGCGGCCTCCGCATTTACACGACGCTCGACCTCGACATGCAGGAAGCGGCGGAGCGGGCCGTGCAATCCCAGCTCGACGCCATCGAAGCCGGCGTGTACTCGAACGGGAAGTTCCCGGGGCGTACCACATATCGCGAATACCTCGAGTCGTCCAAGGCCTCGGGTGAGGACCATGGACCGTTCACGCCCTACATCCAGGGCGCGCTGGTCTCGCTCGAGGCGAACACCGGATACATCCGCGCGATGATCGGCGGCCGGGACTTCGACGACTCCAAGTACAACCGCGCCACCCAGGCGGTGCGCCAACCGGGCTCGACCTTCAAGCCGTTCGTGTACTCGGCGGCCGTGCGAGCGGGCCATCCGGTGACCGAGATCGTCGACGACACACCGCTCAACCCGCCGGTGATCCAGCTCGACTCCACGCTGTGGCAGCCGAAGGACGACGACGACACGACCCTCGGCCTGATCCCCATGCGCGAAGGCCTGTACCTGTCGCGCAACCTCGCGACGATCAAGCTCGGCATGGCGCTGGGCGAGCAGACGGTGATCGGCGAAGCGCGTCGCTACGGCATTACCACGCCGCTGCCGCCCTATCCCTCGATCCATATCGGCGCCCGGGGCGTGCGGCCGATCGAGATCATCGCCGCCTATACCGCCTTCGCCACACTCGGCACGCGCGCGGAGCCGGTCGGCATCCTGCGGGTCGAAGACCGGCAGGGCAACATCCTGTGGCAGCCCGCGATCCGCCGCGAGCCGGTCATGGATCCCGAGCACACGTGGCTCATGGTGGACATGATGAAGGACGTGATCCGCCGCGGCACCGCGTTCACTGCCGTCTGGAAAGCCGGGTTCACGCTCCCGGCGGCCGGCAAGACCGGGACGACCGACGACTATACCGACGCCTGGTTCATCGGGTACACGCCCGAGCTCGTGACGGGCATCTGGGTGGGCTACGACATCCAGCAGCGCATCCTCGAGCACAACGCGGGAGGAGGAAAGATCGTCGCGCCCGCGTGGACCGCGTTCATGCGCGATGTGTACGACCGCCGGCCCGCGCCGCCCGACTGGGAGCGACCCGACTCGCTCATCACCCGCGAGGTGGACTGGTCCAACGGCTATCTCGCCACGCCGTTCTGTCCCCAGGAAGTGCGGCACTGGGACTGGTTCTATCCGGGCACCGAGCCGACTCAGGCCTGTCCCGTGCACGCGCCGTTCGGCATTGGCGTGTCGCCGTGAATGGGGCTCGGGGTTCGGGGCTCGGGGTTTGGGCGTCCAGCCCCTAGCCCCTAGCCCCGAGCCCCTAACCCCGATGTTACGCATCCGTGCAGGCTCCGTGCACCCCGTCACGGCGCCGCCCATCGAGGACGGCGCCGTTCTCGTTAACGACCGCGGGATCATCGACGCCGTAGGACCGCAGGGACTCGTTCCCACGCCCCCGGGAGTGCGGGAGCTCGCTTTCCCGGAAGCCAGCCTCGTTCCCGGACTCGTCAACACCCACACGCACCTCGAGCTGACCCACCTCGCCGGCCGGAATGCCGAACACGAGTTCGCCGGCTGGATCCGCGCGCTGCGCGCCCTCAAGGACGCCACGACGCCGGACGAGTTTTCCCGCTCGGCGGAGCGGGGCGTGCGCGACGCGTGGGCCGCCGGCGTCACGTGTGTCGCCGACACGGGGAGCACCGGCGCTCCGCTCGAGGCGCTCGCGCGCCTCGGAGGGAGGGGGGTCTACTATCAGGAGGTCTTCGGCCCCGACCCCGGGAAGTGCGCCGCGAGCATGGAGGAGCTGCGGCGGGCGCTCGATCGGCTTAGCCCCTTAGCCTCTTCGCGCCTTAGCCTCGGTGTTTCGCCTCACGCGCCGTACACCGTTAGTGACCGGCTCTATCGCGCCGTGGATGATCTCGCCCGGGGCGCGGGACTTCCCGTAGCTGTACACCTCGCCGAGTCGGGCGCCGAAACGCAGCTGGTGCGCGAGGGCAGCGGACCGTTCGCGGATGCACTGCGTGCCCGGGGCATTGCGGTGGCCCGCGTGGCGCGGTCGCCCGTCGAGTACCTGTTACAACTTGGCGTCTTAGAACGTGCAACGGAGTGGCTCTGCATCCATTGTGTGCAAGTGGACGAACGGGACGTGGCGATTCTACGGGACTCGGGGGCGGCGGTGGCTCATTGTCCACGCTCGAACCGCGCGCACGGCCACGGCGCCGCCCCGCTCGCGGCCTTCCGGCGGGCCGGCTTGCGCGTCGGCCTCGGCACCGATTCGGTGGTGAGCGTGGGGGACTCGAGTCTCTTGGCCGAGGCTGCGGCCGCCGGGCTCGAGGGAGCGGACGCGTTGCGAATGCTGACGCTCGAAGGCGCCCGGGCGCTCGGACTCGAGGATGAGATCGGCTCGCTCGAGGTAGGGAAGCAGGCGGATCTCGCGGTGTTTCCCTCCACCATCCTCCACCGCCTTCCACCGCCCTCCACCGCCCTGCTCACCGTCGTCGCCGGACGAGTGGTTCACGGCTAGATTCTGGCCCCATGAAAACCCAACGCCATGCGGCCATCCTGAGGATCGTACGCTCGGAGACGGTCGCGAGTCAGGAGCAGCTGCGAGAGCTGCTCAAGGCGGAGGGGTTCGGCGTCACCCAGGCGACCCTCTCCCGGGACATCCGCGAGCTGGGCCTCGCCAAGGTGGCCGCGCCGGACGGCGGCTCGCACTACGCGCCGCCGCCCGAGGCCGGGGCGGCCATCCGGCCGCATCTCGGGCAGCTGCTCCCCGCGGTGCTGGTCTCGGTCGATGGCGTTGGTCCGCTGCTCGTGGTCAAGACGCCCGCGGGCGGCGCTCAGGGGCTCGGGCTCGCCATCGACGGCGCCGGGTGGACGGAGATCATCGGAACGATTGCGGGCGACGACGCCGTGCTTGTGATTACCAAGAGCGAGCGCGCTCGTCGCGCCGTGCAGACGCGGATCAAGGAGCTGGCCGGCATTCCCGACTAAACGAGGAGGCGACGTGAACCCCCGCGAGCGAGCCTCGCCCAACAAGCCATGGCGAGCGGTCCTGCGGCCCCCAACACGTTGACCGCCGCCGAGCGCTCCGGCGGCTGGCGCCTGTTGTTTGACGGAAAGACCACCGCTGGGTGGCGGGGCTTCAAGCAGGACTCTGTTCCGGCCGGCTGGCAAGTCGTGGACGGCGCGCTGACCCGGGTGAACTCCGGGGGCGACATTGTCACGCGGGACAAGTTTCGGAATTTCGAGCTGACGCTCGAGTGGAACATCGCTCCCGGCGGGAACAGCGGGATCTTTTACCGGGGCAGCGAAGACGACGACGCCATCTACTGGAACGCGCCCGAGATGCAGGTGCTGGATGACGCGGGACACGTGGACGGCAAGTCGCGTCTCACGGCGGCGGGCGCCGCGTACGACGTGTATCCCTCGCCGGCCGGCGTCGTCAAGCCGGCGGGCCAGTGGAACCAGGTGCGTCTCGTCGTGAAGGGAAAGCACGTCGAGCACTGGTTGAACGGCGTGAAGATGGTCGAGTACGAGTTCGGGAGTCCCGATTGGACGACGAAGGTCAAGGCGAGCAAGTTCGCCAGTCACCCGCACTACGGGCGTAATGCCGCCGGCTACATCGGCCTCCAGGACCATGGCGACAAGGTCGCCTACCGGAACATCAAGATCCGGGTGCTGCCGTGAGCGTGCGCTTCAGGCTGTCGGCGATGATGTTCCTGCAGTTCTTCGTCTGGGGCGCCTGGTATACCTCGATCGCCGTGTATATGACGAACCACGGGATGGAGAAGCTGACGCACTGGCCCTACACGGTAAACCCGATCGCGGCCATCGTTGCGCCGTTCTTCCTGGGGCTCGTGGCCGACCGCTACTTCGCGACCGAAAAAGTGCTCGGTGTGCTCCACCTGCTGGGCGGTGTCGTGATGTTCGCCGTGCCCCAGGCGACCGGTGCGCCAGCGACTTTCATTCTGCTGCTGCTGGTCTACAACCTGTGCTACATGCCGACCCTCGGCCTCGCCAATAGCCTGGCGTTCCATCACATCCAGTCGCAGGAGCGGCAGTTTCCCCTGATCCGCGTGTTCGGTACGATCGGGTGGATCGTGGCTGGACTGGCGATCGACTTCGTGCTGGGGCCAATGATCGGGAGCGGGCCCGTTCCGGAGCAAACGGCTCTGCCGATATACACGACGGCCACCGCGAGCGTGGTACTTGGGCTCTTCGCTTTTTCGCTCCCGCACACGCCTCCGCCGGGCGCCGGGCAGCGAGTGTCGCTACGCAGCATCGTCGGGCTCGACGCGCTGAGACAGCTCGGCGATCGCCCATTCTACGTTTTCATCGCCGCCTCGTTGTTGCTGTGCATCCCGCTCGCTGCCTACTACAACTTCACCCAGATCTTCCTGGGGAACGCCGGCATCACGAAGATTCAGGCGACGCAGTCTCTCGGTCAGATGTCCGAGGTGATCTTCATGCTGCTCATGCCGCTCTTCTTCGTGCGGCTCGGCGTGAAGTGGATGCTGATGGTGGGCATGGGCGCATGGACGCTGCGCTACGCATTGTTCGCGCTCGCGGCTCCACACGCGATCTTCTGGTTGATCGCTATCGGTATTCTGCTCCACGGCGTGTGCTACGACTTCTTCTTTGTGACCGGGCAGATTTACGTGGACAAGAAATCGACGCCCGCCGTGCGCGGCCAGGCGCAGGGATTCCTCGTGCTCGTGACCTACGGCATCGGCATGCTCATCGGCGCCCAGGTCGCCGGCAACGTGTACAACCGGATCCTCGGCGGCGCGACCAGCCTTACGCTGGACCAGTGGCCGAGGTTCTGGGTGCTGCCGGCCGGGTTCGCCGCCGTGGTCCTCATCCTGTTCGCCGCGCTGTTCCGGCCGCCCGCGACGGCCCCCGGCGCCGCGCGCGCCCCGGGGCAGGGGTCATGACGACGATACCGCGACGGCAGTTCGTGGGCAGCGTGGCGGCGGCCGCGGCCTTCACCGTCGTGCCGCGGCACGTCCTGGGGCGCGGCTACCGTGCTCCCAGCGACAAGCTCAACGTCGCCTGCATCGGCGTGGGCGGCATGGGCCGCAACGACGCGAAGGGCATGGAAGGCGAGAACATCTACGCGCTGTGCGACGTCGACTGGAAGTCCGCCGAGGACGCCTTTCAGAGCTACCCCAAAGCGAAACGCTACAAGGACTACCGCGAGCTGCTCGACAAAGAGTCGAAGAGCATCGACGCCGTCACGGTCTCCACGCCCGATCACTCGCACACGGCCGCCGGCCTGCTCGCCATGAAGGCCGGCAAGCACACCTACATCCAGAAGCCGCTGGCGCGGACCATGGGGGAGGTGCGGGTGTTGGGCGAGTACGCCCGTAGCCACCCCAAGCTCATGACCCAGATGGGAAATCAGGGCCATGCGCGCGAGGGGACGCGCCTGATCCGCGAATGGGTGGAGGCGGGCGCGATCGGCACGGTGCGCGAAGTGCATTTCTGGACGAACCGACCGATCTGGCCCCAGGCGATCGATCGGCCGCTCGAGGAGTACTACGTCCCGGCGACGCTCGACTGGAATCTCTGGCTCGGGCCCGCTCCGGAGCGACCCTATCACCCCGCCTACGCCCCGTTCAAGTGGCGCGGCTGGTGGGACTTCGGAACCGGCGCGCTGGGCGACATGGCGTGCCACATCATGGACGCCGCCTACTGGGCCCTCGATCTCGGCCTTCCCGCGCGCGTCGAGCCAGAGTCGACGCCGCTGTTCAAGGAAACGGCGCCGGCCGGCTCGCGGATTACGTACACGTTCCGCGCCAAGGGTGCGCGCCCCGAGCTCCGGGCGGTGTGGCACGACGGCAGTCTATATCCCCCGCGCCCCCCCGAGGTGACCGACGACGCGCCTTGGCCGTTCGACCGGGGTGGCGGCCAGTTGTGGATCGGCACCGACGGTAAGCTGGTCGCCGGCACGTACGGCGACGACCCGAAGCTACTCGACCCGGCGAAGCAGGCTGACCTCGTCGCCCACCCGCCCGCGCAAAAATACCCCCGGTCGCCGGGCGTCTACCCGGAGTGGATCGCCGCCTGCAAGGGCGGCGCGCCGGCCGGCTCGACGTTCGATGGCCACGCCGGCGGGCTGACGTCCATGGTACTGCTCGGCTGTCTCGCAGTGCGGTCGGGCCGGACGCTGGAGATCAATCCGGAGACCGGGCAGGTGACAAACCTCCGGGTCCCGGAGGAATACGTGCGGCCGATCTATCGGTCGGGGTGGGTATTTTAACGGATGGTCGATGGGCTGTCCGCTACCCTCAGTCATAACCCCCTGATCGCGCTGGTCACGCTGTTCGGCGCCGGACTCGTCACGAGTCTGACGCCGTGCATCTACCCGATGATCCCCATAACCGCAGGCATCCTGTCCGGGGCCACCGCCGGCCGGCCGTCGCGCGGCCGCACCGCCAGACTCACGCTCGCCTACGCTACAGGCCTCGCGCTGTTCTACGCGATCCTCGGTCTCATCGCCGGGCTGTCTGGCTCGCTGTTTGGAACCGTGAGCGCCAGCCCATGGGCCCGATTCGCGATCGGGAACCTGCTGCTCGTGTTCGCGCTTGCCATGCTGGACGTGATCCCGATCTCAGCGCCGCAGCGCCTGATGCGCTGGGTGTCGGGTCTCGGGGGTGGATCGTACCCGGCGGTCTTCTTGCTTGGGGCTACGTCCGGGATCGTCGCCGCACCATGCGGGGCCCCCGCGTTCGCGGCGGTCTTGACCTGGGTCGCGACTACGCGCAGTGGGGTATTGGGTTTCGTGTACTTGTTCGTGTTTTCGCTCGGGATGACGGCGCTGCTCGTCGGCGTCGGGCTGTTCTCCGGAAGCGTCGCTGCGCTTCCCAGGGCCGGCAGCTGGATGGTGTGGGTGAAGAAGCTTTCCGGGGTGGTGCTGCTCGGCATGGCGGAGTACTACTTCATTCAGATGGGAAAGGTGCTGTGATACGATACGGGTGGGTGCTGGCGGCGGCGCTCGCGGTGCCGAGCGTGCTCGGGGCGCAGGACATCGGTCTGCCCATTGGCACGAAGGCCCCTGCGGTCGCTGTCGAGGACCTGGACGGCAAGCCCGTGGACCTGGGCGTCTACGTCGGTAAGCAGCCGGTGCTGCTCGAGTTCTGGGCCACGTGGTGCCCCCTCTGCAAGGCGCTCGAGCCCGCGCTCAAGGCCGCGCACACACGCTTCGGCGGCACGGTGCGATTCGTGGCGATCGGCGTCGGTGTGAATCAGACGCCGCGGTCGATCCGGCGCCACCTTGAGGAACACCCGCTGCCGTTTCCGGTGCTGTTCGACGCCAGCGGCGCCGCCGTGCGCGCCTATCAGGCGCCCACCACGTCGTACATCGTCGTGCTGGACAAGTCAGGCAAGGTCAGCTACACGGGCGCCGGCGCGGAGCAGGACGTCGCGACGGCGCTCGCGCACGTCGTCGGGCACTAGCCCGTCTACTCTCCCTCGGCCGGCTTAGGCGTGATCCGGTCGATCGCGCCAGCCAGGTCCTTGTATGCCTGTGGATCGATCTCCCGGAACGGCGTCATCCGGTAAGCGATTTTCCCGTCCGGACCCACCACGAAGAGGTTGCGGTTGTCGAGCCCGAACTTGGGGTTGTGGGCGCCGTACGTCTTGCCGATCGCGCCACCCGAGTCGCTCGCGAACAGGAACGGGAACTCGTCGTCCTTGGCCCACGACGCGAGCGCCTCGACCGGGTCCGCGCTGATCCCGATCAGCACCACGTTGCGGCCGTCGTGAAACAGCTGTGCGTACTGATCACGGTACGCATGCATTTGGATCGTTCAGCCCTTGGTTCGCGCCTTGTAGAAGAAGGCGAGGACGACGGTCTTCCCTTTGAAATCACTCAAATGAACCGGGGCCTTGAGGACGCCGTACCGGGTGCCGCCCGGCAGCGTGAAATCGGGAGCGGTTGCGCCGACCTCGAGGGGCGCCGGCTCTTGTGCCGGCGCGGCTGGTGCCGCGAGCGCCGCGGCGAGCGGCAGAGCAAGTGCGACTGACAAACGCGACATGTGGGATCCTTTCCGGTGGGGGCCGTGACGAAAGCTACGTGACGGACGACCCGGCTGCCATCGGGCGCGGTGCTTAGTGTTCCGACATGCGTTTCTCTGCACTACTGACAGCCGGCGTGCTCGCCGCGTGCCGGAGCGCTACTGGGAATGGGAGTGCCCCGCCCCCGCCCCCGCCCCCGCCGACAGGGGGCGCCCCGACTGTGCGGGTGCAGGGGAACCAGCTGGTCGACTCGGCGGGACATGCCCTTCGGCTGCGCGGGGTGAACCGCTCCGGGACGGAGTACGCCTGCGCGCAAGGGTGGGGCATATTCGACGGTCCGTCGGATTCGGCGTCCCTGCAGGCGATCCGGTCCTGGGGAGCCAACGTCGTCCGCGTACCGCTCAACGAGACGTGCTGGTTGAGCATCAACGGGGTCAACCCCGCGTACTCGGGCTCAAACTATCGGCGGGCCATCTCCGACTTCGTTGGCTTGCTCAACCGAAGCGGGCTCGTCGTCATTCTGGAATTGCATTGGAGCGCGGCGGACACGGCGAAGGCGTTGGGCCAGGCGGCGATGCCGAATCGCGATCACACGCCGGAGTTCTGGTATCAGGTCGCCGCCGCCTACAAGGGCAACAACCACGTCGTTTTCGACCTGTTCAACGAGCCGTTTCCGGACGACAACTCCGACACCCCCGAGGCCTGGCGCTGCTGGCGTGATGGCGGGACTTGCCGCGGGATGACGTTCCAGGCCGCCGGCATGCAGCAGCTGGTCGACACGGTTCGCAGCACCGGCGCCAGCAACGTGATCATGCTCGGCGGCGTGCAGTACTCGTCGCGTCTCTCGAGCTGGCTGGCATATCGGCCCACCGATCCGCTCGGCAACCTGGCCGCGTCCTGGCACATTTACAACTTCAGCTGGTGCAATACGCAAACCTGCTGGGACGGCGATGCGGCACCGGTGGCGCAGCAGGTGCCCCTGGTGTTGGGAGAACTGGGACAAGACAACTTCGCGACGTCAGGCAACGGTTTCGTCAACTCGCTCATGGACTGGATGGACGCCCGGCAGGGAAGCTACCTCGCCTGGGTGTGGGACGTGTGGGGCTCACCCCTAGACCTGATCACGAGCTATGACGGGACGCCGACTCCGTACGGCCAAACCTTCAGGACGCGTTTCACCGCTCAGTTCCCGATCGGCCGGTAGTTCACATCCAACACCGCCAGACGCTCCATGTGCGTGGCGAGCCGTCGAGAGAAATCAGCAAAGTTCCGCTGCTCGCGCGGCGTCCACAGCACCTCCGCGAGGGCGCAGGCTCTGGGATACACCATGTACTCCGCTCGCTTCGGGTCCGGGATGTACTCGGTCCAGAGTTGTCCCTGGGCCCCCAGCACGAACCGCGCCTCCGCTTCAGTCAGGGCGGGCGGCACGGGCTCGAACGCGTAGACGGTGTCGAGCGGCAGGAAGCCCCCGATTGCGAGCGGCTCGCGGGCAGTGTCGGCCGACTGATAATGATCGAAGTAGGTATGTGACCCCGGCGCCATGACCACGTCGTGCCCGGCCTGGGCCGCCGCGATGCCTCCGTCCACGCCGCGCCAGGACATGACGACCGCATTCGGCGCCAGCCCGCCCTCGAGGATCTCGTCCCAACCGATCAGCCGGCGACCGTGCGACGTCAGAAACTCGTCCATGCGACGCGTGAAGTAGCCCTGCAGCGCCTCTTCGTCCTTCAAGCCGAGCTCGCGAATCCGCGCTTGCGCCAGCGGGCTCGCCTTCCATTGGGCTTTCGGGGCCTCATCACCGCCGGTGTGGATCCACGGACCGGGAAACAGCCCCATCACTTCGGTGAGAACGTTCTGGGCAAACTGGATGGTCGCATCGTCGGGATTGAGGATGTTTTGATCCACCCCCCAGGAGGTCCAGACGGGAAGGGTGTCGCCGCGGTTGCCGAGCTCCGGATAGGCGGCGATGGCCGCCTGGGAATGCCCCGGCATCTCGATCTCCGGCACGATCGTTACGAACCGCGCGCGGGCGTAGGCGACGATCTCACGCACGTCGTCCTGGGTATAGAAACCGCCATGCGGCTGGCCATCGAAGCGCCACTTGGTCGAGTCCTGGTCCTTTCGGCCGATGAGCGTCTCGCGGCGCCACGCGCCCACCTGAGTGAGGCGCGGGTACCGCTTGATCTCGAGGCGCCACCCCTGGTCGTCGGTCAGGTGCCAGTGGAAGCGGTTGAGCTTATGGAGCGCCGCGAGATCGATGTACTTCTTCACGAACTCCTTCGGCATGAAGTGCCGGGCCACGTCCAGATGGACGCCGCGCCACGCGAACCGCGGCAGGTCCTCGATCGCGATCGCGGGGATGCGCCATGCCACGCCGTCCACCTTGGCTTGCCGGAACACCGCGGGCGGGAACAGCTGAAGCAGCGTCTGGATCCCGTAGAACGCGCCCGCGGCGCGGTAGGCACGAATCGCCACGCGGGACGGGCTGGCGTCGAGGCGATAGCCCTCCTCGCCCAGGCGGGCGAGGGAGGAGTCGAGGCGGATGGAGATCACCGGCGTCGCGGCGGGCGCCGCGGTGCGCACGGCCAGCCGCAGACCGGTAGCGGGGAAGAGGTAGTCCCCCAGCAGCTCCCCCAGCCCGCGCAGGGCGCGATCGGTCACGATCACCGTGCCCGCCGTCAACGCAAAGGCGCCCGGCTGTACCGTCATGTGCGCCGGGCGCGGCACGATAGCGGGGACGGAGTCCGACGCGAAGGCGATGATGAGCGCGGCGAGTATCGGCACCAGCCTACTCCGGCAGCTCCCGGACCCAGATGTTCCGGTAGCGCGACGGGTTACCGTGGTCTTGCAGGAAGAGGGGAAGCCGGTCCGGATGCGGCTCGTAGTGCGCACGCGCGGCGTGCACCGTCCAGCCGGTGATGATCGTATTGTCGTGCACCAGCACCCCGTTGTGCAGCACCGTGACCCGCGCCGAGTCGCGTACCGTTCCATCCGACGCGAACCGGGGGCGGTGGAAAATGATGTCGTATGTCTGCCATTGGCCGGGGGGCCGGCTGGCGTTCACGAGCGGCGGGGTCTGTCCGTACACGGCTCCGGCTTGGCCGTCGGCGTAGGTCTCGTTGCGGTACGAATCGAGCACCTGGATCTCGTAGTGGCTCATCAGGAACACGCCACTGTTACCGCGCTCCTGACCTTGACCCTTGGGCGGCGTGGGCGTCGCCCACTCGATGTGGAGCTGGATGTCTCCGAGGACACGCCGGGTGATGATCGGCCCGGCGCCGGCGACGACCTCCGCGTACCCGTCACGCACCAGCCATTTTGCGGGCGTGCCGTCCTGCGACTGCCACTGCGAGAGATCCTTGCCGTCGAACAGCACGATGGCGTCGGATGGCGGCGGCACCGGGGGTCGCTCGGGGCCGGCGTCGACCACGGGAG
>WNFS01017214.1_pt1 | contig 14905 bp, 14 predicted proteins | sample 5400141 | NCBI WGS metagenome assembly WNFS01 (sample SAMN13153358, study PRJNA577476) | soil metagenome | isolation source: 60 cm saprolite under Madrone tree | place: USA:California | collected 2016-06-14
GCCGGGAATTTCCACAGCGATGCCTTGCATGTGATCGAACGATTCACCGCGCTCGGCCCGAATCACCTCGCGTACGAAGCTTTGATCGAGGATACGAAGGTCTTTACGCGACCCTGGAAGATCAGCATGCCGCTCTATCGACGTCTCGAGAAAAATATACAGCTCCTGGAGTTCAAATGCGCGGAGTACACGGAAGAGTTGCTTTTCGGGCCTTATCGCAAGCAGCCGAACAAGTAAAAGAAGGATGAGCGGCTGCGAATGCAAGCCCGATAGGGCGCAGCCATCAATAAAGGAGGTCAATGCAATGGTAACGAGGCTGTCAGTCGTCGCGGTTGGTGTTGTCGGTCTTTTGGTTCTGGCGACCGTTCCGGTCGCGGCACATCACGCCTTCTCGGCGGAATTTGACTCGAACAGGCCCGTCCAGTTGACGGGCGTGGTCACGAGAATGGAATGGGTCAATCCCCACTCCTGGATCCACATAGACGTCAAGAAACCGGATGGGACGGTGGAAAAGTGGATGATCGAAGGCGGTACCCCGAACACACTGCTCCGACGAGGCCTGAGAAAGCAGGACCTGCAGCCTGGAACGGAGATCAAGGTCGAGGGCTATCTGGCCAAGGACGGCGCCCGCCGGGCAAACGGCCGGAACTTGACGCTCCCCAACGGGCGCGCCCTGTTCCTCGGCTCGTCGGACACCGGCGCTCCGCGGGATGGAGTCGATCCGACGGAAACTGGCGTTCGTCCCAAGTGAGAGCTTTCGCCCATGACAGCACGGGAGTCTCAATTCCATCTGCGCCGAGGTGCTGGAAATATTTGCGGTCAGTGGCTGCCCAGATTTAGAGAAACGATGGCTGTAATTGGGCGGACCCACGGAGACGCGTCCACGAGCACTGTGCTGATAGCGACCGCTTGAACGTGAAGAACGACAACTGGACTCCCGAAGAGGGGTTGATTAGTGGCGGCACCCGTGTGACAAGCCCTTAGATTGCCACGGTTAAAGACACACTGGCTTCGCTGGCAGGAGACGAAAAACCGGTTTCCGACGAGTAGTTTCGCGGTCGCCGCTATGCCGCGTGCTTCTGTGAGGTGGCAGCATCAGCGATCGCTCCCACGAGTACGCCAAGATCAAACGGTTTCGCTATGTACCTCTGGAAACCGGAAGTGAGGACAGTGTCGCGATCGGTTGTGCTGGAATAGGCGGTAAGTGCGATTGCAGGCACACTTCGTTTGCGAGCGTCTTCCAGGGCGCGCACCCGTCCAATGAAAACATAACCGTTATATTCGGGCAGGCCGATATCAACCAGCAGTACGTCGGGCGTCATTCGATTCAACGTGTCGAGCGCCTTGGGCACGGTTTCGGCGCTTGTGACCGTTGCGCCCTTGTTCGTAAGGAGCAGGCCGAGCAAATCTCGCGTATCCTGATCGTCCTCCACAACGAGAACGGAGATTCCAGAAAGTTTTCCATCATGCTTCTGAGTCAAGCTGCACCTCTCTCTCCGACCAGCTTACCTATCACCCGAACCAACTCCGTTAGCGCGATTGGTTTCGGTATGTGCGTATTGAAACCCGCTTCAAGTGTGAGCTTGCGATCTTGTTCGCCGGCATATGCCGTGAGCGCGATTGCGGGGACCTTGCTGACCCGGGATTTCATCGACCGGAGCTTTCGGATAAACGCATAGCCATCGATGTCGGGCATGCCGATATCGCTGATCACCAAATCGTAGGGTTCCTGTTTAAGCAAGTCGAAAGCTTTTCTTGCGGAGCTGGCTTGAACCGGTTTTGCCCCACGCTGCTTCAACGCCTGAGCGATCATCTCGCGGGTGTCCTCTTCGTCTTCGATCAGCAGAATACGCGCACCCTTCAACTCCGACTTACGGTGCTCCGCATGCTTTCTCCCGGAAGCGGGCCGCACGGACACAGCAGGAATCGGCAGCGTGATATTGAAAGTGCTGCCCTTGCCAATGCCCTCGCTTTCCGCATAAATCGTTCCTCCATGCAGTTCGACCAGATACTTGGCGATGGTGAGCCCAACGCCGAGGCCGCCATGTTTTCGAGAACGTGAAGCATCGGCCTGCCGGAAACGGTCGAAGATATAAGGGAGAAATTTCGAATCGATACCTTCCCCCGAATCCGAGATCTGCAGGAGCGCATTGCTGTTGATGCGCTTCAAGCTGACGTGAATGTGCCCCTTCTTCCGTGTAAACTTCAGGGCATTCGTCAGTAGGTTCCAGATAACTTGATGAAACCTCGTGGGGTCAATCCGTAGCGGTCCCAGGCCCGCATCCAGGTCGCGGGTCAGTTTCAGCCTCTTGGCTTCTACAGTTGGAAGCAGCGAATCTATGGCCTCTTCAATGAGCGGGGCGGGATAAACGAGTTGCATTTCGAGGCGCATCTTGCCGGCAACGATTCCCGACACATTCAATAAATCGTCAATGAGTTGGGCCTGAGCGGCCAGGTTTCGATCGATCACCTCGAAGGCTTTCGCCTGTTGCTCACGGGTTAGCTCACCGGCCTCCAACATTGCGATGAATTCGTCCTTCATCCGATTTGCTTTTTCGAGTTCCGCGGTGCGTTCATTTACACGCCGCTCCAGAACGTTGGTTTGTTCGCGTAAAAGCTCTTCAGTTTTCCGGTGCTCCGTCAGGTCGCGTGTGATTTTCGCAAACCCTCGCAGCTTTCCTTTCTCGTCGTGTAGTGCCGTAATGACGACGTTCGCCCAGAAACGCGTTCCGTCCTTTCGCAAGCGCCAGCCCTCGTCTTCAACTCGCCCTTCCGTCAGTGCCGTTTCAAGCTTGCGTTGCGGCTTCTTGTGGGCAAGATCGTCCCTGGTGTAGAAGATGGAAAAATGTTGGCCAATGATTTCTTTTTGCGTGTAGCCCTTTAACCGTTGCGCTCCGGTATTCCAACTTTGAATCCGGCCTTTGGTGTCGAGCAGGAAAATCGCATAATCCTTCACTTCCTGAACGAGCAGCCGATATGCATCATAATCAAGGTGCCTGGGTGCGGTAGTTGGCATTGGGTATTCTCAGATTTCAAGAGCGGCAGGGACACAATCGGTGACGATTCGAGCCAGCCCCATTCCATTTTAAATATGCACTTTGCTCGCCAAAACAGTGAATCAGCTACATGCGGATCGGTATAGGAGCAAAAAGGAGAATCTTTCCACGGTCGGGGCATTTTGGGTCGTTCGTTCCGTCAAACGCTTGGCTCTAAAGCAGCTATTTATAATAAGAACCAAAGACCTACTTGAAGCTAACTCGTACGGAAGCGAATGTGCAAACAAGGAGACGATTTTATGACGGTGGCTCAACTATGAAGCCGAAAACGACATTTGTGTCGGGAGCCAACCGTCGAATGGATGGGGACATATACAAAGAGGGAGCAAGGCGTGGCACAACGGAGTCGAAAGAATGCGACCAACAGCCACTTGAAGAAATTTGGCGAGATCGTTCAGCAGCATCGGGACGAGTTACTGGCAGAATGGCGAAAAAAGATTTCTCGCCTGCCCGCGGCACAAAGTTTAGATACCCCAACTCTTAATAATCACATCCCACACTTGTTTGATGAACTCGCACTGGCGCTCACGGCTGGAGATACTGAATCCCTGCTGGATCTTCAACTCCACGACAGTCCCAAAATCCATGGTGGTCTGCGCCTGAGGGCTGGTTTTGACATTGTAGAAGTCGTTGCGGAGTACAACATCTTGCGCGAACTCTTTTCAGCTCTCGCTGAACAGGAGGGTGTGGACATCACGGGAGACCCAAATCGAATCCTCAACGCCGTGATTGACCGGGCAGTGGCTTTGGCGGTGGATACGTACGCCAAAGAAAAGGCGTTGGAAATCCAGCAACGCCGGGAGGAACATCTCTCGTTTGTGATACACGACCTGAGGACGCCATTAACGGCAATCCACGCTGCAGGAAGGATTCTGGAAACGAGCCTTGCAGACGCAGCGAAAACGGGGCGAGTTGCAAACATGCTGGACATTCTGCAGCGGAACGCTCTCCGGCTCAACGCGCTCGTAACCACGGCTTCTCAGGAACAGTACAACCTGGCCGCAAGCACGGCGGAGGAGGTCAAGGTCGCGGGTCGCGAATTCGATTTATGGCCTCTCGTGCAAGGCCTGGTGTGGGATCTTCGCGCATTAGTTGAGACTGTGCCTGTCCAAATAATCAATACCGTTCCCGATAATTGTGTTGTGTATGCGGATCCCGTGCTCATGACACAAGTCTTCCAGAACCTGTTGTCGAACGCTATAAAGTACACGGCGAAAGGAGAGATCGTCGTTGGGGCCGAACCGACAGAAATGAACAAGGTTCGCTGCTGGGTCCGCGATACCGGCGCGGGCATTCCGCCTGAACGTCTTGCGAAGGTCTTCGAGAAATTCGAGACTGATCCGAAAAAGAAGGGCGGACTGGGTCTCGGCCTTGCCATTGTGAAACAGATCGTTGAAGCGCACGGGGGTCAGATCTTCGTCGAAAGCGAAGTGGGTCGCGGATCAACGTTCAGCTTCGTATTGCCAGGAGGTTGCTAAACGCGCGACAACTGCGCCCTGCCCCACAAGCGAAGATCCTCCACCAACGGCGAGTCCACTAACCAATAAACGATAATGTCCAGGGCGTGTATCGTTACCTGCAGGTGCCTTCTTGCTGGAGCGCACAAGTCGAATTATGTTCCTGGTGTCCCGAGTCAGAAGTGCGCTTAAATATTCAGGACCATTTTTCCACTGTAGCGGCGGTCTATGACCGCCGGTTTTATGGCATGTTGCAAGGAAAAACCGGCGGTCATAGACCGCCGCTACAGTCGGAAAGCCCGCGTGCATGGAATTTCCGCTAATGAGGTCGTATGAAACCGAAAACCGTGTTCGTGATTTTGTCCTCGCTGTCCGCGTTGGCGCTCCTTCCGGGCCAGGCGCAGGCTCAAGGTACCGCGGCACCACTTCCGCCGTGCGCGCAGCCCGTGCAGCCGCCGGCCCAACCGGGCGGCGCTTTGGCGCCGCAGCGACTCCCGCGCGCCGCGACCGTGACGATGATTCCCGGGGTTGTCGCAGCTGGTGCGAAGTGGACGAAAGTCTGGCAGGCCGGTGGCAACAGTGCCGACGGCATCGTCGCTGACAAGGACGGGAGCGCGCTCGTGGCGCAGGAAGACTACGACGCGGTCCTCAGGCTCGACAAAAACGACAAGGCGTCCGTCTACCTGTCGAATGCGAAAGGCGTCGGGTCGTTATCGATGGATCGGCAGGGCCGGCTCTACGGAGTGCATCGAACAGAGAGGCCGGGATCGACGAAGCCAGACCGGGCATCGATCGTGAACGCAATCACCATTCTTGCTCCCGAGCGCAAGATGGTCGCGGACAAATGGACCGACGGCACGACGCTGAGCGTGCGGCCGAACGATCTCGCTGCCGATAGCCAGGGCGGCGCGTACTTTACGTCGGGCTGCGTCTATTACGCCAACGCGAACGGGAGGGTCTCCGTGGTGGCGGAGAACATCCGCACTAACGGGATCGTCTTCAGCCAGGATGACAAGGTCCTCTACGTCACCAACGGCGGTGGCCAGGCGCCTGGAACGATTGTCGCCTTCGACGTGAAGGGACCCGGTATGCTTGCCAACCGGCGCGATTTTGCGACGCTCGCAATGGGTAACGGCGACGGCAGCGCGGTGGACTCGGAGGGGCGCTTATACGTGACGTCCAACCCCGGCGTACAGGTCTTCGACAAGATGGGAAAGTATCTGGGCCTGATTCCGACGCCTCGCGGCGTGATCAGCGTCGCTTTCGCGGGTCCCGACAAGAAAACGCTCTACGTCGTCGGCTCCGGCGCCGAGGATGCAAACGGCACGCCGATTCGTGAAGGCCCGCAGCAGACAGCCGCGACGATTTACAAGCTGCCGATGATCGCGCAAGGCGTGAAGGGCCGCGCGAAATAAACGCCGCCGTCCGTCAACTGCTGACAAAAGGAGATTCTGTCGATGAAAGGAAAGATCGCTTTTGAAGAACACATGTCTCTTCCGGAAACCCTGGAGGATGCGCGCACCTTCGCCGGAGGCTCCGGGAAATGGGACGAATTCGCGCGACAGATTCTGGACATCGGGGACGAGCGTCTCGCCGGAATGGAGAAGAACGGGATCGAATACACGATCCTGTCGCTGAACGCACCCGCGGTTCAAGCAATTCTGGACACGAAGAAAGCCATCGATGTGTCGAAGCGCGCAAACGACCGTATGGCCGAGGCGGTTGTCAAACATCCCAACCGATTCGGCGCGTTTGCGGCGCTCCCGATGCAGGATCCCGACGCCGCTTCCAAAGAGTTGATCCGCTGCGTGAAGGATATGGGCTTCAAGGGCGCACTGGTGAATGGTTTTACCCAGAAGGACGTTCCGGATTCCGCAATCTATTTTGACATTCCGCAATACCGGAGTTTCTGGTCGACAGTGTCCGACCTCGACGTGCCGTTTTATCTGCATCCGCGGATGCAGATTCCAGCCCGAGCCCAACCTTATGAAGGGGTGGCTACACGGGCAAGCGGTACCTGGGTGAGTATTTTCTGGATCATTTCTACGTCACGACGAGCGGCAATTTCTGCGACCCGTCGTTCCGGTGCGCCCTGGAAGTGATGGGCGTGGACCGCATGATGTTTTCGGCCGACTATCCGTTCGAAAAGATGGAGGACGCGGCGACCTGGTTCGACAAGACACCGCTGACCGATGCGCAACGGCTGCAGATCGGCCGCACCAACGCCATCAAGCTGTTCAAACTGAATCTAATGTAGTCGCGGGCTTTAGCCCGCGCTGTTTTTAGCCCGCGTTGTTGTGGTCGGATTCCTGAATCAAGCCCTTCGCCTTTCGAAGGATTGTCTTTTCTTGTGGATAGCTGGCGTTACGGATCGCTTCGTCGATAGGAAACCATTGCACGTGATCCACTTCGCGGTCGTGCTGCGACGGATCTCCTTCGGTATACTTACACAGATAAAATGTGACGATCTTGAAAACGCGCGTCGGGGGCTGCTCCCACTTCGCCATGTAGGAATATTTGATCGTATCGATCCTGGACATTATGGTTCCGGACAACCCGGTCTCTTCGCGGGCCTCGCGCTGCGCGGCGTGTTCGGGTTGCTCCCCAGGTTCGATCAACCCTTTGGGAAGCGCCCAGGCCTTGCGATCGCGCGGTTGAATAAGCGCGACCTCCGTCAGATTGTCTGTCGTTCTGTACACGACGCATCCTGCTGAAATCTCTCGCCTCGACATCTCTTAGAAGATATTACAATATCTCAGGCTGCGAGCCGCGACGTGGCTTGCAACAATTCCGGCACAATGGCCCAAAGCAGACTCCATACGCCGGCTTCCTTTTCCAGGCAAACCACGCCGCCATTCTGAAATTTAACGGGACGCTTATCCGGGATTCCGGTCATCAGCAACGATGTCAGCCTCTCCAGATGGGGAAGGTGACCGACGATGAGGATATCGTCCGTATAAACCTTCAGAAAGTTTGAGGCAATCGAGGGATCATCGGACGGATCCAGCCCGCACTATGTTGAATCAATGAGACCGATATTCGTAATCCGCGTAGAAATTCGCCGACGCGTGTGACTTCTTCCCGCCCGGCGTCGGAAAGGCCGCGATTGGGATCTTCATCTGCCGGTTTGGCTTTCCCGTGTTGAACCAGATACACGCGCATATGCCCCCCTTTGAGCTATTATGGACCGAAGCATGGAGGAGCACTAATAATGACCGTGGATATTCAAAAAATCATTAAGGCAGATCAGGATTATCTGGTTCATCCGCTCTACCATCCCAACGATGCGAAGGAGCCTTTCGTCTGGGTCAAGGGCGAAGGCGCAAAGCTGCGAACCGCCGATGGCCGCGAGTTCATCGATGGTCTCGCCTGTTTATGGAACGTTACCCTTGGACACGGCCGCAAGGAGCTTGCCCAGGCTGCGGCCAGACAGATGGAGCAGGTGGCCTTTGTATCGGCATACACGGGCCATACAAACATCCCCGCCGTGCAACTGGCCGAAAAACTAGCGCAGCGGTGTTACCCATCAATAAATCACTTTTTTTTCGCATCGGGTGGCGGCGAGGCGAACGACAGCGCGATCAAGACCGCTCGTTTCTTCTGGATCACTCAAGGCCGGCCGGAAAAGACGAAGATTATCAGCCGTGAGCACGCCTATCACGGTGTAACCATGGGCGCCATGAGCGCGACGGGCATTCCATCCTACTGGCCCATGTTCGGAGGAAAGCTGCCCGGTTTTATCCATATTCCGTCGCCGTATCCTTATCGATTCGTTTCAGATAATCCTTCCGTGAGCCAGGGCCGGGCGGCGGCGGATCAGCTCGAGAAGGCAATCCTTCGGGAAGGAGCGGACACCGTTGCGGCTTTCATCGCGGAACCGGTTCAGGGCGCGGGCGGTTTGATCGTACCTCAGGACGATTACTTTCCTCGGATTCGCGAGATCTGCAACAAGTACGACGTGCTGTTTCTGGCTGACGAGGTGATCACCGGCTTCGGACGAACGGGAACCTGGTTTGGTCTTGAAAAATGGGGGGTCGAGCCGGACATGATTTCCTTTGCGAAGGGCATTACCTCCGGATATCTCCCGCTTGGGGGCATCGGGTTATCGGACCGCGTCTATAAAGTCATGGCTGAAGCTCCGCCCGACCGCCGCTGGATGCATGCGTTTACCTATTCCGCTCATCCGACCTGCTGCGCCGTGGGCGTCGCGACCATGGATATTCTCGAGAGGGAAGGACTCGTCGAAGAGGCGGCCAGGAAAGGGAAGCGGCTGCTCGATGCCTTGATGCAACTGTCGTCTCTCGAGAACGTCGGCGATGTCCGCGGCCGCGGGTTGATGTGTGGCGTTGAGCTTGTCGAAGACAAGGCCACGAAAAAAGCATTCCCCGCGTCGATGAAGTTTGGTCCGCGCGTGCTGAAGGAGTGCTACAAGCGAGGTCTGGTCAGCCGCATCAAAGACGACATCTACCTGCTCGCTCCACCGTTCGTTATTTCCGACGCCGATATCGATCGGTCGGCGAGTATCCTGGGTGAAGCGATTTCGGCGGCCCGCGCGAACTGAACTCTGTGATTCCAACTGTAGCGGCGGTCATAGAAGGTGTGAATGAAATGCGCTCGTTGCGGTTTTAGCCGCGGAGCGGCGTAAGAATGTAGCCCCGGGCGCAAGCCCGGGGTAAACAGTAACCCTGGATCCCAGCCCCAGAGGGGCGAAAGAGTCGAATGGATTCGAGGAATCTTGCGCCCCTACGGGGCTGGGACTTCGACACTATTCCATCCACGGGCTTGCGCCCGTGGCTACATTCTTACGCCGCTCCGCGGCTGGAATTCACACCTTCTATGACCGCCGCTACAGTTCGTCCCTTCAGGGAATCAGGCAGGCAGTCCATGTCCGCAACTTTACCTTCGACGTCATGAGAGTATTGATAGCCTTTGCCGTAGCCGAGTTTTTTCATGAGGCCGGTGGGAGCATTGCGGATGTGGAGAGGAACCGGATCGTTGCGGGTGTTTTCGACGTCGGAAACCACGGCCGCGTACGCGGTCGTGACGGAATTCGATTTCGGGGCGGCGGCCAGATAGATCACGCATTGGGCGAGTGCCAGTTTGCCTTCCGGGAGACCGATGAAGTTGAAGGCATCTTTCGCGTCAAGGGCGATGCGAAGAGCCCGGGGATCGGCCAGACCAATGTCTTCGGAGGCAAACCGGATCAGGCGCCGGGCGATGTACAGCCCGTCTTCGCCGGCTTCGAGCATCCTGGCGAGCCAGTAGAGAGCCGCGTCCGCGTCGGAGTTCCGCAGCGATTTATGGAGCGCCGAGATGATGTTGTAGTGCTCCTCGCCGGTCTTGTCGTAAAGAAAGGTCTTTTGTGACGCCTGCTCGATCGTGGTTTTCGTAATGGGTTGGCCTGGAGCCGTTCCCTGGACCGCCAGTTCGAGGATATTGAGCGCGGTGCGGGCATCGCCATTGGCCAGACCAGCGATCGCATTTAGCGACGCGTCGTCGACATTGAATTTCTCGCGAGCGACCGCTCGGCGCAGCAAGGTCATGATGTCCTCGTCCGAGAGCGCCTCCAGGACGAAGACACGGGTCCGCGACAAAAGCGCGGAGATGACCTCGAACGAGGGGTTCTCGGTGGTGGCTCCAATCAGCGTGATATTCCCTCGCTCGACATGCGGCAGAAATGCATCCTGCTGGGCCTTGTTGAATCGATGAATCTCATCGACGAACACGATTGTACGGCGTCCCAGCCGGCGGGCTCTTTCCGCTCCGGCCATGATCTCCTTGATCTCCTTGATGCCGGCCATGACGGCACTGAAAGAGACGAATGTGGACTTTGTGATCCTTGCGATGATGTGTGCAAGCGTGGTCTTTCCCACCCCAGGCGGTCCCCACAGGATCATGGACGGAACCTGGTCGCGCTCGATCGTCGTCCGCAGCGGTTTGCCGGGATCGAGCAGATGGCGCTGCCCGAGGATCTCGTCCAGCGTCTGCGGCCGCATGCGATCCGCAAGCGGCGCATCCGGTGCGGGACCGCTGGGTTTCTCGTCTTCGAAAAGAGAACCGCTCATCGGTTCATCCTTTGCTTCGAGGCTTCGTAGAGGATAACAGCCGCGGCGATCGCCGAATTGAGCGATTCGACTGCCGCGCACTGAGGAATCCGGAGCTGGACATCGCAAAGATCCTTTTCCTCTTCCGAGAGCCCGTGGCCTTCATTCCCGATAACGATCGCCGAAGGTTTATTCCAGTCCCATTCATCGATCGTCTGTTGTGCAGAAGGAGCGGTACCAACGATGCCTATCCCTGACGCCTTCAACAGTGAAACAGCCTGTCGTATATCGAGGTCCCAGACGTGAGGAAGGCGAAACACACTGCCCGCGCTGGCTCGCACCGTTTTGGAATTGAGAGCGCTTGCGGTTCCAACGGTCGCCAGGCAGCCGTCGGCGCCAAACGATTCCGCCACGCGGAGGATCGTTCCAACGTTTCCCGGGTCCTGCAACCGGACCAGCATGACAATCAGGGGATTCGCCGTGGATACGATGTCCGGCAACCTGAAGTACCTCGGGCGAACCAGGGCGATGATCCCTTGTGACGTTTCCGTGCTTTGGATGGTCTTAAATATTGCAGGTTCGATTTCGTAAACCTGCGAAGAAGAGCTCACGGCAGGTACTACCGTGCCCCGGCGAGCAAACACACTCGCGATCTCCAGGCCGCTCTGCTGCGCTTCTTCGAGCAGCCTGGGCCCTTCGATGGGCAGCCAGCCATCACGGGTGAGGGTGCCGTGGTCGATGGCCTTTCGGATATCGACAAGCTTCGGGTTGTGCTTGCCTAGCGAGAGAGTCTCCAAGGATAATTCGGCTCCGATGGAAGCGTTTCACACCGATAGTATCTCGGAAAGTGACTTCACTCTGATTCTATCCATTCTGCGGCATGGAGGCGTCATTGGCTTTCCAACCGACACCGCATACGGTCTGGGCGCGGACCCATTCAATGATGCGGCGATCGAGCGCATTTTCAACATAAAGGGCCGAGCCGAAACGAAACCGATCCTGTTGCTGGTGGATTCCATTCGCATGGTGGAGTCGATAAGCGATCCGAATCAGATGTTCTATTCCGTTGCGAGCCGGTTCTGGCCGGGGCCTCTCACCCTGGTTGTGAAAGCGAAGCCTTCGATTCCAGCCAGAGTCACCGCCGGCACGAACACGATAGGTCTTCGATGGCCTGTTGCGCCGTTTGCTGTAAAACTCATGGGAAAGCTCGGCAAGCCGATCACCGCCACCAGCGCCAATCTCAGCGACAGGCCGGCAGCAGTCTCGGCTGGAGAGGTGCAGTCGCAACTTGGTGAATCGGTTGATGTACTCATCGATGGCGGCCTGCTGCCCGCACGCTCCGGGTCCAGCGTCCTTGACTTAACCATCGACCCCCCTGTACTTCTTAGAGAAGGTCCGATCTCATTTGAAAGTCTCCAGGAGTTCTTCAAAGGCCGGATTCGGAGGCCACCCGCATGATTCGTAAAGCTTTCAAATGGGGATCCCTGTTCGCTTTTGCCCTGCTGATCGTTCTCTCAGTCTATTGGGCATATCTCTATTTCCAGATCCGTGACTGGGCCGGGCGCGATGAGGCACGCAAAGCCGACGCCATCGTGGTCCTCGGAGCGGCGCAGTACAACGGCAGGCCTTCGCCTGTCCTCAAGGCGCGGCTGGATCACGCCTTTGACTTGTATCAGAAGGGTTACGCTCAGGCCATTATCACGACTGGTGGCTATGGCCCCGATCCGAACTTTTCCGAAGCTCATGTAGGAACGCGGTACCTCGTCCAACGGGGAATAGATCCGGCGAAGATCGTAACCGAACAGGGAAGCGGCTCCACGCGCGACAGCATCCGTGCGTCAGCCGGCCTGATGCAGGCCAAAGGGTGGAAGAGCGCGGTCGTGGTAAGCGATGGTTTTCACCTCCTGCGGCTGAAGAAAATGTTCGAGGATAATGGAATTCTGGCCTATACATCGCCTGCCCCGAACAGTCCCATCGAAATCGCGGCCACCCAGCGCTTTTGGTACACCGTCCGCGAAGTCATTCTCCTTTCTGCCTATCGTTGGATGGACCTGTAATGGCATCTCGCCTGCACACTCATTGATATGAACAGATACGTTAAGGGCGCAATTCTTGGGGTGATCGGCGTACTGACGGGTACCTTCGCGTTCAGCATGGCCAGGCGCGCGCTTTCCAGGGTAAAACCAAAGCCGTTGAAGACCAATCCTGAGTTGAGAAAGGTTTAGCCGCGGATTTCACGGATTACGCGGATGGCGCGCGTCAATGGCTTTTAATTGCGCGCCATCCGCGTAATCCGTGAAATCCGCGGCTCCATTCAGCTTGCGGGTTTCAGACGAATGCCCGTGAAGAAGGCGAAGTCACCTGCAGGGTAGAGCTTTATTCCCTCAATGCGGTTGCTGTAAACGCAAACATTGTCCATATAAAACAGGTCGATATAGGGAAGCTCTTCGGCAACGATGCGCTGAATCTCACTGTAAGCCTGCTTCCGTTTCTCGACATCCACCTCGCGGCGAGAAAACTCGATGAGTTCGTCGACACGAGGGTTCGAATAATGGCCACGATTCGAGCCATTTGGCGGAACTGACTTCGAGTTAAAGATCAGGTTGAAGATATCCGGATCATTGTTGGCGCCGATCCACCGCAGCGAGAATACCTGGAAGTTACCCGCAATAATGTCTGCAAAGAACGTGGCAAACTCGTTGGACCGGATTTCCATCGTTACGCCAATCTCTTTCAGCTCCTGCTGAAGGATGATGGCCATCAACCTTCCGGTGTCGTCCGTCGAAGTCCGATACGTGAACACGAGATTCTCCTGGCCCGCTTCCTTCAATAATTGCCGCGCAAGCGCCGGATCGTAGGGATAGGTTCTTACATTCGACTCATGCGCCCAGTTGTTCGGAGGGATCACACCGAACGCGGGCTTCGCCTGACCGCGCCACAGATATTTAATGATTTTGTCTCGATCGATTCCATACGCGAAGGCCTGGCGCACTCGAATATCGCGAAAAACCGGATCGGTGAGATTGAAGGCGAGGTACTGGTAGCTGGTTCCTTCCGCCTGCATGACCTTCAGGCCGGGATCGTGCTTCAGGACTTCGACCATATCCGGCGTCAACACGTTCAAGGCGATGTCGATGGTACCTTTGCGAAGCTCCAGGGCGCGCACGATCGCTTCGGGAATCAGTTTGAAGCGCAGCATGGAAACGCCCGCTTTGTCTCCGAAATAGTTTTCGTTCCGCTTTAGCAGTACTTCGTCATCCAGGATGTAGTGCACAAACTCGAATGGTCCGGATCCAACCGGATGACGATTAAAGTCGGTGGGGGAGCCATCCGGAATGATGCCAAGCACGGGGAGCGTCAAATTCCAGAGAAACGGTGAAAAGACTTCCTTCAATTTGAAAACAACCGTGTAAGCGTCGGGTGCTTCAATGGATTGGATCAGGTTGTACGGGTGGCCGCTCTTGGTGGTACGCACGGTTCCGTCCAGCATGGTGCGGAATGTGAACTGGACGTCCCTGGACGTGACCGGCCGGCCGTCATGGAATTTCGCGTCATCACGGAGGTGGAAGACGTAGGTTTTGGGATCGGGCGTCTCCCACCGCAGCGCCAGATCCGGGACGACCTCCGACCGCTCATTTTTCCTGACGAGCGAATTGAATATCAGCTCGTCGATCCGCTGAGACGTTGCATTCTGAGCGATGCGTGGATCCAGATTCTCAGGCACCTGGTCGAGGGCCACAGTCACAATTCCGGGGTCCGCCGAAGTCTGGCCGGTGCAGCCGGACAGGAACAGGGCCAGGAGGAGCAGGAAGAGCATACAGGCATTTTAGCAGGTCGACCTGGGAGATTTTGAAATTGGACGAATCCTGCATCTCAAATCCGAAATCCGAAATACCAGATTGGACTGCCAGTCCAATTGGAGATTTCGGATTTCGGATTTGAGATGCAGGATTCGTCCAATTTCAAAATTCCCCTCGAGTATGTAACTACTATCTCTGCGCCGAGTGGACCTGAGCGGGGGCAGGTTCTACCGTCCTTCTCAGTTTCTCGATTTGACGGGTGATGCGGGCTCTAAGATGTGTGCGGTACCGTAGCGGCCTGAATTCGAGGCGGCCCTTCAACGCAAGAATCCGCTCGACAGACTCATCGACCCGTTTGCGCAGTGTGGCACTACTGCGAGCTGCGAGCAGAATCGTCTTGAACGCCTGTTCCAGTAGCGGCGTTGTTTGGGAGAAGAGCAGCAGATCGTTGCCGGCTTCGAAGGCCCGCAGGAACAGATCCGGGATCAAACCGACAGTCGTGACGGCGCCCATCGTCATGTCATCTGTCACCACCAGGCCCTTGTACC
>WNFS01011295.1_pt1 | contig 14903 bp, 8 predicted proteins | sample 5400141 | NCBI WGS metagenome assembly WNFS01 (sample SAMN13153358, study PRJNA577476) | soil metagenome | isolation source: 60 cm saprolite under Madrone tree | place: USA:California | collected 2016-06-14
AGGGCTTGGCTAGCTCGGTCACGCGGGTTCCGCCGTGTCCGGCAAGACGCTCCAAAATTCGCCGGCGAGCCGGGTGCGCTAGAGCCGCGAAAACCGCGGTAACCCTTCTGTGTTTGTTAACCAACGGGTGAAATATATACGGCAAAGCGTCCTTGCAAGTCAAGAAGATATTTAACTTGAATGTTAAAGATTGCGAACGGCGGTATTCAGCCGACAAGTTCCCTTCTGCAAATTTGAGGCTGTATTTTGATGGCCCGGGCCGATTGCGGACGGATGACGGGCAAACCGGAGATTGACCTGATTAGGAAAGGATTGCCGCCCACCCAGGAGCGAATCAACCATTCTGCCAGAAATGTTTGACAAATCACCCTAATAGGCATATATCTATTAGATGGCTAGACGTTTTAGTTCGAGCATGGAAGTGCTGCTGGGTGTGTTGGCGATTGAACCCATGTCCGGATACGACCTGGGGCTGACGATCCGGCATTCGGTCGGCCACTTTTGGAACGAGAGTTACGGCCAGATCTATCCAAACCTGAAGAAGCTGGCAAACCAAGGATTTGTGAGTTGCAAGACGGAGCGGCAAAAGGGTAAGCCAGACCGCCGCATTTACTCAATCACGGAAAAAGGACGCGAACGATTGACGAAATGGTTGGGAGTGCCGCCGCAACCGGAGATTCCGCGCAATGAACTGCTGCTGAAGCTGTTTTTCGGTGAGCAGGTTTCTACTCAAATCCTGATTGGATATGTAGAGCGCATGGCGAAGGAGCATCGCGCGCTGCTAGAGCTACTCGAACGAGCGGAGCGTGAAGAGATCGACAAGAACCAGCACTATCCCGACGCACCCTTTTGGAAAATGGCCGCCCATTTTGGACAGATGGAAATGAAAGCGCATCTGCGCTGGGCGGAAGAGACGCTAGCCGAACTGAAGAAGATAGCCAGAAAGCGGCGGAATCATTCAGAAGCCCGCCAGGAGAAAAGACATGCAGGCAAATGAGGTATTCACGGCAGCAAACCCGGAAGTGCGTCAAAGTGCGCCGCAGATCGCTTCATGGAGACATCTCGTGGGCTTTCTCTTGATCGGGGCCGGCATGGTAGCTCTGGGCTTCCTTGCCCAACACGTTCCCGCGGGGGGCGGCGCCGGAGACTCAAGTGGCCACCTTGGGCGTCACAGTCAGGCAATTCATATCTACTTAACCATAATTCTGATGGACTGGGCCCTGCTCTATTACTGCTGGGTCGGTGTGCATCGCCATGGAGGCAATCTAAAAACGCTTTCGGGCGGGCGCTGGACCTCGTGGAAAAGTCTCGCGATTGACGTGGGAATAGCAGTGCCATTCTGGGTCCTCTGGGAGGGTGCGGCCTATGGCGTTCACTGGCTGCTTGGGCCGAGCAGTGCGAGATCCGTAGATACCTTGCTGCCACAGAGCCTCCTTGAAATCCTGATTTGGATTGCAACTTCTATGACCGCCGGCATTTGCGAGGAAATGGCGTTTCGGGGCTATGTACAGAAACAGTTTAATGCGTTGACCGGAAGTGTTGTCATGGCCGTCCTGGGGCAGGGGCTAGTGTTTGGTCTAGTCTGTTTGGAATACTGGCCGCGTGGCGCAGGAATTTGCGGACGAACATCATGGTCCATGCCTGGGCCGACGTTTGGTCGGGCTGGTTAAACTTCGTGGTCTGGAGGTAGACAGACGATTTGGCCTTTGGCCTCACGCCGACATTCTTCCCGAGTCACGGGCTACACGGAAGTAATCTGCCACACTGAGTAGGCGGTTTCGCGGACCGCTGGGGCAGGCAATTCGGCGATTGGGATAAATTGGGATAAAGGCTATGCTCGCCAGAGAGATTGCCAGTCGTCTCTAAATCTAAGAGCGCTTGGGATTTAGTGGCGGAGGAGGAGGGATTCGAACCCTCGAAACCCTTTCGAGTTTAGCGATTTTCAAGACGGGTGATTGCGCTCTGGCTCGCTGGTAAGTTGCTGAAAACTAAAGGCGCCGTTCGGCTCGCTCTGGACGATTTGGGCGCGGATGGCAGCGTATTGGGATAAATTGGGATAAAGGCTTTAGATCACGGCGGACCGAAGATGCGACGAATTGTTCGTGCATATAGTGGTTTAGCAAATCTAGTCCGGACTACTCCTGTTACACGGAGTCAATCACTTAGCCTCAGCACTGGTCTTGCTGTTTCGGGGCTCGCGGTCAAAACATGCACCCAGTTATGCACCACATGGGTGTGGGTGGGCGCACCCAACAGATTTCGCATTCTCGCTCGTCAGCTAGTTTTTGAGGCCGCTGTCCCACTTTCGCCACATTTCGTGATTCGCGATCATAGGAAGGAAGACGCCCCCTACAACAGACCGCGCCTGGAATCCCTGTTGTTTTGCATCAGTTGTCCAATACCAATCGGTCAAAGGTACCCGGCTTGGGGACGTCCTGACAAACCGCTGGAGGGGAAGAATCATGCGGTCGAATTCCTGCCGGTTATCGGCGAGCGTGGCCGTCCAGACTTCCCAATCCAGTTTGGTGTAGTCGCTTCGGTTGTCGAGTGGCAACCCAAATTGATTCAGGTGAGCCTTGTAAAACTGCGATTCCGTTCTGGCAACGCTCACCGGGAATACGTTCAGGTCGAGAATTCGATCCCAGACCAGATTGTATTTCTGACTCCACGTTCCGGGCTTATCGAACGCGAGGCGGAAATGGTCACCATCCCCGGCCAACTGGACCCACTTTTCGGCCATATGGCGGCTCGCGTCGCGATATTCGAGGGCCTCGGTCTTGCGGTTCGTTTTGTCTGCCAAATTTGCGAAGCCTGCCAGCGCCAGGATCGCTTTGATCGACAGATTCGAGTTATGTGCCAAGTGGCCAGAGAAATCATCGGTGGAAAGCTGATTGGCCGGATCCATCCCCTCGTGTCGAAGATATTCCGCCCACTGCTGTAACTCCGGCCAGTAGTGGCTAGCGAAATCGGCATTGCCTTCCGCCTTGGCCAATGCAGTAAACATCAAAAGCATATTGCCGCTCTCTTCCACGGGCATCTGATTCTCTTCTGAACGTTCTCCTCCCCCATACACCTGTCCGTTGGCCTTAGGATATGTGCCAAGGTCATGTGGTGCGAACGGAAAGCGCCAGCGGCCCGTTCGCGTGTATTCCATCAGCGGGCGCAATTGCGCTTTCAAAAGCTCGGTGTTGAAGAGCAAGAAAAACGGCGAGGAAGGATAGATGACGTCCACGGTCGAGATACAGCCGTTGCTGAAGTTCTCTTTCGGATACAGCATTGGCTGGCCATCAACATCCGAGACCAGCTTGTGCGCCGCAATCGTCTGGCGAAAGGCAAGGGTCGCGAGGTCGGCGTATGCTTCACCGCCGACCTGCCGCAAGTCCGAAGCTAGTCGCTCATCGAGTTCGCGCGAGCGTTGGTCGATTGCTGAGTATTCTCGCTCTGCGGTCTCGAGGAGTTCGCCTATAGTCATACCTTTTCGGCGCCAGTACGGACGCATCCACCGTTTCAAATACTCAATGGAATAGAGATCGTCGTAACCGACGAGGATGTGCCGCGAAATCGATTGTGATTCCACGCGGCTGAAGTCTAAGGATACAGCTAGCAGGGCTGCGTCGGTGGCACGCTGTGGCATATCAAGGTCATCTGTCACAAACGGTTTACCCGCTGCAAAGACGGACAGCACAGTTTCCTTCGCTTCCGTGGCAGTGCTCGCCCCAGACTGGTCCGGTACGGCAAGCAGCACCGATCCCCAATCGATCCGCACGTTGTCGCCAGCTTTCTCTAAGACTGGTTGCCGGAAATTAGATGCGCGTAGAACCGTCATTCCCCTCAGCCGTGAACGAGACCAAACAACTTCCTCTGTCGGTGTATCCGTGGCCAACAGCGGTGATACTCCGAACAAGAGTTGAACCTCGTGTGAAGCACGGTCAGCGGCCGCGATAGTCGCCGTGACATAGCTGATTGGGCGTGCCATGACATCCAGGTCAGAAGGCAGTAGCGGAGACAGGAATGCGACTTCCAATCGGATGCCAGCCTCCTCAAAGCGGTACGTCGTGCGTGTGGCGGTCACCTCTAGGGCAGTCTGTCCAAGATTGGGAATGGACTGAGGCCAAGTGCCCATCCACCGAAACATCTTTCCATCAATCTTTAGCAGACCGATCAATGGCTGTACTGCGCCAGTCCAATGACGCGTCGGACCGTCTGTTAATTTGTCATTCATGGACCAGACGCTGAAGTAGGGGTCATGCGTCAAGAGAGGAACCGCGGGCACACGGACGGATTGGGCAAAACAATCGAAGAAAAACAAGGAGATACTAAATAACAGAACGAGCCGGAGAAGCAATTTTATGCGCAAGAAAGCCTCCGAGTAGAAATCGCCTGATCCCAGGACAATTGGGATGATAACGGTCAAATCCGCTCTCACCGGAAGATCACCGTTGTTTTGTAACGGCCTTGGAGTCATTAACGGAAGCTTCGTGGGCATCGCGAACTTGGTTATCCACGAGATCGGATTCGCGTTTGAGTCTCTGAAAGGTATCGAGGGCCGCTAGGCTTTCTTTTGGCTTGCCGAGTTTGCGATAGACATCAGCCAGTACGTAATAATACTGAGCAGATGAAGGGTTGATGGAACTGGCCTTACGCAAAGCTTCGGCCGCTTGCTCCCACTCGTTTCTTATCTGGTGCGCTCGTGCCGCTTGGTAATACCCGAGATCACTTTTGGGATCGCGTTCGATGGCCTTCCGAGCATACTCAAGAGCGAGTTCCGGCTTCTTTTCACGATTGTAATAAGCACCCAGGTTGACGTAAGGCGCGGCGAATTTTGTTTTCTGCCGCTCCGCGATATCAATCGCTCGCTGGTAGGCTTGAAGAGCGTGCGCATCGTCGCCGAGAGATTCCTCCGTAAAGCCCAGAGCGTTGAACGCCTCAGTATAGTTCCCATCGAGCTGAATTGCTGCGGTAAACTCAGCCTTTGCCGCTGGAAACATATCTCTAGCGGAATAGACCTCCCCGAGGCTGTAGTGGATTTCCGCCGAGTCTGGCTTCAAACGCACGGCCTGCTGCAACTCCGTTTGTGCATAATCGAACTTCCCGATCAGAACCAGGTCTTTGCCCAGCATTTTGTGTGCTTCGGGGTTGTTCACATTTAATTCCAGTGATCTAGCCAATTCACGAATTGAGTCACCAACTTTGCGCGAGCGGAACAGCACATAACCCTGGAGATAGTGCGCTCGCCAGGAACCGGGATGGTCTTTTAGGTATTGAAGTAGCGGCAACTCCACCTCGTTGTATTTGTCCTGGCGGATCAAGGATTCAAAGCTCAAGATTTGGGCCAGATCGTCGATGCCACCCCCGGTCGCATCTTCTTTGGAAGTTTCGGACTCCGATGTCAGGTTCGGTGTTTCGAAGGGCCCGCTAGTGGCTTCTGCCACCGCCGCGTTTCTGATAGTTTCCATGTTCGCTTTCGCGGCGGCGTTCCGGGGATCGATCCGCAAGCTGCTTTGAAACGCTGCTATCGCGCCCCTTAGATCACCTTGTTCTTTCAAAGCACTGCCAAGATCATTGTATGCTTCGGCTGCGGACGGGCGCACGCGGGCCGCTTCGCGGAACGCCGCGATGGCGTCCGCAAGCTTGCCGTTTCCGCGCAAGACTTGACCAAGGCCAAGAAGTGCCGGATAGAAAGTCGGCTCGATTTCCAGCGCCTTCCTGAATTCAGAGATGCTTTCTCCCACGTCGCTTCCGTTTGCCAAAGCCCGCGCCAATATCAAATGGCCGTTGGCATAGTCGGGCAGGAGCTGAACCACCTTGCTCAGGTGTTCCACCGCTTCCTTAATTTGGCCGTTGCTCAGTTCGAGTTGCCCCTGTGCGAGCAGCCCATTTGCCTTCTTATTGCGCTCGTCATCGGCAATGAGCTTCAATCCTTTCTCCAGCTCCAGCTTTCCTTCGTCGGCTTCGCCCCTTCGTGATAAAGCCAGACCGAGTTGGTAATGGTTTCGTCCCGAGGTTGGATCAAGGCTTACAGCTCGGCGCAGAGGCGCGATTGCATCTTGAATTTGATTCTTCTGGATTAGGGCCTTACCAAGGGAATAGTAAGCGTCGGCAAACTTTGGACTGCTCTCGATCAGCTTTCGAAGTTCCTCGATTTCCCTGTCAACGCCGTCCCGTTGCAAGTAGGCCATGGCAAGATTGTAGTGCGCACCGATTGCGTCGGGCCGCAAAGCGATCGAATGCTCCAGCTCCGCTATAGCTTCATCGACATTGACAGACAGTATTGTGGCACCTAGGTTCGCGCGCGCTTCCGCGTTGTTAGGACTGAATTCGATGGCTTTCCGAAACTCCTTAGCGGCTTCGAGGTCCTGCCCTCTTTGCAGCAAGGCCATCGCTAAATGATTGTGTGCATCCCCTAAGCTGGGGCGCAGTTCGATAGCGTTCTCAAATTGCTCGATTACGATCTGTGGATCCCTGCCGGCCTTGCCAAATAAAAGCCCCAGCGTGTCGTATGCCAACGGGTCATCGGGTCTCTCTTTGACGGCTTCCTGGACCGCGCTAATGCTCATTTCAATATCGGGAATCTGCACAGGCGGCTCTTGCTTCAGCACAGATTGAAACTCCTCGAAGGCGTCAGCGGACTGGCCCGTCTTTAGTAGTATCCTGCCCAAATCCATATGCGGGCCGGGCGAGGCGGGATTAAGAGCAATCGCGCGAAACAGGTATTTCCGCCCAAGAGCCCAATCCTGATTCTGCGCGCAGACCATCCCGAGAAACGCGTAACCCTCGCCGAGGGCAGGATCGAGCCTTATCGAAGTCTCCAGCTCCGATTTCGCTTCAGCGCTGTTGCCGTCATACCACAGGGCGACGCCGAGATTGTAGTGAGCGGCCGCGAGCGCGGGATCGAGTTTTATAGCGATACGCAGGTGCTCCAAGGCCGCAGGGAATTCGCCCAGTTGCCCAAAAACGAAGCCCAGCAGGTTGTGGGCTTCAGCGAATTTAGGACTGGCCTCCACGGCGCGCTCGAATTCTTTCTTCGCACCGTCGACCTCTCCCCGGGAAAGAAGGTCCCTCCCGATGTTGAAGTGATCCGCCGCCTCGTGAGAGGATAAACGGGTTAGGGAATGTTTTTGTGCATCAGATTCCGCTCTCAGAGCCAAGCCCAGAGTTTCATAGGCACTCTCGAGGCCATGGTCCACCGTCAAAGACTTTTCCGCCGCATCAATCGCTCCGGCGAGATCACCCCTGCGTCTTGAGAGCTCCGCGATTTCGCGTTCGACCAACCCATCCTCGCCGTGTTTCAAGGCGGACCGCAGTTCATCGAGAGCTCCGTCGAGATTACCCTTTTCACAGAGAACGCGGCTGAGGTTCACGCGCACTTCTATGTTCTGGGGTGCCAGAGCAATTGCTTTCCGAAAGGTGCGACTCGCTGCATCGAGTTGTTTGGCCCTGGCGAGAGTAGAACCCAAATTGTTATATGCGTTGAGATATTCGGGATTCAGATCGATCGCTTGCTGAAACTGGGCGATAGCATCTAGAAAGTGATTTTTCTGGGCGTAAGCAACCCCGAGCCAGTTATGGGCTTCAGCGAACCGCGGATCCTGTTGGAGAACGGCGCGTAACAGCGCCATCGCTTGATCCGTGTCTCCTCTGTCTTGAAGCAGCAACGCCAACGAAAACTGGGCAGCTCCGTAATCCGTCCGGATTTTGATTGCGGTATTTAATTCGGAAATAGCCTGCTGTGCATCCCCAGATTGCGTCAACCATTGGGCGAGATTGTAATGAGCTTCCGCGTAAGTAGGATCGAGCTGGATCGCGCTGCGAAACGCAGCCAGCGAGCCCTTCTCATCGCCTAATTTGCCGAGTGCAACGCCAAGACCGTTTTGCGCCTCCGCACGCCGAGGATCGAGCCTCAGCGCGCTCTCAAAGAACGTCACCGCGGCGTTCCACTTCTCATTCTCTAGAGCTTGTACGCCCTGGCGGTAGTACTTCTCTGCAGATCCCGGAGAATCTTGGGCCCCTTTCACAGAGACACAACCAAGGAGCAGCGTCAGCAACAATGTGCCAAGCGCAACCAATTCTCGGGATGTCCTGCCCAGGGTCATTAACGACTTGCAGCCGGCGTGACTTTGCTTCCGCGACCTGTCAAATCCCGAATCAGTTGCGCTTCCGCTTCGCGGTAGGGTCTTCCGTCCGGATACAGCACTTCGTGAAACCACACCGCGGGCTGATCCACGATATACGGGTGCCGCCAGGAATCCCACGGATAGTACGTCTGCGTCTTGCCCGCGACAAAACCCCAATTAATTGCTCCAACCTTGTACTTCTTCGCAAGCGGCAGCACCGTATCGAACGTACTTCCCACACTGCGCGCCATGTATTCCGTGCAGATCAACGGGCGATTGAACTTCTGCAAGAACACCACTTCCTTCTCAAAGCTTTCCGGCCACTCGTAGTTATGGAAACTGATCACATCGGAATCTTCCAGTTGGACCCGCTGGATTTTGGTCAACGGGCCGCCTTTTTCAAAATCGATGTCCCACAGGCCGCTGGTCAGTGGTTGCAACGCGGCGATCACGCCAGTGACATAAGCCTTCAGGCGTGCTTCTTGAGCGGGATCCCTCAGGCCTTCGGCGCCAGGGGACTGCACCCACCCTGAATTATGAACACCTGGAACAGGAGGGTGCTGCGGGCCGAGTTTGGGGTGAGGGTCCCAGCAGGAGTCAAACAGCACGAACAGCGGTTTAACATGATGCGCAGAAGAAATTTTTAGGAATTGCTCGATTCGCTGCTTGAACTTGGAGGGGTCCTCCTGCCAAACCAGGTCGTGCAAGAACACCCGCATGGTGTTCATGCCTAGGTCCTCGGCCCAACCCAATTCCTTATCGATTTCGGCTGCGTCGAAGGTCTGCGCTTGCCACATCTCCAATTGATTTGTGGCGTTCTGGGGTATGTAGTTACTACCGACGAGCCACTGCTGCCGTGCGTACCAGGTCCTCGCTTCGTCCTCCGTCCAGCGGCCGGACTGCGCGGATAGTCTTAAAGGAACGAGGAGAAGCGCGATGACGACGGCCAGTGCATGCAAACATTTCTGTGATCCTGGAATCATGGCTTCACCTGCCCGTACTTTACACCGATTAATGCTTGGTCGCATGGCTGTAAACGGTTACACCGGACTGCCCATACCCTACCACATCGTCTGCCCTTCAGAAACGTCTCGGTTTAAGTGTGGCGCGGCCTGCGCGAATTTCGCCATAGAAAGTGATATGTTCTGACCTATGGACATCCGCAAGGTGGCCGCCAAAGCGAGGGTCTCCACCGCGACGGTTTCGCGTACCATTAATCAGTCCGACGCGGTAACACCGGCAACGGCCGCGAAAGTTTGGTCCGCGATTCGCGAGCTCAACTATCATCCCAACACCCACGCGCGAACCCTCAGCTCCGGGAAAAGTCACATCCTGGGTCTGATCATCTCGGACATCACCAATCCCTTCTTCCCTGACTTGGTGAAAGCCTTCGAGAGTGTCGCCATCGAGCGCCATTACGAAGTGATTGTCACCAATACCGAATACAACCCGGACCGAATGGCGCTTTGCGTTCACCGATTGCTTGACCGCAGAGTCGATGGCATCGCTATCATGACCTCGGAAATGGAACCGGGTCTGGTCGACGAAGTGCAGCGCGCGGGTGTACCCATCGTCACCCTTGACACCGGTCGACCGGGCAAGAGATTCAGTAACGTCAAGGTGGACTACTCCGGAGGGATCCGCCAGGCGATTCAGCACTTAGTTGGACTCCATCATGACCGCCTAGCGTTTATTCGCGGTCCACAGCGCCTCAAATCCGCGCAGGTTCGCTACAATGCCTACGCGAGAGTAGCCAAGGAGAACCATTTAACGACTTCAAGCGGGCTGATTGCCGACGGGGAGCATAGTATCGAGGGTGGATTCACCGCCATGCTGAACCTCCTGCCGCAGAAACCAACGGCTGTGCTGGCCTCGAATGACCTCTCGGCCATCGGCGCCCTTCAGGCCCTTCACCACAAGAAGCTCAATGTTCCCGGTGACATTTCGATTGTCGGCTTCGACGACATAACGTTTTCAAGGCACACTCAACCGGAGCTAACTACTGTTCGAATTCCGCGAAGTGAGGTCGCGCGTCTGGCATTTGAAGCGCTCATCTCCACATCCGCGTCAGAGAATGGCAAAGAGTGGAACGTCGCAACCGAACTCGTTATTCGCATGTCCACAGGGCAGTGCGCGCGCTCTCGTTCCTGAATGCGATCTTCTTTTTTTTTGCCTCGCCAAGGCACTAATTCTGTAACCGCTTACATTTCTGGTGATATCATGCGCGAACGGCGCTCGTTTAGCGGACGATCGAAAAGAAACTCGGCTTGGCGGCGCTTGGCTGCGGGCGAGTACCAATGCTCTTTCTTTATTCTCGCTGTGGTCGGCCTTAGTTAGGGCAGTTTGTGAGTGAGCCTCAAGAAGGTGGTTCTATGCAAGCGATGAGGCATCCGACTCTTCTATATGGCCTATTGCTGTGTTCGTGTTGTCCCGGTGCAACTGCGCAAATCCAGAACGCTGCCTCAATCCGCATCGACGCCAATAAAGTCGAGAACGCCACGAGCCCGATGTTGTATGGACAATTTGCAGAGTTCATGTTTCAGGACGTTAAAGGCGGGCTATATGCGGAACTGATTAGAGATCGAGGGTTTGACGAAACGCCGAATGCCCTGGGCTTACCACGTTATTGGGAACGTGACCCAGACGATCGCAATGACGATGGCGCGCTGCACTTTGCCTGGGACGATGCCGTTTATAGCCCTGTACATGGAGATAGCAACACGCTTCCGAAGCACTCTCTTCGAGTGGAGATCAAGTACAGCGATATGCGTCGGCGCGGGATTCGACAGGGATCGATACCAGTCCGCCGAGGACTCGCGTACAACGGGTACTTCTGGCTGAAAACTACAGGCTACAGCGGGACAATCGTAGTTGCTCTTGAGGCCGACGAGACCGGCGGCGAGGGATATGCTAACGCCACAATTACGAATATCGCCGGAGATTGGCAGCAGTATCGATTTAGGTTGGTTCCGGCGAAGTCTGATCCTTTGGCAAAATTAGCAATTCAGTTCGCCGGCGAAGGGCGCCTATGGATCGATCAGATTTCTCTCATACCGAGTGATGCCGATGGCGGTGTTCGCCATGACGTTGAAGAAAAGGTTTTGGCACTGCATCCAGCGTTCATACGCTGGCCCGGTGGAAACGTCGCCCAAGACTATCACTGGCAATGGGGCGTCGGCCCTCGGGACCAGCGCCCCATCTGGGTGAACTTGTCGTGGGGTAACGAATTGGAGCCCAGTGACTTTGGTACTGACGAGTTCGTCCAGTTCGCAAGACGCGTCAAAGCTGAACCATCAATTACCGTAAACGTTGAAGGTCGTAACGCCACAGCAGACGAAGCCGCCGCCTGGGTGGAATACTGCAACGGCTCTCCTCAATCGGAATATGGCCGTCTTCGTTCTGAAAATGGCAGCCCTGAACCGTTCCGCGTTCACTATTGGGAACTAGGAAACGAAATATGGGGGAACTGGGTACGTGGGCACACTGATGCCGCTACCTACGCAAACAATCTCAACCGCTATGCCGAGAAAATGAAGGCTGTCGATTCTTCTATCAAAATTATCGCTGTCGGCGACAACAACGCGGACTGGAATCAAACGGTTCTAAAGATTGCAGGCCAGAACATCGACTATTTGGCAGTGCATCACTATTACGGCGCCACAGATATGAAAGATGACCCCAACAACCTGCAAGCTCATCCACTTCATTACGGGCGCTTTTATCAGGAGACTCACCGCATGATCGGGCAGTTGATGCCGGACCGGGATATCAAGTTAGCGATCAACGAGTGGAATACTACTCTTCCCCTGCCGCGGCAACACTCGATGGAATCCGCACTGTATGCGGCTCGCCTAATGAATGTCTTCGAGCGCTCCGGGGATCTGGTAGAGATGAGCGCGGTGTCGGACATGGTGAATGGATGGAGCGGAGGCGTAATCCAGGCAAGCCGCCACGGCGTGTTTGTCACGCCGGTATATCTCGTGAATGTTTTATATGCTTCGCACCTCGGTCGTTATCGATTGGCGGCAACCGTCGAAGGACCTGCCTTCGACTCCACGCTGGAAGGTAAATCTGTGCCAACGATGGATGCTGTCGTCAGCCGATCAGCAGATCGTCGCAGGATTTTTATCAAAGCCGTGAACGCGGATCCGGTCAAAACTCTTATCACCAAAATCAGTTTGAACGGAGCTCGAGTTAGCCCACAAGGACAAATTGAGACTTTGAATGGCGAATCGCTGACGAGCTTCAACGATTTCACCCATCCGAATGCGGTCCATGTAACCAAAAGCAAAATCACAGTGGGTTCAGCTTTCGCTGTCAGGCTGCCACAACACTCAGTTTCTGTGATCACATTGGAGATGCTCCCATGAACTCATCTCCGGACAACGCCCGCCTGCTCCATTCCAGCCGCGTTATAGCCGAGCCAGAAATAGCCTTTAAAAAAATCTTCGGGGGGCACCCACGCCTCTATCGCGCTCCTGGTCGCGTGAACCTCATCGGAGAACACACCGACTACAACCAAGGTTTTGTTCTGCCGGCAGCCGTTGATCTCTACTGCTGGACTGCCGCCGCGGCACGGCCCGATCGCCGTCTTCAGATACATTCGACAAATCTTAGTCAATCGGTTTTCGTCAATTTGGATGATAAGCCATTATCGCGGCGGGGCGACTGGAGCGATTATGTCGTCGGCACGGCAGTAGCTCTTGAGAACACTGGTTACAGACTCACAGGCGCCGATCTTTTGGTCTCCAGCGAGGTGCCCCTGGGATCGGGGCTCAGCTCCTCCGCAGCAATCGAGGTTTCGACCGGCTACGCGCTGCTGGATATCAGCGCTACCAAAGTTGATCCCCTCCGGCTTGCTATGGCCTGCCACCAAGCTGAGAACGACTTTGTGGGCGCACGAGTGGGCATCATGGACCAATTCGTCTCCGCAAACGGCCGGGCCGGTCACGCGCTGATGTTGGACTGCCGCTCCTTCGCGGCCACCGCACTGCTGATTCCACCACAGCTCCGACTGGTGGTGTGTAACACCGGAGTCAAACACGAGTTGGCGGGCGGCGAATACAATCAGCGGCGCGCGCAATGCGAGGAGGGCGTGAGATTACTCTCTTCTGCCTTGCCGGCCATCCAGGCGCTACGCGATGTGGGATCTGATGAACTTGACCGTTGTAAAGAGCTTCTTCCAGAGCTCATTTATCGGCGTTGTCGTCATGTGGTAACCGAAAACGAGCGAGTGCAGCGGACCGCTGACGCGTTCTTTGCCGAGGATATGAGCATGATTGGTAGGCTCATGGCAGAATCGCACCAGAGCATGCGCGATGATTATGAGATCAGTTGTGCTGAACTAGATCTGATGGTCGAGATCGCCCGCGTACAACCTGGCCTGATTGGAGCGCGAATGACTGGCGGAGGATTTGGCGGATGTACCGTAAATCTCGTGCAAGCTGATGGTGTGGATGAATTTAGGTTGTCCGTGGCGGCCCAATATGAAAAGCACACGCATACCTCTCCCGAGATTTATGTCTTGAGTGCTAGCGACGGCGTCCACGCTGCTGTTGCCGACAAATTTGTAGGCTGAGACGCAAACAAGGGGGAGAGCATCCCGAAGAACTCCAGAAGTCGCAATTAAATTTTTCTTGACAAAACTCTTTTGGCCTCGATATGCTGCGCCGCAAACATGTAAACGGTTACATTCGTCGCGCCGCTGCGGCGCGCCGCCGCTACATGGGGTGCTTCCAAGGAGGCCTGGAAATGGTTCATCGTTCCACGCTTTTCTCTTGCGTCCTTACGGTTAGCTTGGCCCTGCTCTTCGTCGTCAGTGTTTTCGGACAGGGGCAAGACCGCGGTGTCATCACCGGACTGGTCACAGACAACTCCGGCGCCGCCGTTCCTGACGCGCAAATCACCATCACCAACGAAGGCACTCAGGACAAAACGGTGGTGACTAGTTCTTCGGCCGGAAATTACAACTCTCCTCCCCTGATTCTCGGCAGGTACCGCGTACAAATCGAGAAGGCTGGCTTCAAGACCTTCATCCGCACCGGTGTACCCCTGGCCAGCGGCGCGACCTACCGCTTGGATGCCGCACTTGAAGTAGGTTCGGCGACGACCAGCGTCGAGGTGCAGGCATCCGTCGTCGATATCAATATCTCGAATCCTGAAGTCTCGAGCACCCTCAGCGAGAAGTATTATCACGACCTTCCCGCGGTCATGGGATCGGATATCCGTTTGGCCGAGTCGCTCCTCAACGTTCAACCCGGCTATGTCCCCATGCGCCCCAATGGCGATCCCATATTTCGCGGCAGCCAGTTTATGTCCCGCATGAATGGCGGACAGACCATGGCTATGGAGAACTACCTCGACGGGGCTTCATTCGGCAGCGCCATCGATCATAACAACACGCAAGAACGCTCCGTTCCCTATGACTCCGTCCAGGAGATGAAGATTATCGACAGCAACTTCTCTGCTCAATACGGACGAACCAGCGGCGGCTTCGTGGAATACACCACAAAATCCGGAACGAACACCTTTCACGGCGCCGCCTACGATTACTATAATTATCAAGGCTTGAATGCCAAGGGAGAGCTCGTTTCTGCAGTTTCCCCCCAGCGCAAAGAGAATTGGGGCTTTGCGGTCGGCGGGCCCATAGCGATTCCGAAAGTCTATGATGGCCGGAAGCACGAGACCTTCTTCTTCGTAAACCTCGACGACCTTCATTTCAAGCAGGGCGCCCTGCCGAGTTTCGGCAATACCAACCCGATCCCCGCCTTCCTGCAGGGAGACTTCTCT
>WNFS01021241.1_pt1 | contig 14894 bp, 15 predicted proteins | sample 5400141 | NCBI WGS metagenome assembly WNFS01 (sample SAMN13153358, study PRJNA577476) | soil metagenome | isolation source: 60 cm saprolite under Madrone tree | place: USA:California | collected 2016-06-14
GGATTCGTCGCCTTCGCAACCGATGAAAATGCGCCCTTCGTCGATGTGGCGGGCGATGTAGTCGCTGACCTTTTCTTTAGCACGAAGCTCCAAAAAGCGCTTTCGCGGATCGTGCTGAATGTGAGTTTCCCAGGAGCGGTCGAAGCGTTCCAGGCAGACCAGCAACCAAGCCACGCCGCCTTCCATGAAGCCGAATTTTACATTGGGGAACTTTTCGAAAATCCCGTTGAAGACCATGCCTCCAAAAGAAATCATCTGGCCGAAGGGATGGCCGAGGGCATGAACCGGGGCATAAGGGGTCACATCGTCGAGCCCCAAATTCTCGTGGGCGCCGCCGTGGATGCCGATAGCGCAGCCCAATTCGTTTGCTGCTTGATAAATCGGCCAGTAGCGCTTGTCACCTAGTTGCGCTTGAATACCTGTCGAAGGCAACATGGCCCCGCACATGCCCAGTTCCTTTACGGCTCTTTTTAGTTCTTCCACTGCAGCTTCCGGTTCCTGCAGGGGAATCAAAGCCATGCCTTTGAAACGCGGGCTTCCCTTCATGTAAGTTTGGTGCAGCCAATCGTTGTAGGCACGGGCAACATCGATGGCCCAATCTCGGCTCACGATCTTGCCGAAGGCGAGGCCAAGAGTAGTGTAAAGAACCGAGGTCTCGATCCCCACATCTTCTAAAAAGTCGATCCAGCCGTCGGCGCCGACCTTATTGAAGGCGCCCGGAGGAAAGTCATGGAGATTCGACGAGTGGAGATGATCGAGCGGTGGGAATGGATTGAAAAAAGGATGAGTGTCGTATTTCTCCCGGTATACCGCCGGCATGAATTCAACGATCGCTCTGGTATCTTCAATCACATGTCCATCACCATCGATGATTGTGTGGCCTTTGAATGGCATAAGCACCCTCCTGCTATTTCCTGATTCATATGTCACCAAGGCGTGCCGGCTTGTCAAGACCCAACGGCTACAGTCTGAAGTTTCGGATCTTGATCTGGCGCGGAACTCGAAACTGAACTCTCACGACCCGTTCCCGCCGAACCATTTTCCATAGAGCCGATCATAAATGCCGTTTTCTCTGATTTTCAGGAGTGCTTCGTTGACTGGCTTCCGGTGCGGGCTATTGGAAGGGAAAAGGATACCGTAGCTCTCTTTGCGGAAGATGTTGCCGACGACTTGCACCTTTCCTTTGGCCTCATGCGATGCATAGTAGAGCAAGACCGGCGCGTCGTAGACGACGGCATCCGCCAGGCCTCGCTGAACGCAAATAATCCATGGAGGTACTGCCTCTCACGCTGGCGACGCGTTTGCCGGGAAGATCTTCGGGGCCGCTGATATCGCCGCGCAGTTGTTGAAGAGTTAGGGATGAGGTCACGGCGGCGGTAAAGTAGGCGATAAAGACCACGCTAGCGAACATCCAGATCACCGCGACGATCCGCGCCAAAGCCGCGCGCGGCATTTGATCCGCTTGGGTTGCCAGTGTGGAGGCGGCCCACCAGCAAGCCTGGATCTGCAACCCGGCATCGAACATAGGCTGAGAAAAGTCCCAGTCGATCTCTCTCTCGGCCGTAATGGAGATCGCGGCAATCGCCAGATCCACCTTCTTGGAACGAGTCGCCTCAAGCAACTCCATGACCGACGGTTCCATGATGAACTCGGATTGGGCATTAAGTTGCCGGCTAATCTCTTGCCAAAGCTCGATGCTGAAACCGGTGAGCGCCCGGTTTTCTTCAAAGACGAACGGTTTGATTATACGTGTGGCCACCCGCAGTTTCGGTTCCCGAGGTTGCCCGAATACCGGAGTCGCTGCGATGAGGAGCAGGAAAGCCGTTGCTAGTCGTTTCATGGGTTTTCCCAATTGTTGATGCGATGGGTTGCCGGGTCGTGATCAAATACAGCAACGGACTAATTTCGAAGAATTAACAACCGCCGCCCTTTTCGTCAGCGATACTACTGGACGGTGGCGGTCAAAGCGAGGCTAGTTTCGTTCGTGCCGGTGCGATCTCGGTAACCGAGTATCTGACGGGTAACCTCGTGCATTTTGGTGGTCGAGCCGCCGAGGGAAACGGGTTGTCCGCTGGGCACGATGAGTTCCGTCGTCGCTTCCGTGAAATCGATGGCTCCCGATCTCTCAGCGGAAAAGTAACTGATCCTAGGTGTCAGCCGGACCCTGATCTGGTTGTCCGGTAGAACGCTGGCGCTGACCCGAAGCGATGTTCCGACGTCGGTGAACACGATCTGGCGCTGGATATAACCGCTACCAACGGCGTAGTTGTAATAGTAGGCGGCCTGGCTGTACGGCACTTGGGTGGCGACCGAAAGAATCGACTCGCCGCCGTCCTGGACTAGAGTAAAGATGCCGGTGGAGCGCTGTACCGTAGTCTGCCGGTCGTTTCCCGCTATCCGACCGGAAGGATACGCATTGCCTCTTCGGATGATCACACTACCCGATCCCTGAAGTGATTCTTGGCTCTGGGTTCCGGACTGCTGAGACTCGACGAGCACTTTTATTTGCCGAAGGCTTTGAGGGTGGCTATGCGAAGCGATCCCGAGGACGAGACCGAGAGCCACAGCAATAGGGGGAAGAATTTGGTGAGTCGTTGATCGCATTGGTCTCGATTGAAGAGGGATTACCGACCCGGCGGCAGCAGCGAAAAATCCACCACTTTTTGCAGATCAAAGTCCGCAGGAATTGGCCGCTCCTGGCGCAGGAAATCGATGTAACCGCGGGCAATTTTGGGATTGAGACGGCCGTCCTTGTTCAGGAGTTTAACGAGCGTGGCATAGGTTTGCTCCGCCTCCGTCTGGGTAATTTTAAATTTATCGGCAATCATCTTTACCGACTCAGCGCGGTTGCCGCGCAGCCAGGCAACAGAATCCATCAGCGCCGCCAGGCTTCTACGAATTGTATCGCGGTTGTTCTTAATTTCCGCTTGGGATGTGACAACGCCGACATAAGGAATATCTGCCAGGTCGCCCAGAAACATAAATTTTTTGAAACCCAAAGACACCGCCTTGTCGTCAAAGGGCGGTGTGAGCACGGTGCCGGCGACTTGGTTGCTCACCAACGCGACAAAGCTGTCAGCGGTGCCGCCTGTGGTTATTATCCCGACGTTCTTATCGGCAATTTCCCATTTCTTTAGAGCAGCGAGAAAAAAATAGTGCGGCGACGTTCGGATTCCCGAAATGGCAACATTCTTGCCGATGAGGTCCTGCGGTTTGTTGATGTCCTTGCGGGTGACCAGAATCCACGGCGCGCCGTCGCAAAAATTGAGGACAACGACCACCGGCAAGCCGGAAACGGCTGCAGAAATCCCGGTGGAGACGGACGGGAAAAAGTTGATGTTGCCGTTGATCAGCGCTTGCGGCTGGATGGGCGTGCGCATCTGGATGTATTCCGCTTCCAGGCTGTATTTTTTCAAGAATCCCTTTTCTTGGGCCACGTAGAAGGGCATGTAAGAAAAAGCCAGGGAGGGAAAACCGATGCGAATTTTTTGCAGGCTTTCGCCTGCCCAGGTAATTCCCGACAACAACGCTAGAGTAAGGAAGGCAACAACGGGGGCTGTTCCACACTTCACAGACTTTGGAAAAAATGTCTGTTTACCCTTCGACAAGCTCAGGGCGAACGGAGTAACCCACGAAGTCATCGACAAAACTCCGTTCATGCTGAGCCCGTCGAAGCATGAAAAGTATTTTTCAAAAATCCGTTCATGCCGATGCTCCTTAAGCATTAGCAACTTTTTGTGTGCTCCCGTTCTCCCAACTTTGGCGCGCGATCTTTAGCGCGCTGGGCTGCGGTAGATTCTTCAGTTTGAAGAAATCGACGGCATTGCGGCTAAGAATCTTCTCCTTCTGGGCGAAGGAAAGATCTTTCCCGTCGAGGATATCTTTTACAGAATAGGGAAAGTGGCAATCCCAATGGCAATAATCCGAAGCGTAGAGTACCGTGTTTTCGCCATTGGCTGCGAATACACGATCGAGGCCGGTCTCTTCGGATTCGCAAGTTAGCACGATTTGCTCGCTCCTGATGATGTCGCTCGGCTTGCGTTTTAATTCCGGCATCTGCGGCGCCAACTTCTCGATGTGCTCGTCGAACCGCTCCGCCCAGAAAGGTAACCAGCCAGCGCCGCCCTCCATGAAGCCGACTCGCAATTTAGGATAGCGGTCGAAGACCCCTTCGCCCGCGCCCATGACACCGGAAACTCCCGGCACACCGTCGTGGCCGGTTTGGGGATGAACGCTTAGTGTCACGCCAAGGGACTGTGCGCAATCGTAGATGGGGTCGAACTTGGCGTCGCCCATATTGCGGCCATAGACGTTGGTCGGAAGCATCGCTGTAATCGCTCCGGCTTTGGCGAGGAATTCGAGCTCTTTGACGGCAGCTTCGGGCGCTTGACAGGGAATCAAGCCGACCGCCAGCAGCCGTTTAGGATCGGCGGAGCAATATTCCAGCAGCCATTCGTTGACCGCATGACAGAGCACCGTCGCCAGCTCGCCGCTCATCAGGCCGTTCACGGTGAGAGCGATCTGGGTGCCGAAGAGGATGGCTACGTCGATGCCCTCTTGATCCATGTCCTTGAGCCGCGCCACAGGGTCTACCATACCGGAGCGATATCCGCGCGCCTTTTCTGTCATCGGTCCGCTTACCCCAGGGCCGGGCCCTTGGGAAGCCGACCAAAGGCGTCCTTCTAGGAGAATACGCGAATTGCCCTCGTTGTCCTTTAACCGCACCGGCGCTTGCGAACGCCACTTTTCGGGCATGCGGCTCGTGAGGTCGACGTTGCCCTCGTAGACGTGCCCATCGGCATCGATGACGAGCACGTTATCGAAATTTTCCATTGCGAGTCCCTCCTCGGTCGTTCCTTCGTGGTCGGAGTATAGGCCATCCGCGAAGTGACTTTCAATCACTGATTTCACTAGGTATTTTCCGCGGCGTGCTGATATGAATTTTCTTAGCGTTGACCCAAACCTTTTAATTCGGTATCCAGTCAAGAGTGATTGAAGATACTCTTAGAGAGCTCGTCAGCGGTAAAGAGCCGACAAAGAACGAAGCGTTGCTGCTTGCGGGAGCGCAAGGAGAAGAGTTCCAAGCGCTGCTTGCCGCCGCGGCGGAACTTCGAGATCGGTGCAAAGGGAAGGTCGTCACATTTTCACCGAAGATTTTTGTCCCGCTGACGAACCTCTGTCGCGATTTTTGCGGCTACTGCACTTTTCGTAAGGCGCCGGATGAACCGGGCGCTAAAACCATGACCATCGCCGAAGTGCTGCGGGTCGTGCGTCAAGGAAAGGTTCTCGGTTGCACGGAGGTGCTCTTCAGTCTCGGCGACAGGCCGGAGGCGATCTATCCGCAGATGAAGGACTTCCTGGCAAGGGAGGGGTACCAGCGCACGTTGAGTTATCTCTACGAAGCTTGTCGGATCGTGTTGGAAGAAACCGAACTTTTGCCTCATTCCAACCCCGGGGTGATGGGCAGGGCGGATCTCTGGCGACTCAAAGAGGTCAACGTCAGCATGGGTCTGATGCTGGAGAATATCAGCGAACGGCTCTTGCTGGCAGGCAGGCCGCACTTCAATGCGCCGGACAAAAAACCCTCCGTGCGTCTCCGCACCATGGAAGAGGCGGGTAAACTGCGGATCCCATTTACCACGGGCATTCTCATCGGCATTGGAGAGACCTTGGAGGAAAGAATCGACTCTTTGTTTGCCATTCGCGAGCTGCATCAACGCTACGGTCACATCCAAGAAGTCATCGTGCAGAACTTCCGCGCCAAGCCGGACATTCCGATGCGCGATCATCCCAATGCCAGCTACGACGACATGCTGAAAACCATTGCGCTGGCGCGCTTGATCTTCGGCGGCGATATGAACATTCAGGCGCCACCGAACCTGACTCCGGAGAAATACGAACTTTATTTGAACGCTGGCATCAACGATTGGGGGGGCGTTTCGCCATTGACGCCGGATTTCATCAACCCAGAGGCGCCGTGGCCGGCGTTGCAAACGTTAAAGCAAAAAAGTGCCGAAGCTGGCTTCGATCTCAAGGCGCGTCTGCCGATTTATCCTGAGTTCATCGCTCAAGCTGAAAAATTTCTTCCTGCATCGCTGCTCTCCTACGTGGGCCGGCTGGGTGACGCTACCGGGTTGGTGAAGGGCGGCGGACCCGTCGGTGGCTTCGCAGCGATCCAGCGGTCCGATTCTCAAGCACTATAAGAGTTCTTTCCATGTTAGTGGTTCTCACCGGCGGAACGGGCGGTGCTAAGCTGATTGAAGGCCTTAGCCACGAAGTCGATCCCGCCGAGTTGACCATCATTTGCAACACCGCCGACGACTTCGTCCTCCATGGCCTTAATATTTCTCCCGACCTCGATACGATCATGTATACGCTCGCGGGTTTGAGTGATCCCGTGCAAGGTTGGGGAATCCAGGAGGACACATTCACGGTTTTGCAGCAGTTGGAAGGGCTCGGTGCTGAGGTGTGGTTCAAGCTCGGCGACAAGGATATCGCTACACACATCACGCGGACGCACCTGTTGCGCGCAGGTCTCAAGCTGTCCGATGTTACCGAGCGATTTCGCAAACATCTCGGGATCAAAGAGCGCATTCTACCCATGACTGATGATGGAATCGAAACTAGAGTTGAGACTGTAGAAGGTGAAATTTCTTTTCAGGAATATTTCGTCAAGCGGCGCTGGCAACCAGAGGTTAAAAAAATCTTCTATGCCGGCGTGGAGCAGAGCCGTCCGGCGCCCGGTGTGCTCGAAGCTATTCGCGGCGCCGCAGCAATCATCATCTGTCCGAGCAATCCCGTAACCAGTATCGGTCCGATCCTGGCGGTTCCGGGAATCAGAAATGCGCTCAAACAGGCAACCGCTCCTGTGGTCGGCGTAAGCCCGATGATCGGCGAGTCGGCGATCAGCGGACCCGAAGCGTTGGGGATTGAAGTCGTAGCGACTTCGATTTTCATGAAGTCCCTTGCCGACAAGCGACGGCTAGCTCGCGAGGTCTTGGCCTTGATGGAGAAATAGTGTTAGAAAAAATCTTTCGGATTGAACCATGAAAGTAACTGCGCTTGTCCCCGTAAAAGGTTTCAGCAGCGCCAAGCAGCGGCTGAGCCCGCTGCTGGATGCGGCCGGCCGGGAGCTGTTGGCCGAAGTTATGTTCCGCGATGTGCTAAGGCAAGTAGTAAACGCCCATGGTCTGACAGAAACCTATGTGGTGACAGGAAATGACAAGGTGGCTGAAATTGCTATTAGTCTGGGCAGCCAAGTCATTCGAGAAAAAGCCGAAAAGGGTGAGACTGCCGCAGTTGATTTTGCGCGTCTTGAGCTGAAACAGTCAGGGTGTGAGGCGGTTCTTATTATCCCCGGCGATATGCCACTGGTTCGTAGCAGCGACATCGAGGAAATTTTGGCGCAGATTCCTAAAGGCGCTTCATCCCCGTGTGCTTTGCTGGTTCCGTCGCACGACCGCATGGGGACTAACGCATTGCTCTTGGCTCCGCCGGATATCATTAAACTGCGCTTCGGCTACGATAGCTTTACCTACCACATGAGCCAGGTTTCGGCTCAAGGGTTACCACTTCGATTCTTTGAAAATGAGCGCATTGCCTTGGATATCGATGAACCGAAGGACCTTGAGCGCTTCTTATCGTTTGGCGTTGAAGACGGCGAGACGCATCGGTTGCTGCGTGGAACTTTAGCGGACAAAGAAGCTCGGAGAGCCCGCAGCTTCGGAGGCTTATGAAGCGGCTGGAATTGATGGGTATCGAAGGCATCGGCGAGGTGAGAAAAGGCGATTCTGTCGGGGCTTTGATCTGCGATGCTTGCTCTCGCCAGAACGTTAACGTGCTGGATGATGATGTCGTGGTTGTCGCCCACAAAATTGTCTCCAAAGCCGAAGGACGGGTCATTTCTTTAGATGACGTCCAAGCCTCTGCCCGTGCCATCGAATTGGCCGGCCAGCTCGACAAAGAACCCGGGCTCGTAGAGGTTATTCTGCGAGAAAGCCGTGAGATCGTCAGAATGGGCGGGCGGGCGCTGATCGTGGAAACTCATCATGGGTTTATCTGTGCCAACGCAGGAGTAGATCAGTCCAACGTCGGACAGAGACAAGTAGCCCTCCTGCCAAAAGATCCGGACAGTTCAGCGCGAGAGATTCGGAAAGAGATACAAGGGCGGACTGGGAAAAAGCCTGCCGTTATTATCAGCGATAGCTTCGGCCGTCCATGGCGAGTCGGCACCGTCGATGTTGCGGTGGGAGTGTGCGGGCTGAAATCCATCAAAGACGAAAGAGGAATGACTGACCGCTACGGTTATCAGCTCAAGGCCGCCGTAGCGGCGGTGGCCGACGAAATCGCCGCCGCGGCGGAATTGGTCATGGGGAAGCGAGAGGGCGTGCCCGTTGTTATTGTTCGCGGCTGCGAGATTGAAAAGGAGGAAGGATCGGTGAGGGAGCTTCTCCGGCCCGAGACGGAAGATCTTTTTCGCCATTTCTAGAAGCGTTATGGAGAATCATTTTACGGTGGCTATCGTGGGCGGAACAGGGAATTTGGGCGGTGCGCTGGCGCTGCGTCTTGGCGCGCCCGGGGTCAAGATCATCATTGGATCGCGCGACGCGGAGAAGGCCAAAAAAGCCGTCGAAACTCTCAAGCCAAGCTTGCACGGAGGAGAGATCGAGGGGATGGCGAATCAAGCGGCGGTCAAAGGGGCTGACTTCGTGGTTGTCGCAGTGCCTTATGAAGGACACGCCCAGATGGTCACGGATCTCAAAGGGCAACTCGCAGGCAAGGTTGTTATCGACGCCGTGGTTCCCCTCAACAAAGCTAAGCCGTTTGTGCCGCCGGCGGGCTCAGCCTTGCAGGAAGCGCAGCAAATCCTCGCTGGCGAGGCTCCGGTCATCGGTGCGCTCCATAATATTTCCGCTGTGGACTTGGGCGACGTCGACGCGCCGCTTGGGGATGTATTGGTTTGCGGTGACAACGCGGAAGCAAAACAAAAGGTGATGGAAATCATTCAGCGCATCGGCGCGCGGGCTTTCGACGGGGGACCAGCCGGAAACGCCTACGTCATCGAAGGACTTACGGGTGTGATCATTTATCTAAATCGCAAGTACAAATCCAAGCACGGCAGTATCAAAATTACCGGTATCGGCGACTGATTGTTAGTTGGCAGCAGCAAGGCCGAAAGTCTTCATTTCCTGCTGTATTACTGAATCTTTTCTTCTGGCGCGGAAATTACTCTTCCGCGGTTTCTGTATAACGCCGGGACCCTCCCTCCTCGAACCAGGCTAACCAGCTGTTTTTTCAACTCTTCTTTCGAAATTATTTTTCGGGTATCGACGTTAACTTTTCGCCCGTGTCCACGTCTAAACGGTTGTTGGGACACCCCGACACGCATTCAGAGAAGGTTCGCTAAATCCAGACTGAAATGAACCAGACTGCTCAGCAAGACCTTCGGGATGAGGAGATCGTGGCCCTGTGCCAGCAGGGACGGGGTGAAGTTTTTGAGGTTCTCGTGCGCAAATACATGGAGAAGGCGTTCCGGATCGCTTTCGACTTCACGCATGACACCGAAGAAGCCAAGGACCTCTCTCAGGAAGCTTTTCTGCGCGCCTTCTCTCGGATTAAACAATTTGACGGCAGATCTAGTTTTTATACCTGGTTCTACCGGCTGGTCGTAAACATTTGCTTGGACCATACGCGTCGTAAGGGGCGGGTGATTTGGGAGAGACTGGATAGAGAAACTGAAGGCAGCACAGAGCGTGCTGAATTAGCCGATGGTTCTTCGCTACCGGACGAGGAGGCGATTGCCGGAGAAGCCAAACGCCGAGCTGATCAGACTTTGGAGGCCATGCCAAACAAACAGCGCACCGCATTCTTGCTGCGGAACCATCAAGGGTTATCGATTCCGGACATTGCTAAGGTGATGAAAACCACTGAAGGAACGGTTCGGGTCTACCTCCATCGTGCAGTGGCGGCACTGAGACAAAGCCTGGTGGAATTCGTTTAGGGAGAACAGTTATGAAGGAACGTTCCGACACATTGCGAACTGCCTGCAAGGATTTTGAAGAAGATTTGGTGCTTTATTACTACGGCGACGATTCCGAGGCCGAACGCAGCCGAGTGGAAAGCCATTTGCCGAGCTGCGCGTCTTGTCATGCATTCCTCGATGACCTACGGAAGTTGCTCCCGCAGATGGTCAAGCCCAATGAACTGCCACAGTCGTTTTGGGATAACTACCATAGAGAAATGGTCGAAAAGCTAGCCTGTCAAGAAGAGCGTAAGTATTGGTGGCGGAACCTGTGGGCGCCGATGCGGGTGTGGATGTTGCCTGCTTTCGGAACTGCCGTTGTTGCCGCACTGGCGATTGGTCTGGTGATTGAAAAAGGGAGTTGGCATTTTCCGCTGAGCCAGCCTCGGGAAAAGATTCCGCAAGAAATCCTGGCGGACACGAATCAATTGGAGTTTTTTGAATCCTTGGATATGCTGGAGTCACTTAGCAAGCTTGAGGCCCTCGACGGAACCAAGGCGGAAATGCTAAACAGCCGCGGTTAAGGCGATCGGAATGCTAAATCGAATTTTGAGATCTTTGAGTCTTTGCTTGCTTTTGCTGTTGCCCGTTTCCAGTTGGGCTCGGGATGGCAACGACAATTGGCGCCGTCTAAATCCCCAGGAAAAAGAAAATATTCAGCGCAACTATCAACGCTGGCAGAATCTCCCGCCGCAAGACAAGGAACACCTCCGCGAGGAGTGGGATCGTTATCAGAATCTGCCTCCGGATCAACGCGACAAGCTGCGCCGCCGCTACGATGAGCTGCGCCAGAACCGTCCCACCGATAAACGGTAGAGAATCCTGCGCGTCCTTTCGTTTTGGTCTTGCTGTTTTTCGCAGAGCTTAATCTACCCGCCACCTAACGTCGGTTACCGACTCACTTTTCCTGCATGCCGTAATAAGCAGCGCAGTTGTCCCACAGGATATTTCTCTTGTCCTCATTCGCAATGGGAAGCTTGAGAAAATGATCAACAGCCTCAGGGTACTTGGAATCGCCATGGGGATAGTCCGTCGAGAAAACGATGTGGGTGCTGCCTATGTAATCGATGACGTGTTTGACGGTAATTTCATCGGGCTCGACGGAGACGACGCAGTGGCGCTTAAAATACTCGCTGGGCGCCAGGGTCAGGTCCGGTGCCCATACATCTCCTTCGCGTTCCCACCCCTCATCCAACCGCCACAGCAGCCATGGAAGCCAACTGCAGTTGGCTTCTAGAAAAGCCACCCTCATCTTTGGATGGCGGGCAAACACGCCGCCGGCGCAAAAACTCCCGAGAGCCAGCATTTGTTCCATCGGCTGGGCGTAGATGCGGCGGAGCATGAGATTGGGCTCCAATCGCTCGCCGATCTGGTGTTTGCCGGTGCCGGTAGATTCGTGAAATCCCAATGACAAGCCGAGTCCTTCCAAAGCATCCCAAAGGGGTTCGTAGTAGGCATGGTGCCATTGATGGTTGACCAGCGGGTTGGCCCTCAGAAATACCGCGCGGAAACCTAATTCTTGGGCGCAGCGACGCGCTTCGTCGACCGCGTCGGTCATGTCATAAGGTGAAATCATTCCCGCGCCTATTAACCGCTTCGGGTCCTTCTGGCAGAAATCGTATAGCCAGTTGTTATAGGCCCTTGCGATAGCCGCAGCGAATCCCGGCTCCATGTCGTCCACCACCAACGCTCTGAGGCCCCGAGTTGGATAGAGGACGGCGACATCGATTCCCTCTATGTCCATCGCCTCGAGTTGAACTGCCGCGCTCCAGCCACGCTCAGCGTAGGTTCGATAGAGGTCCTGGTTGCGTTCAAAATTTTGTCCCCGGTCCGACCGGTTCTGTCTGGTAGTTTTCCGCGCCCAGTCCCTGCCGTCGGGATAGACCATGCGAAGGTCGCGCACGTTGGAGCTGATCACGCCGCGCGGCGCCTGGGCTCGATATCGGCTATCGATGTAACGCTCCCAAAGATCCGGCGGTTCCATAATGTGCATGTCGCTGTCCAGAATCTTAAAACCTTCCGCCACTGTCAATGAACGGACTGTTGGTAGAAACTGGTATTCTGCTTCTCAGCGCGATATAGCTGAAACCGATAATTTTCCGACAGGACAGGAGATTAAGTCATGACAACCACCAAAAGACTTCCGGTGTTCGAAAAGTTTATTCTAGATGTTCGCGCGGCGTGGGCTGAATTGCATGACACGGAAGTAAGGATGAAGCGGGTAAAATTCTTACTCGAGGGACTGGTAAAGGATGCGACGATGAAGGAGCATTCCAAGAATTGGCCGTCCACCGAGGGGCACAAAAACTTGCTCTTGTACGAAGATCCGGATTATCAGTTTGTCGTGAATGCGGTTGTGCGCACTCCCGAACGCGACGGCAGGATTCACGATCACGCCCACGCGTGGACCGCTTACGGTGTGCTTGATGGCACAGAGCGGCTGGAACGTTACCGGCGCATCGATGAAGGGAAACGCGAAGGATACGCGCTGCTCGAGCTAGAAAGTCTCACTGAAGGCTACCCTGGCAAGGTGGATCTCGTGCCGCCCTTCGCGATTCACTCCGAAAAAGGTGGACCGACGAGGTCTGTTGGAGTGATTGTGCGGTCTGAACGGCTGGTGGGCCGCACGCTGCAAGGCCGCTACGACGCCAAGACGGACAGATTCGATCAGGGCGAGGGACCGACTCAGGTGCCGTTCGAGGTGGCGTGAAGCGAAGATCGTCGCTTGATTCCTGAAACCCGACCCGTTCGACGGTCTGGGCAGAAGCTATCCAAATAATCTTGACCACATTTCACGAGTGCTCTGCCGAACCCCCCAATTGCCACTGCCGAGACTGCCAGAAGGCAGGAGGCGGTGCATTTTCTTCAGCTCTCGTGGTGCCAACTGAGGCCTTGAAAATTACCGGGCAGACAAAATACTACGATACTAAAGGCGATAGCGGGCACATCATGAGCCGCGGATTTTGCCCTGACTGCGGCGGGCGGTTATTTGGCAAGACAAAAGCCATGCCCGATCTAACCGTGGTCCTAGCAGGAAGTTTGGATGATCCATCTTGGTATCGGCCTGGCATGAATATTTATAGAGCGATCTCGCAGCTTGGGACTACATGAATCCCGACCTACCGAAATTTCAAAAAACGCCTCAGAACTAAGTGAGTGCCCGGAAAACACGATTCAATTATTTCCATCGGGTCTCGGGGTTTTGAGATTTTCTCGTGGTGGGATTTAAGGGGTATCATGGGAATTCACTTGATGAGACGATCGGATCAACTTCCTTGACAAACCCATATCTCTAAAGTAATTCGGAGCCGCACAGTTGCACAGTTCAGGCGTCGATCTGAGCGCGGAGGATAAAATGAACCCACGCGGACTCACATGTCTTGCACGCGGGCTATGTACGGTTCTGGTGGCTTTTATACTCTCGGGCCAATCGCCGATCCAAGAAAGGCGTTTTCTCTACGTTGCAGTGCCGGGCATTCGAAACGAAGTTGAGCACGGCGGAGTCGGCGTGCTCGTCTTCGACATCGACAACGGACACAAATTCGTTCGGCGCATACCGACTTGGACCGCAGCCGAAGGTCAGGAGGCCGAGGACGTGAAGGGTATCGCTGCGAACGCCGGCACCGGCAGGCTTTACGTAAGCACAACCAAGCGGCTGGCGGCTTTCGATCTTCTTACAGACAAGAAAGTTTGGGAGAAGACTTATGACGGCGACTGTTGCGATCGGATGGCCGTATCACCCGATGGACAAACGCTCTACGTGCCTTCGTTTGATAAACCCAAGTGGTACGTGGTGAATGCCGCGACGGGTGATGTTATCAAGACGCTCGATGTGCCGGGCCGGTCGCACAATACGATCTACTCCGCGGATGGCACGCATGCTTACCTCGCTGCGCTCAGCTCGCCGACCCTTTCTATTGCAGAGACCAAAACCCATTCGGTCGTGAAAACGGTTGGGCCGTTTAGCAACGCCATTCGTCCGTTCACGATCAACGGAAAGCAGACGATCTGTTTTGTCAACGTCAACGCGCTGCTGGGATTTGAAGTCGGCGATCTACAGACCGGCAAGGTGCTCCACGAAGTAGCAGTGGAAGGCTACAAGACGGGCAAAGTGAAGCGCCATGGCTGTCCGAGCCACGGCATCGCCTTGACACCGGATGAGACTGAGATATGGATCAGCGACGGCTTCAACAGCAGGCTGCACATCTTCGACGCGACGGCCATGCCGCCGAAACAAAAAACCAGTATTCCGGTCAGGGATCAGCCCGGCTGGATCACATTCAGCATCGACGGTCAGCGCGCATACCCGTCGACGGGCCAGGTGATCGATATCAGAACAAAAAAGATTTTAACCACCCTGGAAGATGAAATCGGCAGACATGTGCAGAGCGAGAAACTGCTTGAGATCATCTTCGTCAGCGGCAAGCCAGTCCGTGCCGGGGATCAGTTCGCAATGGGAACAAAGCGTTAGACTAGCTCGGATCGAAAAAATTCGATAACTCAAATTTCCATATCAATTTGCTCTTGTGTCATCGTCCAAGCGGACGCCGAGCGGACTCCCACCCGCGATTTAAATAAACTTATCCCTTTTTTCTCCTTTAGTCCCATCAGCTCTGTTTTTCAGGCGTCCACGCCGTGTTCGGCGAAGGCGTGCTGGCATAGCCGTTGCTGATTGTTCTCCTTCAAGTCGCCAAAGACACAACAAGCTGTCCGGTGTCACCCGGTTTCGCCTATTGTCCAATCGCGCGGTTAAAAGACTATCCGGTTGAGCGACCGGATTAGCCACTTTTTGCAGAGTTGTACAAAGACTTCCCATCCAAAGACGAAAAAAAACGCGAAAATACTGAGCCTCTAGGAGGTACCCATGAGTCAA
>WNFS01002160.1_pt1 | contig 14886 bp, 10 predicted proteins | sample 5400141 | NCBI WGS metagenome assembly WNFS01 (sample SAMN13153358, study PRJNA577476) | soil metagenome | isolation source: 60 cm saprolite under Madrone tree | place: USA:California | collected 2016-06-14
GGCACCACGGCGACGGCAGCGGGCGGACCCTATACGGTCACCCCGGGTGGGCTAACCTCGAGCAACTACGACATCACCTTTGTGAATGGCGCACTGAACATCAACCGCGCGCCGCTGTCAATCACGGCCGACTCCGACACCAGCACGGCGGCAGTCGATGCCTTCAGCAAGACGTATAACGGGCAGGTGTATTCAGGCTTCACCGCACGCTACTACGGCTTCGTCAACAGCGAGACCACTGCGGCGCTGAGCGGCACGTTGAGCTTCAGCGGCGCCGGCACCACGGCGACTGCCGCCGGTGGACCTTATACGGTCACCCCAGGTGGACAGACGTCGAGCAACTACGACATCACCTTTGTGAATGGCGCACTGAACATCAACCGCGCGCCGTTGAGCATCACGGCCGACTCCGACACCAGCACGGTGGCAGTCGATGCCTTCAGCAAGACATATAACGGGCAGGTGTACTCAGGCTTCACCGCCCGCTACTACGGCTTCGTCAACAGCGAGACGCCGGCCAGTCTGGGCGGCACGCTGAGCTTCAGCGGCGCTGGCACCACGGCGACTGCCGCCGGTGGACCTTATACGGTCACCCCAGGTGGACAGACATCGAGCAACTACGACATCACCTTTGTGAATGGCGCACTGAACATCAGCAAGGTGCACCTGACGGTGACCGCCGATGATGCAAACCGGATATATGGTACGTCGAATCCTCCTTTAACTGCGACGCTTAGTGGCTTCGTTAATAGCGAGACCTTGGGGACTAGTGGGGTCACCGGCAGCGCAAGCTGCACGAGCGCTGCAATCGGCACTACTCCCGTGGGAACCTATGGACCATTGACGGCCCAGGCAATCACCTGCACTCAGGGATTACTGTTGTCAAGCAATTACGACTTCACACCATTTGTGAAGGGGACACTGACCATCGACAAGGCACACTTGACAGTAACGGCGGATGTCAAGAACCGATCCTTCGGCGCGCCTAATCCGCCATTCACCGCGACCATCACTGGTTTCAAGAATGGTGAGACGTTGGGGACCTCTGGAGTCAGTGGTTCAGCAAGCTTCAGCGGGCCGGGCCCAGCGTCCATCCCTGGTACGACATCGGTTTCGCCGCCGTCGTACACGATAACCCCAGCGCAGGGAAGTTTAGCGGCAAGCAACTATGACTTCACTTCGTTTGGTGACGGCACACTCACCATCAATCCGGATCCGACGGCGATTACGCTCGACCTTAAGACCTCCGGAACTAACTTTGACTGCATCACCCATCAGTACACTGCGACGCTGATTGACACTGTGACTAACACGGGTCTCTCCGGCGTCCAGCTTACCTTGACGATCGGCGCACAAAGCACTACCGCGACGACCGGCAGCAATGGGGTGGCAACATTCACGTTGGATCTTAATCAAGCACCGGGTTCGGTGACTGAATCAGTAGGCTTGACTGCCGCCTGGAGCGTCCCGAACCGGACTGCTCCGACGTCGCCGATCAGCCGTTCGTTCACGGTCAATGCGGATCCGAACGTTGGACCGGGGGTTGGCGCTAGCACGCTCTACACCGGCTCACGCTTCTTCTGGACGACCAGTGCCACGAGCAGCACGGCCACGCTGACCCTGACTGCAACTATCAAAGACAAGTACCCATGCGGAGCTACCGACATCACCAAGGCGAACGTCTCGTTCTGGATTAGCTCGAACGCGGGTACATCGTGGACCCAAGTATCGAACGGCCAAAATCTGCCAGTGGGGTTGGTTGATCCTGCTGACAAGAGCACGGGAACTGCGAGTGTGATTTCTCAATACAATATTGGGAAGAACCTATCAGCGCAGCTTTGGGTCAAGGTCACCGTTGGTGGAGAGTACATCTACAGCGGGGACGAGTTCGATGTGCCGGTCACGATTGCCGTGCCAGGTCAGCTCAACACCATGATCGCAGCTGGAGGGCTCATGAACGATGGCGTCAGCCTCGCCAGTATTCTAACTTCGTCTAACAACTACTTTGCCAGTGGTTTCTTCGGCGCCGGCAATAGCACGACTAGTGGCGGCATTCTGGCCGGCTCAGTCGACTTCGGCGGTCAGGTAACGTACACCAAGAGCTTGACAAATCCGCAGGGCCAACTGACGCTAATGATTCACAGTTACAACAGGCCTGACGGCACTCAGGATGGAGCTCCACATACTTACTATGTCAAGAGCAATTCCATCGCCGACTTGGCGCTGGTAGGAGACACCAACAATCCTAAGAAGACAGCGTCATTCAGCTCGAAGACCAACGTCTACGAACTCGTGGGCGGCAGCAAGAATGGCTTGGACGGCGGCGGAGTGATGCAGTTCATGTTCACGGAACCCGGCGGCACTTACCAGGTGTCATCGTCTGGAACGCCCAGCACCAACGTCACGTTGACGTGTCCGTCATTAGTCGTCGGCGGCGTTGAAACGAAGCCAGGTTGCGCCTCGGTGATCGCGTACAAGTCAGCGGGAGGCGTGTGGTTCACGAGCGCCTGGGGTCCTGTCACCGTTGGCGGGCTGCCACAGACGGTGGAGAAGGCCATGAAACCCGGCAGCGGGACGTACATTAAGTAAAATGGCGACTGGGGGACCAAGCCTATGAGGACCCAGTAAGCGTCAGAAGCAGAACCAGCCCTAAGCAGGGTCCGCTTCTAGTTCATTTCGAACAAGAACCCTTGGGCTGTATAGGTGATGATGACAGCGAAGGACGGCTCTTCTCTGAGCGCCTGCTTCAAGACGAAGTAATCAAACAAGACGAGCACAAACAAAAATTGCCGGAGCTGCTCGCAAGAGTGGCTCCGGCATTTTCATGTTACCGCTTCCTCGAATTTCCCTGCTAGAACTCGACGAACTCTTCGGGGTAATGTGATAGATCGAGTCTTTCTTCGTCAGGTACTGGCCGGATTCCCCATTGCTGCATAGCCAACGCACCAAACAGAATCTCGATTGGCTTGCCCTCTTCATCATTGCCGATCTCTTCTATCACCAGGGCGTGAGTTGAGATCGGATGGCCCTGGATTTCCGCTTCGAGAAGCGCGGCTCTGTTCGTTTCTCTAGTGCTTCCTCCGAGGGCAGTTCGAATTGTTCGGGGCATGGCGGACGTCTTCAGAACCTCAGCGACCGATGGAATCACATAGGTGTTGCGAGCGCCGGTGTCGAAAAGCGTCCAACACTTTCGCCCATCAATAGCAATCATCTGTCGAATTCTCCCCATATGGAAACAACTCTAGGTATTCTGCGAGTCAACAGTCAAGGCAGCCGCGTAACCCAGACTTACGGCTCAAGCCCTGTCATTTTGCAGGTCAGAAGGGCGACTTTGCCGCTCGAGCGCCAACGGCGCGACTGGTTACTTCAGCTTTCAAGTTACACCCCACCGATCAAGTCTGAGAGTGTTTCCACTTAGGAGATCGTTCCCCTCCTAATGATATCCCGTTGAGATAATACCCAACCAGTCGCGCCGTTGGCGCTTGAGCGGGGGCAAGCCACCCTTCCTAACCTGCAAATTACCGTACGCCCTTTTGGTTTTTTACACAGTCTCCTTTAGCCCGGTGGCACTAGACTTAACCGGATTCTGATCGTCTGCAGCTGCCGTCTGCTTCCTGCTCCTGGCTCCTAGGCCTTTCTCACCCAGCGCCAGACTTCCGGAATCGAAGCCTTCTTCCCGGCCATCAACATACCAACGCGATAGACGCGCGCAGCCAGCCAGGTCACCAATGCCACGGTACCGAAGCCCAGCAACAACGACAGCACAATCTGCCACAGAGGCGGTGTCTGCGTAACAATCCTTACCAGCATTGTCATCGGCGAAAAGAATGGAAACATTGAAACCCAGAAAGCGAATGAGGAATCCGGACTACGACTGACCGGAAGGAATAAATAAAAACCGATTAACGGGAACAGGACCACCGGCATCGATAACTGGCCACCTTCCTGAGCGGTGGTAACCATTGAACCAATCAGGGCATAGATTGTTGAATAGATGAAATAGCCCAGCAAAAAAAACAGACCGAAGTAGACAAAGTGAATCAGCGGCACCTGCGGAACGTTTAAAGGCATTCCTCTCGCGGCCAACACTCCGACCCCGTACAGAGCAAAAGCTGCGAAAGCCAGTCCCCAGATTGCGAGTTGCGTCAATGCAAGCAGTGAAACACCGACCAGCTTTCCCATCATCAACGTAAACGGCTTGACTGACGAAAACAGAATCTCGCCAATGCGCGTCTCTTTCTCTTCAATGACTGCGCCAAGAATCATTTGACCGTACATCAGAATTGTCAGGTACATGATAAAGCCGGCCCCGAACACCAAAGCAAAACCCTCTCCCGAGTCACGTACGCCATCACCGGTAGCACTAACCCTCATGGCGTCGAGCTGGACCGGCTCTGAAAGTTCCTGAACTATCCTGGGGTCGATATTTGCCTCTGCTAATCGCTGTTGACGGACCGCTCTGCTTATAGCGTCCTGAAGAAACTTCCGGGTAAAAACATCGCCAGGGTTGCGACCAAAGTATTCAGGCTTTCCATCCTGAAGAAGATTTAGCGGTAGAACCAAATAGCCATCCAGTTGCTTTGCGAGAACTCGCCGGTCGAGTTCTTTCTTTACTTCGTTCAGAGGTCGTCCTTCCAAACGCACTTCCTGTAGCTCGTATCTGCCTTCCTGTTGCTCACCTACTTGCTGAAAGCGCTCACTTGCATTCTTGTTTGCCACGCTGCCAGTAACCTGGTCCTGACGTGATTCGCGTTTCACAGTGTCACCCATCACAGACTCGTGAATGCCCTGGTATAACTTGCCTGTTTGATCAACTACAGCAATTTTTACTGGCCCGCCGGCATTAATGCTGAGTACCAGCGCCGGTGCGACTCCAAACAGTGAAATCATCACCGGCCCGAGCACTGTTATCAGTACAAACATCCGGCTGCGCAAACGCTGGAGATACTCGCGCTTCACGATGGCCAAGAATTTTCTCATTCAGCCTCGCTTACCTTCTCGATGAAAATATCGTGCAGGCTTGGTTCGATCATTTCGAACCGTTGAATGTTGGCGCCCGCTACGACTAAGCGCTGTAACAACTGCTGCGCGCTCGCGTCTTCGGCAAGCAGAGCTTCGAGGCCATCGCTGTGACGTTCCACCCTGCTGACCAGCGTGCGATCGGCGAGCACTTCTTCGCCGCCGATCAGGCGCAGCGCTACGGCATTGCGACCGAAGCCTGCCTTTACCGAACGAATGCTGCCCTCCAGAATTTTGTGCGAACGATTAATCAAACAGATGTCATCACAAATCTTTTCCGCAACTTCCATCTGATGGGTCGAAAAAATGATCGTCTTTCCTGCTTGTTTTAGTTCCAGCACAATTTCCTTCAACAAATCGAGATTCACTGGATCCAATCCGGAGAAAGGCTCGTCAAGAATCAGCAGATCAGGTTCGTGCAATACGGTGGTGATGAATTGCACTTTCTGCTGCATGCCTTTTGACAGTTCGCTCGCTTTCTTTGTTTTCCATTCCAAAAGCTTCAATCGTTTTAGCCAGCGATCGATGCGTGCGTCCGCTTCCCTGCCGCTGACATTCTTCAACTCTGCAAAAAACCGGAGTTGATCGCCCACTTTCATTTTCTTGTAGAGGCCACGCTCTTCCGGAAGATAGCCAATGCGGTCCTGTGTAGCCGGCGAGATTGTTTGCCCAAACAATTCAATTGCACCCGAGTCAGGCGCAAAGATATTGACGATCATCCGTATCGTGGTGGTCTTGCCGGCGCCGTTTGGACCAAGCAGTCCAAAGATGCGGCCGGGATGAACTGCGAGACTCAGATCAGTTACAGCCGTGAAGTCACCGAACCGCTTGGTGACGTTTCGTAGAACTACTGTGCCGGTGCCATCGGTCATTGAGGGGATTCCTTTTGGGTAGTGTGTTGCAGTTTTCTCTGTGCGTCCTCAGTGTTCTCTGCGTCTCGGTGGCGAATCTTAATTGACGAATGCTCACAGCTTTGCCTTAAAAGTACTTCGTAGTGCGGCTTCGGCTTTGCCGCCTGATTTGCGGCGGTGGCTATGCCCCGCCGTAGAGGTGCCGTTTTCACTTTTGGGCTACGCCCTTGGTGCGGCCTTCGGCACAACAAAATTCGAAGGGCTAGGCCCGGAACCAGGGGCATAACCCGGGAATAATCTGGCTGCCATCGGCGGGGCATAGCCACCGCCGCAAATCAGGCGGCAAAGCCGAACCTAACGTGGCCCATGACATTTGAGGCAAAGCTGCTCGCCACAAAGAAACAGAGAACACTGAGGACGCACAGAAATTAATTCAAACGAGGGCATCACCATTCTTTTTTTGCGTGCTTGCTTCTTGAATCAACCGGCTTCGATGGGCTCTGTGCGGTTCATCAATCTCGGTCATACATCCCGGCGCGGGCATACGATTCGTCGAGCAGTTCTATCGGATGGCAAACTTTCAAATTCATTCCAGCAAGCAAGGCCCCGGCGCCAATTTGCATCTGACAGCCCGGATTTCCCGTCGCCAAAATCTCCGCCCCTGATGCCTCAATATTTGCGAGCTTCTCTTCCAGGACTTTCCGCGAAAGGTCCGGTTCCAGCAGATTGTAGATGCCGGCGCCGCCGCAGCATCTCTCGGAGCCTTCCAGTCGCACAAAGTTTAACTCCGCAACTGCAGCAAGCATTTCCAGCGGCGCTTCACCGGCGTGTTGGCCGTAAAGTAAATGACATGAAGCGTCGTAGGTTACTGGTTCAGTGGTGATGCCCGCTTCAGCTTTGATCCCAACCGGCTTCAGTATTTGACTCACGTCATGAATACGTTCGCTGAATCTACGCGCGTCAGCCGCAAACGTTTCATCGCTGCTGAGCAAGTGATCATAAGATGCCAGCATTGCGCCACAGCCACCCGCGTTTGTAACGATCGGCAAATTTTCATTATGGGAAAAAGCTTTGATGTTTTCACGAGCGAGGGCGCGAGCGCCGGCAAGATCTCCGCATGCGCATGCAGCGCGCCGCAGCAAACTTGGTTACCGGGAACATTCGTCTCGATGCCGTTCACTTCAAGCACCCGGACCGTAGCTTTGTTCACGCGCGAGAAGAGTCCTTCGCCAACACAGCCGCTAAAGAGCATCGCCGAGTTATCCGTGGCTGGTGCAGCGAGGCGCGGTGTTTCGTTGACTTGTTTTTCGTTAGCTTTGAAGCGCGGTCCGCTGTTAGAGCTCGAGCTCTGCAGCAACGCGAGGCCGAATTCAAAACGGCGCGATAACATTCGCGCCACGCCACTCTTCAAGAGCAAACCGGCAACGCCGCGGTCACGCATAAAACGCGCCACCGCAAACGCAAATTTCAAACGGCCCGGGTGCAGCCAAATGTGCTTGAGCGCAAAGCGCAATGCCTTGTAACCCAGACCACGCTGCGTCATAAACAACTCCGCGCGTGCGGCCTCAAGGAGCTGGCCATACTCCACTCCAGCCGGACACACTTGTTCGCACGCTCTGCAGCCGAGGCAACGATCGATATGCCGCTCAAAGGCCTGCGAGTCGTTTGACAGTCGCCCCTCACCGACGGCGCGCATCAGATAGAGACGCCCGCGTGGTCCATCGTTCTCATCGCCGGTAATGACGTAGGTGGGACATGCCTCCAGGCACAGACCGCAATGAATGCAGGCGAGCAGCTTTTGCTCTTCGGTCGCGAGCTTTGATGTTAGTGGTGATGAACTCAAGATGGACTAAGCAGCTGGAACTGCTTGCTCCGAGTTCTGAACGACTACGGTAGGATTAGTAGTTTGTTTTGGTATCGGAAGCTTGTGCTCTAATAGCAGCGCGAGGTGCTCCTCCATACCCCATCGTGCCTTGTACAAGCAATCCTCGATGGAATGGCCCACCCCAGTGAAGCCTTCCAGATCTGGAGAATAGAAACCGAAGAAAGTTGGGTCTTCAGTAGCCTCGATTATGAGAGAATACTTCAAATCGATCATGATCGTTTTTCTCCAATTCCCGCCGCTTTCAAAACCGCAAGTGGCGTTCTAACTTGAAATTCTCTGTGCCGCCTTTGTGTTCTCTGTGTCTCGGTGGTGAGTTCTTGCTTGGCGTTTGTTCACCACAGATGCACAGAGGACACCGAGGTTTCACAGAGAAAACTGAAATTAGGAGACCACCAAACCGCATGACATGTTCCGGTTGGAACTTCTTTTGAGCCATGATAATCCCCTTCTGGACTGTGGCAAACTTGTCCTCACGCCGGCCACTGTGACGCGGTTATATCTGACACTTTGGAATCCCCTACGGCGTTGGGCTTGGCGCTGCAGTCGGCGTTTGCTTAGGCTGCATGATCGGAACAACCGACGCGGCGGCAACTCGCCACTGACCCTTCTGCTTAGCAAACACACGCATATAGGTGTACGGCCCGCTTACGTCAGTGCCATTGGCGAACTTACCCTTCACCATTGCCTTGCCGGTCAATACGGCCGTATCACCGTCGACCCGCACCATCACGTTCTCCGTTTGGATCGACTCCAGGATGGGGCCATCCGCAGGCGCTCCTCTTTCTTGAACGCCCCCACCAGGGTTCACGAAAACATAGTGGTCTGATGCCACTCGTTCAAACACCGCCTTATCCTTGCTCACGGCGGCATCCATCAGTTCGCGATCCAGCTTGATAAGCGCCTGTTCGACTGCGCCACTCTGCTGACTCACGGAGGGAGTTGGTTTTGTTTGTGCGCCCGGATCTGTCTGGCCATAGACGAGTAAGGGAACCGCAGCGGTGAACACGACGAGTAAGAAAAAACTTTTCATAGGTCACCTCCTTCAATGTGATTCATTGGTTTAACTTGGTTACTCGCTGGGGGGATTTAGTAGGCGCGGCATTTCTATAGTAAACACCGAGGTGAGTCAATATCTCTCGGTCATTCTCGCAGCGACAAGGAGCATGCCATAAGACCACGCGGCTGCACCTCAGATTAGGACACTACCAATTAGTTCGCTAAATTTCACCCGCATTCCTCATCAGTATCCCAGCGCCAGCCCATCGCTTCGGCGCGGATCGGTGGCGCCCAAGCGAATTCCTGTCTTTTCCTCAATCATCACTCCGGCGGCATCACCCATATAGCCGTCGCCGTCGGTCCATCCCGCATCCGGCCGGATGCGAAGTGTATGACCGCGCGACCTGAGAATGCGCAGCGTGTCTTCCGAAAGCGCGTAAGGCTCATAAGCCACTTCATCCGGCAACCACTGATTATGTATGCGCGGCGCGTCGACTGCTTGTTGCAGGTTCATGTCATAGTCAACGATGTTGGTGATGATCTGAAGCACCGTATTGATAATTGTGGCGCCACCGGGAGCGCCAATCGCGAACCATAACGAGCCGTCGCGGCGCAGCACGAAGGTCGGTGTCATTGCTGAGAGCGGGCGCTTGCGCGGCGCGATTGCATTTCGTTCTCCCTGAATCAAGCCATACAGGTTCGCCATTCCCGGCTTGGCGGCAAAGTCATCCATTTCATTGTTCAGCAGAAAACCCGTGCCTTTGGCAACCACTTTGGCGCCGAAGCTATCGTTCAAAGTGTAGCTGTTCGCCACCGCGTTCCCTTCGCGATCAACAATCGTGAAATGCGTCGTCGAACCCGATTCTGCCCCAGGCGGTTGGCCGAAACGAATTTCAGCGCTGGTTGAAGCATGGTCGGGATTGATCGTCGCGCGCAGCTTCTTCGCATAGTCTTTATCGATCAAGCCACGCACGGGCACGCTGGCGAAGTCGGCATCCGCAAGATACTCGGCACGGTCCGCGTAAGCACGACGCATCGCCTCGGCCATGAAGTGATAGCGGTCCGCAGACGCAGCACCCATCTTCCTCAGATCGTAGCCTTCCAGAATATTCAGCATTTCGAGCAGTATCACTCCGCCTGACGAAGGCGGCGGCATAGTAATGACTTCATAGCCGCGATAGCTGCCGCGCACCGGCCCACGCTCTTTTGCGACGTAGCCTCTCAAGTCGGCCAAGGTGATCAGACCATTGTGACGCTTCATGTCGGCAGCGATCAGACGCGCAGTCATGCCTTCATAAAACTCGCGCGCGCCATTTCGCTGGATCCGCGCCAAGGTCGCCGCCAGGTCCGGCTGCCGGAGCACTTCTCCTTCCTGATAAAGTCTCCCATTGTTTAGAAATATTTTTCGGCTGTCCTCATAAAGATCGAACTGATCCTTCTTCTTTGCCAGGCCCTTAGCCAGCGAATGCGAAACAGGAAAGCCGTTTGCTGCGAACTCGCGCGCGGGCTCAATCAACTGTGCCCAACCGAGTTTTCCTGACCCATATTTTTTCAGCGCCAGTTCCATCCCGCGCACGGTACCGGGAACGCCGGCAGCGCGATAACCGAGCAGCGAACCTCCTTCTCCTTTTATCAAGTTAGCAGTCCGATCGAGATACATATCTCGGGTGGCCGCCGCCGGCGCCATCTCGCGATAATCGATCATGGTGCTCTTTCCATTCTTCAAACGAATCATCATGAAACCGCCGCCGCCAAGATTGCCTGCCGACGGGAGCGTGACCGCCAACGCAAATGAGACGGCGATAGCAGCATCAACAGCATTTCCGCCGCGCTGCAAGACTTCAACACCAACGCGTGAAGCAAGTTGATTGGTCGCTGCAACTATGCCGTGGCGCGCGCGCACCGGCTGACGCGATGCCGCCAGCGCGGTCGGCTGGGTTTGTTGGGAAAACGGAGGAACCGCTGAAACTAAGAAGGCGAAGAGAACGACTAGAATCAAGACGCGACGAATCGTGAGCTTTAACTTCATGTTGGTTTGCTTAACTCTGAGATGAAGCCCCGTCAGTCAAGTTCATTTCAAACGCAAATCGTCCCGGCGAAAAAGCGCCAGCCGGATCGAGCTGCTGTTTTATTCTGGCCATGAGCTGGTAATCAGGTCGTTTGTAAATGGAATCGGAGGCAATGCCCGCTACCTCAGTTTCCATGATGAGCGTCCCGCCCAACGCGGTAGCATTTGCGCGCGACCGTTCAATGCGATCGCGAACCTCGCCTGCCTGCATATTGTCTGCGTCTATTACGCGAATGCGCCCATCTCCCAGGCCTGCGTGCCACATTGCTTCAACCGGCGATGTCTTAATCATTTCCATTAGGAACGACGCCGCCGATATTGGTCTCAATCCAACTCGCCATTTAATGCAATCAGAGAATCGAATCGGCACAGCGGCTAACGCGGTCCATATTGCTTCGTCATCTTCTATCAATCGAGTCGAGTCGTTGTCACTTCTGATAATTTCGTGCGTGCTCGCGACCTGAGCTGCAACCGCCGCTTTCGCGCCCGCGAACCTGATCATCAGCATCGGGCCTTCGTCTTCCAATGAATCCGTTACGTGCGGCATCAGGCGCGGAGAAATCAGTTCGACTGCAACCGGAAAGAGCGGTGCGTGGATGATCCGTCGAGCTGTGTACAGAAGTTCTTCAGATTGGCCCGCGACCAAAACGGTTCGCGTAACAAACGGCAACGGCCGTAGCTTGACGTTGACTTCTACGATTATGCCGAGTGTTCCATAGCTGCCGGTGAAGAGTTTGCACAGATCATAGCCGGCAACATTCTTTACCACTCGCGAGCCTGCCTTTACCAAACTGCCATCAGCCAGCACCAGTTTCATGCCGATAACATGTCGTCGCGGCGGACCATAGCCGAATTGTTGTGCGCCGCCCAGTCCCGTGGCGACGACACCGCCGATCGTCGCGCTGCCATCGTCGGGTGGATCAAGCGGCAGCCATTGCCGTTTGAGCGAAAGATGAGCATTGAAGTCTTTCAGTGTGACCCCGGCTTCTGTAATCGCAACCAGATCGGCCGGTTCGTGTTCGCTGATGTGATCCAGTCTTCGCGTACTGACAATAAGATTGGACGCGTTGGCAGCAGCGCCAGGACGCAGCCAAGTCATAGCGCCCGCCGGCGTCGTGGTCCAGCCCTCGCTGGCAGCAAGCTTAATCACCTCGCAAACTTCGGCGATGGAGCCGGGCGTGACCAGGAGAGCCGATGGGGAGATGCGGGGATTGGGAGATGTGGAGACGTTTTCTTCGCCGACGAGATCTTCTAAACGCTGCAGAGCGATAAAAGGATCAAAGCTTTTGTCCGACAAACTTGAGTTTGTCGAACGTTGCGGGCGGGACGCCCGCGGTCCCGGCAAATCGCTTGATGCTGCCGAAGCTTGCCCTCGCGGTTGCGGGCGGGACGCCCGCGATCCCAGTACATCCGGTTCCAACAAATCGCTTGGCGCTGATAGGTCGTTTCGCCAATCCGCCCCCGCGATCGCCCGCGCTTCGCCGCAGCCTCGCAACATCGGAATGATCTTGCCGGGATTCATCAGGCCCGATGGATCAAAAGCAGCGCGCACTCGCAACATCGTTTCCATGTCTTTCTCTGAAAAGATCAAGGGCAACAAATCGCGCTTATCCAACCCGACACCATGCTCGCCGGTGATGCTGCCACCGGCGCGCACGCATGTCTCCATCAATTCGCGGCCGGCATCCTTGACGCGCTGCACTTCGGCGGGAAAGCGCGAATCGAAACAGATGAGCGGATGGAGATTGCCGTCACCGGCGTGAAACACATTGGCAATTCGCAATTCATATTTCGCGGCAATGCGATACGCAGCATCGAGCACTTCTGGCAACCGCGAGCGTGGCACTACCGCGTCCTGGATCATCGAGTCAGGTGAGATGCGACCGATAGCGCCAAACGCGCCTTTGCGTGCTGCCCAAAGTTTCTTCCGCTCGTTTTCATCTCGAGCGCGGCGACAGGCGCGCGCACCGTGCTGCATACAAATCGCTGTCACTCGTTCGGCTTCATCGTCGAGTCCAGCCTCGATGCCGTCAAGCTCGATCAGCAGCGCCGCGCCCGCGTCTGGCGGCAGACCCGCAGCAAACACACTCGCCTCGACCGCACGAATAATTTCGCGGTCCATCATTTCCAGCGCCGCCGGCATTATTCCGGCGGCGATGATGGCCGAGACCGCATGACTCGCATCGTTTACTTCGGCGAACTCCGCGAGCAAAGTTCTCACCGCTGGTGGAACCGGCGTCAAACGCAGCGTTGCTTCAGTGGCGATACCGAATGTTCCTTCCGAGCCAATGAACAGTCCCAACAAATCGTAACCCGGCAGCTCCCTGCCGCTGCCGCCAAGTTCCACCACTTCGCCACCGGCAAGTACCACCTTCAGACCAAGCACATGATCAGTTGTCGTGCCATATTTCAGGCAGTGAATGCCGCCCGCGTTTTCCGCAATGTTTCCGCCGATGGTGCAAGTGGGTTGACTGGATGGATCGGGAACGTAATGCAACCCGAGATGTGCGACCGCGCGCGAAACGTTGAGATTAACGACGCCGGGTTGAACGACAGCAAGGCAATTGATCGGATCGATTTCGAGTATCTGACGCATGCGCGCCAACTCGATGACGACTCCCTGGTCCATTGCCAGCGCGCCGCCGGATAGTCCGGTGCCGGCGCCGCGCGGCGTAAATGGAATTTGCTCGCGCGCGAGCAGCGCCAGAACTTCTGATACTTGCGCAGTCGAATTGGGAAACACTACGGCACGCGGCAGATGTTTATGCTGCGGCAGCCCGTCACATTCGTAGACCAGCAATTCGTCATGCTCCGCGCGTACTGCCTCGTCGCCTACGATCGCGCGCAATTGTTTGGTGAGTGTGTCCAAGTGGGCCAACCTCAATTATCTCGCCAGGGTCTCAATGATACATCACCGCGGGGTCCGATAAACTTTAGGAACCTCTGATCTAGCAGAAGCGTCAACTCCTTGGAGTGCGCTGACCTTACAAGCACCCCAGCCGGGCTGCCCGGCTGGGGACCCCGCTTCAGCGCTTTGGCCGGTCGCGACCAGAGTGGTTCAATCTTTTCAAAGAAAAGAGGCGTAAACTGTCGCAGACCAAAGCGGCGACAGGTCGCCGCACTCCAAGGAGTTGACCGCTTATTCAGAGGTCCCTTTAGTTTGTCGCGGCGCAACGACAAGCTAAAGCTTATCGGACTAAACTGACGCTCCCGCCTCCAAAGTCATTGCGATGTCTCATCGCGCCGCAAACTACAGTCCCGAAGAAATTGGAATTTTGAGCGAAGCAGTCCAGGATCGAATTGAACAGTTGCGCAGCTTGCCTTAACGATCGCCAATGAATTGATAAAGCGTACTATTCGGAACATTCGGCCGCCGCAGGGGTCTAATTAGGCGGCATTACCGACGCCGGAGGACGCTCTATCATGCTTGAAAGATCTGATACTGAAACTAAACCCGCGATCAACGTCACACCGTTGATAGACGTTCTGCTTGTACTGCTAATTATCTTTATGGTGTCTGCTCCATTGAGACCTCATCGTTTCATGGCCAATCTTCCCTCCGAGCCCGACAATCGCCCAATGTTGCCAGACCCGCACACGCTGGTGGTGACGGTGCAACCGGACCACACGCTAAAGTTGAATGGCCTGGCTGACGACATGGGAACGATCGAGGACTCAGCGAAACTAAGGAAGGCGCTAACTTCTCTCTTTCAGGAACGGACCAGAAATCACGTTTACAGCGATGAAATGCGTTCACGCTTCGACCTGCCGGAAGATGTTCGCATTCTAAAGACAGTTTTCATCAAAGCGCCGCGCTCATTTCCTTATGGCGAAGTGGTTCAGGTGATTGATAGTGTGAAGGGGGCCGGCGCACGGCCTGTTGGTCTGCAACTCGATGATCTGAACTAGTAGGACAGGCATTCCTGCCTGTCCCAGTTCTTGCGTAGGACAGGCATTCCTGCCTGTCCCAGTTCTTGCGTAGGACAGGCATTCCTGCCTGTCCCAGTTCTTGCGTAGGACAGGCATTCCTGCCTGTCCCAGTTCTTGCATAGGACAGGCATTCCTGC
>WNFS01002161.1_pt1 | contig 14885 bp, 12 predicted proteins | sample 5400141 | NCBI WGS metagenome assembly WNFS01 (sample SAMN13153358, study PRJNA577476) | soil metagenome | isolation source: 60 cm saprolite under Madrone tree | place: USA:California | collected 2016-06-14
GACGTAGTGATTCTTGCCGACGTGTTCTCTCCGAGCTCTCTCGCCCCACCAAGGCCAAGCGATACGGTACAAGGAGCCCGGTGGTGCGGAAAGTGCGGGGCTCAACTCCTCCAAGGAGCAAAACACTGCATCAAATGTGGCTCTCTGTTAGACTCAACCGACTGTCCGACATGTCGAACCATGAATCCCATTGAGGCAAAGTTCTGCAAGAACTGCGGGAACAAGATCTCGTAAGTTCTTCACACAGTCTCTATTCCGACAGAAACCGTCCAGGTAGAAACTGGAGTAGCAAGAGCGCTAGAGAGACTGACAGAATCAAGACGCCCTCCCAATTCAGAACAGACTGTCCAACGGGAAAATTGGACCGAATCCAAATTTGCATAGTCGAGTTCGATTCGTACTCTTGCACGAAGCCCGCGTAGAGGACAACTAGTACGAGACTCTGGATGAACGCCACGCTGCCCAACTTGGACCCAGGACCAAAAATCCACCGTCTTCCTTTGGCACTTCCATCACTCCTTGAAGAATCAACCTCAGAATACTCATCTGCCGATGACGCGATTCGGTTCTCTAGGCTAGTTTCGTGGTTCACAAGGGCGAAAATGATGGTTCCAACACCACATATCAACAGTAGCACTCCGATCGATCCGAAGGCTAACGGAGAATAGATCGATTGTCCCCACCCTCCAAGAGCTTGCGGGTCCTCCGCCTGAAAGGCTGCAACGATGGAGAGAAACACGCCAGCCACAACGCCCGCCACACCGGCGAGAACCTCGCTATTTCGCACATCGTTCGGGGAAGTGAAAATTGCCTCCAGACCTTTCCGTTCATGCTTACCTCGACGAGCGCGGATCAACTAACAATCAACTCGCGCTTGCATGAATATCTCATGAGGACCGGCGCGAGCGACCGCCAATAAAGGCTATAACACTAATTTCGACTGCGAACCCTCCGCTGAGCGTCGGAGACGGAATTTTGAAGGGGTTGATTCTTGCTGGCGGGTTCGCGACAAGGCTCCGACCCCTTAGTTGTTCAAAGCCTAAGCTACTCTTTCCTCTAGTCGGCGTGCCTCTGATAGATCGCATGGTCGAATGGTTTGCGCGGGGAGACGTTACCGAGGTGATACTCGCCGTCAACCATCTCTCAGACAAATTGAGGATTGAAGTCGCACGGAAGAAACTCCCCACCGAGACTGTGCTGTCAGTCGAAGAGACTCCTCTTGGAACAGGGGGACCGATAATCCTCGCAAGACCGATGCTGAATAAGGACGAACTATTGATCGTTGCGAACGGAGACGTCATCAGCGACATTGACCTTCGAGGGTTGATAGCAGCGCATACTAGGACTGCAGCAGAAGCAACAGTGGCCCTTGTTCCTGTCGAAGATCCTCGGCCCTTCGGGTTAGCTACCCTTGCTTCAAATGATCGCATCACTCGATTTGAGGAGAAAATGGGGACCAAGCACGGGCCCGGTTGGATCAACGCGGGAGTCTACGCGTTAAACCCCGGGGTGGTTGCAAGGATACCCTACGGACGCCCGGTAAGCCTAGAACGAGAAATTTTTCCAGTACTCGCGAGTCAAGGAAAAATGAGTGGATGGAAACACACGGGATTCTGGTACGACATCGGAAAGATTCCCGATTACATAACGGCAAATAGAGAATTGCTGAAACGTGCCGAATATCGGACGACAGTGAGACCCGACCAGAAGATGCAGAGCATCGAAGTGACCCAACCATCTTTTGTTGGAAGAGATTGTATCCTGGAAGGAGGCGCGAAGATCGGACCAAACGCGATCTTGTCCGAAAGAGTGAGTGTCGGGAAAGGCGCAACTGTTCGGGACACGATCGTGTTCGAACAAACAACCTTGAGTGAAAATTGTATTGTTGAAGACGCGATCGTCGGAGAAGGAGTCACGGTCGGGAGAGATGCAAGGATAGAGAAGGGATCCATCATCGCCGGCCAAGTATTCATTCCCGATGGGGCAATCATTAGACCAGGTTCTATCATTCTGAGCTAGACTAGGAGTGTCAAGCGAACGGTTGGAAGATTGACTGCGCCTCGACTCTTCGGAACCAACGGAATACGAGGGGTTGTCGGCGAGAGCATCAACTCTGAATTTGCGTACGGAATCGGGTCCAGCGTCGCCTTTCTCTTCAAGAAGGAGAATATACTGGTTGGAAGGGACGGACGAACCTCCAGCCAGATGCTAGCTGAGGGTGCAGTCGCTGGAATTCTTGCACAAGGAAACAGTGTGGAAGACTGCGGAATAATCACCACCCCGGGGCTCCAATTCCTAGGAAAGATCGGCGCCTGTCCCGGGCTTGTTATTACCGCGAGCCATAATCCGCCTGAATATAACGGGTTCAAAGTCGTAGATTCTGATGGGATAGAGATTCCCCGCGAGAAGGAAGAAAAAATCGAACGGCTAGTCGTCAAAGACTCATGGAAAGTTAACAAGACTCCGGGACAGCGAGAGCAGCGAACTCTGCCCCTCGAACCTTACCTCGCAAGCGTCAGAACATACGTGAGGATGGAGAAGCTTGCCCATCCGCTGAAAATTGTGGTCGACACGGGCAACGGAGTATCCTCATTGACTACTCCAGTCTTGCTTCGAAGCGTCGGCTGTCGTGCGGTCACGATCAACGATAACATTGACGGGAGATTTCCAGGTCGCACATCTGAGCCTAGACCCGAAAATCTAGGTCCTCTCGCGGAACTCGTCCGTTTCGAGAAGGCAGCGTTCGGAGTTGCTCACGACGGCGATGGCGATAGGGCTGTATTCGTTGACGAAACAGGAGTTGTTCATTCGGGAGATAATAGTTTGACACTCATTGCCGACCAGGTCCTCAAGAAAAATCCCGGGGGCAAGGTGGTTACTCCCGTCAATTCATCCATGTCAGTGACGGAAACTGCTCGGAAGAGGAAGGGAAGAGTGATTCTAACCAAGGTAGGAAGCATCCACGTGGCAAGGACGATGGTTCGAGAGAAAGCGATCCTTGGCGGAGAGGAGAACGGTGGAGTATTCTATGCTCCGCATCAGCCGGTGAGAGACGGGACGATGGCTACCGTGTTGATCCTGAATTCTATTCTAGAGAATCGGATGTCCCTCTCGAAACTGATGGCTCGGCTACCGAGATTCTTCATGGCCAAGGAGAAGCGCAGGTGTCCGGACGAGAAGAAGAACGATGCGATGAAGAGGATACGCCAGCGGCTCGGCGAACGAGTCACGAGCACAATAGACGGGGTCCGTGTCGACATCAAAGGTCGAGGCTGGTTCCTTGTCAGACCCAGCGGAACAGAGCCACTAATCCGCATCTATGTCGAGGGAGAGACCGAGAAGGATCTGAAACAGCTACTAGACGAGTTTAGACCGCTCTTCGACGAAACGATCGGAACCTAAACCCGAACAATCAATCTTGACAATGTAATTCCTGTTACGATTCTTCCATACCGCGCGAGAACAGCGCTCTCGTGTCGCGAGAAAAAAATTCTTGACCCCTTTTTTCTGGAGGGCTCTCGCCAGCTGGAACGTTTCTCGGCGAGGATGCTGTTTTAGAACGCAGAATAGGCTTGAACCATGATCTTCGAAACGGGACTCTTACCCTATGGGAGAAGGGTGAATGAACGTGGTTACGGGACCGCCATCCCCGATTCCGGATCAGGGCTTGTTCTGCGCCTGTCGGGTACGAAAAGGAATACTTCGCGTGAAGCCTACCTTCGAAGAAGTTCTAAGGAAGGTCAGCTTTGTGTCGCGAGAGTCAATTTCTTTCGGGTCTTCTTGGTCGGTAACGGGTTTGGTAACCATGGATGGTAACAGATAGCGGTTCGAGGTATGGTTCCTTGTGCGGATGAGAGACGAAGCGACCGATTTCTCGCCGGACGAATCGCTATTTCTCGTTCTTCCTCCAAGTCTTCCTAACGACTCTAGTAATGAGTTTGATCGGGTCTTCCATCTGACGGAGAAGTTTCGCGCCTCGCTTCTTTTGCTCCTCCCGTTCCTCTTCCGATGCCAGGGTTCTAGCGACCCTTTGCGCGATCTCTCTTGGGGATTGAATCGTCTTGACCAAGCCCTTCTTCTCCAGGTACTTGATGTAGAGGGGTTTCTCCCCGGGGAAATTCGAGATAGCTGGGCGGCCCAACAGGGCTGCCTCGACAGTCATCGTACCTCCAGATCCGATGAAAATGGTCGAGTAGTGGAGGAGACTTGTCGCGTCGACGATATGGTCGACAACGCGTACCCTATCCCCAAACTTCTGCCTAAGAACTGGTGCTTGACGTCCATATCTTGTCGAAATGACGATCTGTGCATCCAGTTTCCGTCTCAGGATTTCTTCGGTGACCGGTCCGATCACAGGCGCACTGTCACTCGCCTTTCCTTCCAAGTAGGAGGCGAACGATTCTTCAGTTCGCAACACGATAATCGGCTTGTCCTTTTTCAGCGACAACTGCCTCAGCACCGCCGGATTCGGCCGGTATCGTTTCAGCCAAGCAGCAGCGTCCAATGCCCTGTAGGTCACAATACCGTCAGGCCGAGCTCCGAAAGACAGCCATACCTTTCTGCGAATTATCCAGGGCGAACAGACGTATCGTGAGAGAGGAATACTGAGCCGAGCCACAAGCCAGGAATGAGGAGAATCATTCACCGCAACGTGTGGAACTCCAAGTCCAAAAGCGACTCTCGCAGCCTCGGGCGATGAGAATGAGACTGCCGTATCAGGGCGCCAGCTCTCAATCAGTTGGGCTAGCTTCACCACTCTGCGTCCACTGGCTAGGAGCTTGCCGTAGCGGGATCCGCCTCCATGTTCTCCGACAATGCGGAATTGCAATTGTTTCAATCTCAGTGCTGCTACCGCTTCGCGATACGTACGAGTCGTCAGTAGCAGTTCGTGTCCATCTCGGATGAGGTCTCGATAGAGCGGCTCGAAGAAGAGAGCATGCTTCGGGGTCAGAACGTCGATCCAAACCTTCAAGCTAGCGAACCCGAGATCAAATTCTGCAATACAATCGTGGGTAGATAAGAGATAGAAGGAATTCACGGATCAAATAGAATCATCCGGATCCCGATTCGAATATTCTTGGTTAGCACTGACAGATCTTGCGTCTAACACGGGCAAGTTTGCCGCGCATCAAACCGAAATCTGTCAGCAGAGTAGATACGATCGGTTAAGGCAGATCACGAACGGCCACGGGATCCCCCGCCAGAAAGTGCGTAACAGCTGATGGGTCTATGGAAGAAAACCATTCCGTTGCTATTATCGGCGATAACCCAGAGGCACTCCTCCTCTCCGTCCTATACGCTGAGGCAGGCATTACTAACTACCTTGTGGGACCATTCGGAGACGACGGCAGAACTCATTCGAACAGACCGGGCCTGGAAGAGGCTCTGTGGTTACTCGGCATTTTCAAAAAGTCAGGCAAGATTACCATAACGCCAGATTATCACAGATTACCTCTAGCGCAAGTTCGGACCTTGATTCTGGCGACCCACGCCTCCAGCCCAGATCAGACGAACACGCTTGAGATGACCGTCCGGAATCTCTCCCCTGGTCTCGTTTCTGGAACGACTATTGCCTTTGCTGGTCTCTGCAGACCGCGCTATACCTCCTCAGTGGTCAAGTCAACCATAGAAAAACACGGAGGGGTAAGGATAGGAGTTGACACGAATCTTTACTACATTCCACTATTCTGGACCGGCGAGAGAATCAAAGAGTTCAAGGAAAAACGGAAAGTGGTAGCCGGGTTCGGTGGCGCCATCTCAAACCCTTTCCAAGAGGAACTCCTTAGAGTCTTTCCGACACTAAGCTTGGCATCGACAGTGGAAATCGCTGAAGCATCAGGGCTGTACTCAGCGGTCAGTCGGGAAGTGGGGAGAGCTCTTGAGCTGGAACTTGCCAAGATGTCGGAAACGCACGGAATAAACTACGATGAAGTGCAGGAACTCTCCAGAGACGTACGGTTAACTTTCACAGGAAGCTCACATTCATTTGCAGAGCGAGAATCGATCGCAACAAGCATAGCACTCTCAAGCTCCCAGCGAAGGAACGGAGCAAGACTCATGCGAGCAGCTCATTCCATAAACGAAGAATACCAGTCTCAGATAGTCGACATGATAAAGAGAGCCCTGAACCACTGCGGACACGCCTTCAGAAGATCGAGAATTGCAATTCTGGGAACAGATGGGCTGCTGAAGAATCCATGGTCTAAGCCCGAATCCCCTCCCATCATCGAATCACTTCGGAAGAGAGGCGCAAAAATATCGCTATACCCAGGCGAGACCGGATCTCAGCCCTGGGCAGAGATGGTTGGAGAGCACGTTCGAGTCGAGAGCAGCCTCCTAAGAGCCATCGCGAAAGCCAACTGCACGGTTGTTGCACTTCCCAACTCATCCGCGTCGGAGCTTGACCCAGATCAACTTTCGACCGAGATGAATCGACCGGGAGCAATCTGTGATCTTACTAGAGTTCTGGAAGCTTCAAATGTTGAGAAGGTCGGCCTCTTCTACACGACTATAGGAAGAGGCACCTTCGACACTTGAAACGTCTAGCGGTTGGCGTCATAGGCACAGGTTCCTGGGGCGAAAACCAGGTCCGGGTCCTTCGCCAGAGCAGGATGGCCGAACTCATGGCGATCTGCGACTCCAACAAGAAACGAGCCAGAGAGATCGGGACAAAGTACGGCGTCCCATGGTACTCTGACGTTGGCAAATTTCTCAAAGTTCCAAATCTTGAGGCCGTCACCGTTTGCACGCCCACCCAGACTCACTTGAAGGTCGGACTACAGGCGATAGAAGCGGGCAAGAACCTGCTCGTGGAAAAACCCATGACCGGCGAAGAGCGGGCCGCCGAAAAACTCGTGAATTCATCGAGGAGAGCGGGCGTAAAACTGCTCGTCGGCTTCATCGAGCGATTCAATCCGGGAGTGAGGGCTGTGAAAAAAATGCTGACTCAGAATGTAGTGGGCGACATAATCATCGCCAGCGGCCGCCGAGTAGCAAGGTGGCCGATAAGGATTGGAGACGTCGGTGTCGTCAAAGATACTGCAATACACGAGATCGACGCAATGCGCTACCTATTGGAAGAGGAGGTCTCGGCTGTCTTCGCGCAGACGGGTTCTCTCAGAACACATTCTTACGAAGACTATGCAGAGATAATGCTGAGCTTCAATGAAGGCACGACAGGGTTTATCGATGCGAACTGGCTGACTCCGCGGAAGGTCCGGACACTAATCATTACCGGTAGCGATGCCACTATCAACCTCGACTACATCACTCAAGAGATCACAGTAGAAAATTCGCTCCGACTCGTCAAACCCTTTACCCCATGGGCTGAGCCCCTCAAACTCGAGCTCGAGAACTTCATAACAACCATAATCAAAGACACAAAAGAGGAGCCCTCAGGAGACGACGCACTCGAAGCAATACGCGTCTGTGACGCCGCTCTTCGATCCGGCAAGTCGAAGAATCTCATAGCCTTGAACCCGAACTAGACGACGCAGGAACACCTCTTTGAAGGATGCATAGCCTCCGCGAAATACATCTCTTGCATGAGAGTTGAAATCACCTATTGATAGTCAACCTTATCTTACCACGAGGAAAACATCGGTTCTGATCCTGATTGAAGAGACGTCTGATGGAAATCCTGGCCTGCCCCATTGACAAACACTATCCGCTTGACCTCCTTGTCTTTGAGGAGAAGGACGAGATCACTGAGGGTCTACTCATTTGCTCCCAGTGTAATAGATGGTATCCCATCTCAGACGAGATTCCTCAAATGCTGCCAGACGACTTGAGGGAATCAAAGGAAGACCTTGAATGGCTCAGGAAGTGGAGAGATCGGGTTCCCCAAGGTATCTTGTCCAATGGCAAACCGTTCCGTCTAGACAACTAGGATTTATCTGGGGAACTAAGTTCACTTTTCCTGGGCTCGGACTCAACACTAGCATTTTGCTCCTTGATCAAGATCTCTGTGTTTGTTCGACGGCCTTCCATAATTCCCTGCACCTGCGTCGGAGGAAGGGTTAGCGAAGATTTCTCGGGCAGGATCCCACCCGGTCGAAAAGCCAGAATTGAAATTAGCAGTGATGCGAACAATATGTATTCGAGCCAGTTCACATCGAAGGGTATGTATGATGAAAACTGGTACTTTACCTGCTCGACGAATTTGAACTGGATAGTGAACCAAAAGGCCCCTAGTGCCACCCCGGCATTGTTTGCTGCCCCTCCTATGATAACCATAACCCAAATCCAAAATGTCCACTCTATTCTGGTCCAAGTCTCGGAGCCTACCGAGCCAACATAAAATGTTAGCAGCGCTCCAGCCATCCCACTGATAGCCGATGCTACGATTATGACGTTTCGTCTTATTGCCACATCATTCTTCCCCAATGCTCTCGACGCTGTCTCGTTGTCTCTTATTGCTCTGAGAGTACGTCCAAGAGGGGATCGAGCGACTCTTTCAACGTATATATACACAATTATGGCAAATGCAATGAGAAAGCATAGAATGACGACATCTCTGACCCCAACTCCGAGATCAGCCCAGCCGAACACGTCCGGAACTTCGATTCCTTGAGTGCCTCCAATGAAAGGTTCGAATCCTCCCAAGAATATTTGAAAAAGTTGCGCTGCTCCAAGCAACAACATTCCCAAGTAGTCTTCTCTGAGCTTTATTGCCGGATATGATGCAAGATAGCCCATGGCGCTCCCAATACCAGCGGCAAGGAGGATCCCCAATGCTAACAGTCCAAGAGATAACGGGACGTTGTTCCTGAGGAGAGGATTGATTTCAGTAATTAGCAACGGAACGTGCGAGTTGTAGTTTCCATAGGTGTTTAATCCGAGTATTATGGCGGACAACCGTCCGCAGACAGACCCCGCGATGGCGGCTCCTCCTGCCACAAACATTACCTTTCCGAAGTTGGGAACCCCTGCGAAACCTGCCTCAAGATTCAGTGTCAGGCTAACAGCGAGGTACAGAGTGTAGATCGTCCCAAAGTCTACAAGAAATATAGCTATGTTGAAGGACATTAGTGTCGCCTAGAAAACCAATGGGTCCCTTTCAGGAAGTTTGCGGCGATCTTTCGAGGTAGATTCCGCCAATTAACGGAGACGAGACCCTGTGGCAGAAACAGCAAGGTAATTATCATTATGACTAATGGCACGCCCTTTTGGTAAATCAAGACCCAAGATCCGAAGATCTGAGTTCCCGCAGTTGTTACAAGAATCTCGCTCATACCGATTATCAATCCGCCCAGAACAGCGCCGTAAATGCTGGACAACCCTCCGAGGACACTCGCAGAAAAGATCTCTACAATCAGCTTTGAACCTGTATCAACCGACCCTGGAAGCCGGAGAGTATAGAATACGCCTGAAGTTGCCGCAAAGGCTCCCGCGAGAAACCAAGCAAAAACGTAGACCTTTTCCACGTTTATTCCCACCACCCTCGCCAGGTTAGGATTTTCGACAGACGCACGCATCGCGACTCCAAACTTGGTTTTGCTTAACAGCAGGAAGACCGCTATCGTCACGACCGCAAGAGAAATGGGAGCTATGTAGCTCACTCCCGGGAGATCGTACACTAGAAAGTCGCCACCGAGCTGATAGAACGACTTGCTATCTATTAGCAGATAATGATTGTACAAGTAATCCGTGTAGATTCCAAAAATCCCGGTGAAGGCAATATCAAGTGCCAAAGTGGAGATCATCAAAGCCACTAGGGAGGAGCCGCGTCGCGCCAAAACCCGAAGTATCCCAAGGTACATGCCGACAGATGCTATCCCTCCGACAAGAAACGCAATGGGGATCGAGAAATAAGGGCTAACTCTGTCTAAACGATAGAGTGAGAAGGAAGTATAGATTCCTATCGTCACAAACGAACCATAAGCGAAGTTCGGAACCTTAGTAGTCAAGTAGGTCAAGGTAAGACCAATTGCCATCAGACCAAACAGAGAACCATATACGATCGAATCCGTCACTAAGGGGGCGACCAATTCGGGCCTCTCGGCACATGTCCTGAACTCTAATATAATTTATATGCATGGGCGGGAAAGACGAGTTTGCATTGCAATCCCAACCGCAATCTCAACCAGGAACTTTACCGAAGAAACGAACGGTCTCTCTCGCCATTGCAATAATCTTACTCGTCGTAGGAGCAGGAGCGGGCGTTGGGGCAACTTACGTAGCGCTAACTCTGAATAAGCCGACCACCGTAGCACTTTGTGACTCTGGACAGACAATAACAATTGGAGAGCTGATGGATCTCTCAGGATCACTATCCGATCAGGGCAAGAAGGCTCAAGACTCTTCGACCCTAGCGGTAAAAGACATCAATTCCGCGCTAGTGGCTTCAGGTTGCAACCTAAAGTTTGCCATATCAGTCGATGACTATGCGCATGACAATGCGAAAGCCTTGAGCGGCCTTCAATCTTTCGCTGCTTCGGGGATATCAGTCGTCGTCGGACCACTTAACAGTGCGGCCGCACTCTACATTCTGGACTACGCCAATACTCACCACATTGTCCTAATCAGTCCCTCTTCCACATCGCCTACGCTAGCCCTCCCCAACGACTACCTATTCCGAACAGCACCCAACGACGTGGCTCAAGGCGCAGCAGACGGCAGAATGCTCTGGGACCGAGGCGCAAAATCGGTCATAATCATAGAAATCCATGATGCCTACGGCGACGGTCTGGCAAATGCAACAGCGACGAAGTTCCAGTCGCTTGGGGGGACGGTGATCGATACCATTCCCTATGACGAAAGCGCGACGACGTTTACTTCGCAAGTTGACAAAATTTACAGCGACTACACAAGCAACAACAGCACCAAGGGGCCAATCGCCATTGACGCAATAGCATTCCAGGAGTTCGGAACAATAATCCAAGAAATGAACTCAGCACACCCAACATTGCTCAACACCGCCTTGCCTTGGTTTGGAACAGATGGAGAAGCTCAGAACAGCCTGATAGCCAACAGCTCAAGCACAGTCGGTGCTTTGGTAGCAAAAGTCAGACTTCCCTCTACTCTCTACGCATCATCCAATAATACGAGGACACTTGCTTTTCTCGCCTCCTTTGCCACCGCCTATCCCAACGTTGGTTGCGACACATACTGTCTCGGTGCATATGACGACGTGTGGCTGGGCGCTCTCTCTACCTTGCAAGCTGGCAGCACAGACGGGGCCAAGATACAGTCAGTAATTGCGAGCACAGCGTTCGGCATGTACGGATTGACTGGGCCAATGGCACTTCAACCCAGCGGAGACAGGATACCAACCTCGTACCAGATTTGGAAGGTCATCACATCGGGCACGGGCGGCACTTGGAAACTAGCTGGCACTTGGGACCACGACAGCGACTCAATAACATGGACGAGTCCACCTTAGCAACCCAACTCACCTCCTTTTTCTAGTATTAAATTGGCAGCTCGCCTTCTCTCAACCCACGAAATCAGCAAGTCGTTCGGCAACCTTCGCGCACTAGACGGAATCTCTATCGACGTCGAGGAACGCAAAGTAAGCATATTGATAGGTCCAAATGGCTCAGGCAAGACGACGCTAATCAATGTGGTCAGCGGACTCTACTCACCAGACTCAGGCAAAATTCTATTCGAAGACAAAGACGTAACAGGGTTCCCACCATACAAGCTCTACAACATGGGAATGGCTAGAACCTTCCAAATACCTGCACTCTTCTGGAAACTCACAGTACTGGAGAACCTGCTCATTGCCGAGAAAGGAAACCCCGGCGAGGACTTTCTCAAGTCATTGCTTACCAGATTCTGGAAACACAAAGAGCTGGAAGCGACCGAGAAAGCGTCAAGGATACTGGACCTACTCGGATTATCCAGAGTTTGGAACCAACCAGCGTACCTTCTCAGCGGAGGGCAAATGAAATTGGTCGAAATAGGGAGAGCGTTGATGTCAGACGCTAAACTTCTGCTTCTTGACGAGCCAGTTTCTGGAGTTAACCCAACGCTAGCGCACGAGATTTTCTCTAGAATCTTGAAACTTCGAGACGAGCTTGGCCTCACCTTCTTCATCGTCGAGCATCGGCTAGATATCGCGTTGAAATACGTCGATGAAATATTCGCAATGGCATTGGGCAAGCTCATTGCGTCCGGATTGCCCAACGAAGTTATGAACAACAAGAAAGTTATCGAAGCCTATCTGGGCAGCTGAATTGCTCAAGGTAGACCACATCTCAGCAGGATACGGAAAACTCCAAGTTCTCAACGACGTTTCTCTTGAAGCTCAACCAAACCAAATAACAGTAATCGTCGGTCCTAACGGTTCCGGTAAAAGCACTCTACTAAAGACCATCGCCGGACTCACCAGCATCTATCAAGGCCAAGTCACGCTTGACGACAAGATCATATCGAAACGCCTACCCCACGAAATAGCCCGTTTAGGGATCGCGTATCTCCCGCAGACGGAGAGTACTTTTACGCGTCTTACTGTTTCAGAAAATTTCAAAATGGCGGGTTACTCTGTCGACCGCGAAGACTTCCAAGAAAGATTGGAGAAGGCCCTAGCGATCTTTCCCAACCTCACTTCATACATGAACACCAAAGTATCCCACTTGAGCGGAGGAGAAAGGCAGATGGTGGCTATGAGCATGGCACTATTGCGGAAACCTAATACGATCTTGTTCGATGAGCCAACCGCAAATCTCGCACCGATCATAGCTACGCAGGTACTCAATACGATAACCTATCTTGCCCAAGAATCTGACATAACCATCCTGCTCGTGGAACAGAACGCCACCCGCGCCCTCCAAATAGGACACACGGCATATCTGTTGGTTAACGGCAGCACCCTTTTCGAGGGAACCGCGAAAGCTTTGCTTGAGCACCCGGAACTTGGCAAACTCTACCTGGGACTCACAGTACCCCAACCATCGTCATAAGATGAGTAAACGTTTTCCGCAGAGATGGAAAAGCCACCTCCCTTGACAAATTCTCAATCGCGAAACCTCCCCATCCATCGGTGTGAGACCCGTGTCTGACAAAATTGACGAGAAACTCAAGAAGCGGGAGGAGAGATACGACCGGGAGCGACGCGTCAGGATAAAATCAAGCGAAGATCTGGAGACTCTCGAAGAAGTCTTTGACAAACGGACACTTCTAACAATCCTGAAGATTCTCAACACCGGAAAGTTGAAAGAAATAACGGGGGTCCTCAAAGCAGGCAAGGAGAGCCGGGTCTATCACGGACTCGACCCGCAAGGCAAGGAGGTAGCAGTCAAGATCTTCTTGACATCATCCAATATTTTCAGACAAGGCAGGTTGAAGTACATTCAAGGGGATGCGAGATTCAAGGACGTCCCTCACGACACGAGATCCCTTGTTGACATGTGGGCTCTGAAAGAATACAAGAACCTGGAGCTAGCTGGTCAGGCAATTACGGTGCCCGCACCGATGTATGTCGAGAAGAACGTCATTCTCCTAGAATTCATCGGCAAAGACGGAAAGTCTGCCCCGCATCTGCGCGAGGTTCCACTTGAAGCGCCCGCTGGCTGGTACAAGAAGACCCTTGAAATGTTGAAAGACCTTCACGATAAGGTGAAGCTGGTTCATGGAGATCTAAGCGAGTACAATATCCTGGTCCCAGACGGGTATCCGGTTTTCATAGATTTTGCCCAAGCAGTTACAATGGAGCATCCCGAAGCGAAGCTGTTCCTGAAGAGAGACGTAGAAAACTTGAACCACTACTTCGCAGGACTAGGAGTCAAGACCCGCCCGTTCGAAAAGGTGTTCCCGGAGATAGAATGATGGCAGAAACAAGAATGAACGCTATGATCCCGAAAGAGAGGATAGGAGTTCTCGTCGGTCCAAAAGGATCAGTGAAGTCGACAATTGAGCAGAAGCTGTTCGTCGATCTGAAAATTGACAGTGAATCAGGATCAGTTGATATCGGGGTCAAACCAGACTCTCCTGACCCATCTTACGCGCTGCGAGCAAAGGATATGGTTCTAGCGATAGGAAGAGGATTCTCTCCGCCTCGGGCATTCTCGCTGTTCAACGAGGACTATACGTTCGACATCGTCGATCTACATGATTACTTTGGAAAGAACGAGGCTGAAATCCGACGGGTCGACGGCCGTATCATTGGCAAAGAGGGAAGAGCCCGACGGAATATCGAGGAACTGACAGGGACCCTGATCTCGGTTAGCGGACATACGATCTCGATCATCGGGACCTTCGAGGCTGTCTCAATGGCCAAGGACGCGTTGGAGAAACTGATCGAAGGCAGGCAGCATGGGACCGTGTATAAGATTCTTAAGAAGAGGAGAAAGAAAGTCAAGAAGGAGAAAGCTCTAGGACTGTGGGAAGGGTCAGAGCCAGCCAAGAAAAAAGCGTAACGGCCGCAGCATGACAGTCGCCGAAGTCTTCCAGGAGATCAGCGCGGCCGACTTCTTCTACAGAAACCGAGACATCGCAGGCTTCACCAGCCCCTCCAGGTCAATCTACTCCACCATTAGAGAACTTGTAGAAAATTCGCTTGATGCGTGTGAGACTGGGGGCATACCTCCTGACATTTACGTTAGACTCTCTCACGAATCGGGACCGTTAGATGGTCCCGGAGTTTATGATCTCCGAATTGAGGACAACGGCATAGGCGTTCCCGGGGACATCATCCCCTCAGCGTTCGGCCAGGTTCTTTACGGATCGAAGTACAAGCTTCGGCAGACCCGAGGCACGTTCGGGCTCGGCGGGAAAATGGCTTTGCTGTACGGACAGATTACGACCCACGGCGAGGCCCAGATCAGCTCCAGTACCAATCCCAAGCAGAAAATTACCGAGATTGGTCTGCGAACTGACATCCAGCACAACAAGCCGATTGTGCTCAAGAAGAAGACACGGCCGAACGGTTCTCACTGGAAAGG
>WNFS01002162.1_pt1 | contig 14885 bp, 3 predicted proteins | sample 5400141 | NCBI WGS metagenome assembly WNFS01 (sample SAMN13153358, study PRJNA577476) | soil metagenome | isolation source: 60 cm saprolite under Madrone tree | place: USA:California | collected 2016-06-14
ACCGTAAGCGAATCCAAATTGCTCTTGTCACGAGCTCTACACTCTCGAGCCAACGGAGTGCTGTGGCTTCTTGCCGTTCAGATCACCCCGCACACAGCCAGGCATCCCGCGTTTTGCCCCACAAGTTCCCGCAGAAGACCCGAACTGCAACCCTCGTCTCCGCACTTACCTACCCGCCTATGCCCACTACGTCGCGTCCCCTTATCAAGCAAAACCCATAGCGCACACACCTTGCAGCGGTTTAGTGCAAAACATTTTTAGCTTACCGGCACGCCTCATTTACGTTTTCGCTCTGCTTGCGCCTATTGTCGGCACGCCGCCAAGCTAAAAATGCTCTGCATTGAAGGAAGCCGCCCGCGATTGCGGCGGACGCGGGCCCTATGCAAAATTCAATGGTGGGAAGGAGCGGCGTCGAGCTGTGCCGAGGCTGTGCTGCAGAGCGCGACACGTGACAGTATGAGCCGGGAAGCTGGCTGCTTGCGAAAGAGGATCGTGAAGAGCGCGGTTGAAGAGTTGGAAAAGGAACTCCGTTCCGCGGCAAGGCACAGCGTTCGCCGCGCCAGCGGCTACGTTCAAACGCGCATCTCGTCAGTGCTTGATTTCCTGACGAGATGCCGACTCTCTAGAGGACTAATCCCGCCGTGGAAGCCGGATAGCTTCCGGTTCGCCGACGATCCGGGACCTAGGCACCGCCGCAGGCCGGACACCTGGTGACTGGACGATTTCCTCGCGGACATTTCAACCGATGAGTCGGCATTTCGGGGTTCAACATAACTTTCCAGAAGATCAAGGTGCGTTCGACGAGGTATGACCGAGGCGAGAGAATCCGAACTCAAGGCGGAAGGCGCCTGACTGTGCAAGCGACCTGGCGGGCGGATGCCTAATTTCGCCCGCCCACCCAGAACGAAATTGCTCCGCTGTCAATTGATGGTGAGAGTGACCGTGGTGCTGTGTGTGACTGTTCCGGATGTTCCTTTGAAAGTGAGGGTGCCGCCTGTGTTTGCGCCCCCGCCCACGGCGATCGTTACAGCGGTCTGTGCCGAACTCGTTCCGTTGAGCGTGACCTGAGATGGTGAAATGCTGCAGGTGGTGTGGCTCGGGACGCCGCTGCAGGAAAGCGAGACAGTGCCGGTGAAGCCGCTGAGGGGCGACAGCGTGAGCGTGTAGGTTCCCGAATGTGACCTGGAAACCGTCAGTGATGCCGGCGACGCGGCAATGCTGAAATCAGAAATCGCCTGCGTTAGAGTCGCGGAAGAGCTTCCTTGGAAGTTCGAATTGGAGGACGCGAATGTGGCTACGACCGTATGGTTGCCCACGCCCAGAGAACTGGTGGAGAACTGCGCTGCTCCAGCCGAGAGCGCCGCAGACCGTGCGGGCGTGGTGCTGCCATCAAGGTAGAAGCTGACCGTCCCGCTCTGCGTTCCCGCCACGGAGGACGAGACCGTAGCCGTGAATGTGACGGCGTGCGCAGTTATAGATGGATTCGAACTTGTCGTCAGAAGCGTGGACGTCGGAGCTGCACTCGCCGTTTCTGCAAGCGATGCCGAGGTGCTGCTCATGAAGTTCGAGTCGCCGCTATATCTGGCAGTGATGGAGTGCGTTCCAGTAGCCAGTGCTCCGCCCGCAGCCGTGAATTGCGCGACACCGCCAGATAGGCTGCCCGAACCAATCTGCGCGGCCCCGTCAAAGAAAGTGACGGTGCCAGTGGGCACGCCGCCTGCTGCCGGCTGAACTGTCGCGGTGAAGGTCACAGCCTGCCCAAACGTCGATGGATTTGCGCTGGAACTAATGGCCGTCGCAGTGGCGGCCTGATTTACGGTCTGCGTCAGAACAGAGGACACGCTGCCGGATAGATTCGCATTTCCGCCGTATGACGCCGTGACGGAATGAGTACCCAGAGACAAACCAGAGATGGCGAGTTGCGCAGAACTGTTGGAGAACGTTGCTGTGCCAAGGGAAGTCGCGCCATCCAGGAAAGTGACCGTTCCACTCGCCGTTGTCCCAGATGGCGGCTGGACGGTAGCCGTGAGCATCACCGACTGGCCAAAAGCCGATGGATTCAGGCCCGAAGCGATACTAGTTGCCGTCGAAGCCTGATTGACGGTTTGCGTGAGCGCCGCCGAGGTACTTCCGGAGAAATTCGCGTCCCCGTTGTACTTCGCGGTGATCGAGTGCAAGCCAGCGGACAGGCCAGAGAGCGAAAGTTGCGCGGAGTTGCTCGAAACGGCGCCCGTTCCTAATGACGTTGTGCCATCGAGAAAGGTGACCGTGCCGGTTGCGCTGCCGCCAAAGGCTGTTTGAATCGTGGCAGAGAGCGTGACGGATTGGCCGAAAGTGGACGGATTTGCGCTTGAGGTGACAGCCGTGGTGGTCGACGCTCCGTTCACCACCTGACTCAATGCCGCCGACGTACTGGCGGAGAGATTTGCATTCCCCGCGTAGACGGCGGTGATGGCGTGCGTCCCCACCGTCAATGCGGAGACCGTCAGTCGCGCGGAGTTGGCGGAAAGGGCGACTGAACCGAGGGAGGTCGAGCCATCCATGAAAGTTACTGATCCAGTCGTTGTCGTTCCGGTAGGAGGCTGAACCACGGCAGTGAAGCTGACGGTCTGGTCGAAGGCGGAAGGATTCGCGCTAGAGCTGATCGTCGTCGTTGTGGCCGCCGCATTCACCGTTTCCACAAGTACCGTAGAAGTGCTGGCGATGAAATTTGTATCCCCTCCGTATACGGCTGTGATGGAATGAGAGCCGGCTGACAATCCTCCGAACGCAATCTGCGCAGACCCTCCTCCAGACAGCGTGCCATTCGCGAGGGAAGTCGTGCCATCCATCAACGTGACCGTGCCCGTTGGCGTGCCAACAGCTGACGGTTGCACGGATACCGAGAAGGTGACGGATTGACCGAATGCAGAGGGATTCAGGTTGGAGGCGACCGTTGTCGTTGTGGTGGCCTGATTAACGGTCTGCGTCACGGCGGTAGATGTGTTCGCCGTGAAATTGTTGTCGCCGCTGTACTTCGCGGTGATGGAGTGCGAACCCACTGGCAAACTGGAAAGCGAGAGTTGGGCGGCGTTGCTCGAAACCGTGACCGTGCCCAAAGACGTGCTGCCATCGAGGAACGTAACGGTGCCCGTTGGGTTGCCGCCGAAGGCAGTCTGGATCGTCGCGGACAGCGTAACGGACTGGCCGAAAGCGGATGGATTTGCGCTAAAGGCAACGGAGGTCGTGGTCACCGCTCCGTTCACCACCTGACTCAACGCCACAGACGTGCTTCCTGTGAGACTTGCGTTCCCCGCGTAGACGGCGGTGATGGCATGCGTTCCAACCGTTAATGCCGAGACTGTCAGCTGCGCCGAGTTAGAGGAAAGAGCGCCGGAGCCAAGCGAGGTCGAGCCATCAATGAAGGTCACGGTTCCCGTCGCGGTCGTTCCAGTAGGCGGCTGAACGGTAGCTGTGAATGTGACGGTCTGGTCGAAGGCGGAGGGGTTCGCACTGGAGCCGATGGTCGTCGTGGTAGACGCCTGGTTCACCGTTTCCACCAGCGCCGCGGAAGTGCTGGCGCTGAAGTTCGCATCTCCGGCGTACACAACAGTCATGGAGTTAGATCCGACTGACAATCCTCCCACCGTGAACGTTGCATTGCCCCCCGCAGACAAACTGCTATTCGCGAGGGCGTTCGTGCCGTCCACTAAGGTCACCGTCCCGGTTGGAATGCCGCCGGCAGAGGGTTGCACGGTTGCAGTAAAGGTGATGGATTGGCCGAAGGCCGCGGGATTGAGGCTAGTGGCGAGCGTCGTTGCTGTGGTGGCTCGGCTCACTGTCTGCGTCAGAGGGATAGATGTGCTGGCGGAGAAATTGCTGTCACCGTTGTACTTCGCGGTGATGAAGTGCGAACTCACCGATAAGCTGGACAGCGAGAGTTGTGCGGCGTTGCTCGAAACAGTCAGCGTACCCAAAGACGTGCTGCCATCCAGGAACGTAACGGTGCCTGTTGCTATGCCACCGGCAGCCGGTTGCAGCGTTGCGGTGAACACCACGGATTGACCGAATGTCGCGGGATTCAGGTTAGACGCGATAGTGGTTGTGGTCGTGGCTTGATTAACGGTCTCCGTCACGGCGGTAGACGTGCTCGCAGTGAAATTGCCGTCGCCGCTATACTTGGCGGTCATGGAGTGCGAACCCACCGACAAGTTGGACAGCGAGAGTTGGGCCATGTTGCTCGCAACGACGGCCGTGCCCAAAGAGGTGGTGCCATCCAGGAACGTTACGGTGCCTGTTACTGTACCGCCGGCAGATGGCACCACAACCGCCGTGATCACGATGGATTGGCCCAAGTTGGAAGGATTTATGTTCGGCGACACTGTCGTGGTCGTCACCGATGGATTGACCGTTTCGGTCATTGGGGTAGAAGTGCTTCCCGCGAATTTCGTATCTCCATTGTACTGAGCGGTCAGCGTATGAGAGCCCAAAGACAGCGTGGAAATGGAGAGCTGCGCTGTGTTGTTCGAGACGTTTGCCGTTCCGAGCGAAGATGATCCATCGAAGAACGTCACGGTTCCGGTTGCGGTTCCGCTCCCAGGCGGCTGGACAGAAGCAACGAGCGACAGGGTTTGACCATACGCTGCCGGATTAACGGACGAAGCCAAATAGGTCGATGTCGCCGGCAAGTTCACCGTCTGCGTAAGGACCGCTGATGTGCTAGCAGCAAAGGATACGTTACCGTTGTACTTGGCGGTCATCGCGTGGGTGCCGGTGGTGAGCGTGGAGAGCGTGAACTGTGCGTAATTCTGTCCGTACTGGTTCATCAAGCTGGCGGTGCCAAGGGATGTGGAACCGTCATACAGTGTCACCAGACCCGTGGGAGTACCTCCATAGGGAGGATAAATGTTCACAGTAAATGTAACGTTGTAGCCAACGATCGCGGGGTTGGAGTTGGACGTAACCGATGTCGTTGTGGGCCCCTGGTTCACGACTTGGCTGAGCGCTGCGGAAGTGTTGCCCGAGAAATTGGCATCGCCGCTGTAAGTGGCGGTAATGGAATGCGTGCCGATCTGGAAACCAGGATCGGTAAACTGTGCGCTGCCATTCGTAATGGTCGCGATCCCGAGCGAGAACGAGCCGTCGTAGAACGTGACGGTCCCCGTGGGGGTGCCGCTCGAAGTGAGCTGGAGCGTCGCCGTGAAGGTCACTGGTTGATTCAAGGAGGACGGGTTCTGACTAGAGCTTAGGAGCGTTGTGGTCGGCGGGGGGCTTACTGTCACCAAGGTTTGTCCCGAAGTGCTCGCGGCAGCATTCGTGTCACCGCTATATTGAGCGCTGATGTAGTGCGCGCCGGGCGCCAGCGTAGAGATCGCGAATTGCGCGGTGTTGCCCGAAAGCGTGGCCGTTCCTATGGTCGTTGTGCGGTCCAAAAACGTCACGGTACCGGTCGCCGTGGTTCCCGACAAAGGCCTCACCGTCGCCGTGAGAGTAATGGATTGCGCGAATGCAGGCGTGTAGCTGCTCGAAGCTATGAAAGTCGTCGTGGGTTCAAGATTGACAGTCTGCGTGAAAGCGGCGGACGTGCCGGCAGCAAAGTTCGTATCCCCGCCGTAGCTCACGGTGATGGAGTGAGCACCCGTGTTCAATGCTGTGGTCGTTAGTGTCGCGAAGTTTGTGTTGCCGGGAAGAGTTACGGACCCGATCGAAGTGGCATTGTCGAGGAACGTGACCGTACCATTGGCCGCGGAACTGAAATTGCTAGTCGTTTGAATGGACGCAGTGAGAGTGACGGACTGGCCGAAAGTCGATGGATTGGCGTTTGACGAAACGAGGATCAGGCTGGCAGCTTGATTGACGGTCTGCGTGATTGGCGCCGAAGTGCTGGCCGCGAAGTTAGCGTTTCCCGGCGTGTATTGCGCCGTGACGGAGTGCGTCCCCCCTGTCAAACTAGGAATCACAATTTGCGGTGGCGCTGTGGCCGTATTGACGGTGGCGAGAAGTGTCGTGCCATCGAAGAAGGAAACCTGTCCCGCGGGCAGAATGCCAAAGGCGGGTTTGACGGTGGCCGCAAAGGTGACGTTTTGTCCGTAAGTCGATGGATTCAAGTTGGACGTAATAGTTGTGGTTGTGGGCGACGGATTCACGGTCTGCACTGCCGCCGCTGACACGCTTCCGCTGGTATTCGCGTCGCCTTGGTAGCTGGCGGTAACGGAATGGGATCCTACGGAAAAGTTGGAAAGCGTGAGCTGCGCCGAGTTGTTCGTAGGCATTGCGCTGCCAAGCGAAATTACACCATCGAAGAACATGACGCTGCCAGTGGCCGTTCCACCGAACGCTAGTTGCACTGCGGCCGTAAACGTGATGGGCTGGCTGTACGACGATGGATTCTGGCTTGAGCTGACCGTGGTCGAAGTAGTCGCCTGAGTTACGTTCTGTGTGATTTGCAGCGACGTCCCGGCTTGATAGTTTGCGTCCCCGCTGTACTTGGTGGAAATTGCATGCGGCCCGACACTAAGAATCGGAAGCGCGAATTGCGTCGAGCCGTTGGACAACGTGGCGATGCCGAGGATCGCCGAGCCATCCAGGAACGTAAGTGCCCCGGTCGGAATTGTTGAGATGGAGCCCCCTTGGACAGTCCCGGTTACAGTTGTGGCTTGACCGTAGACAGATGGATTCAACCCCGCTGCGAGATTGACGATCGCCGCGCCCGGATTCACAGTTTCGGGAATTACCGCGGAAGTGCTGCCCGAGAAATTCGTGTCCCCGGTGTACTGGGCAGTGATGGCGTGAGTACCTACCGAGAGCGTGGAAACGGCAAATTGTGCGGAATTGTTGGACACGCTCGCGAATCCCAAGGGTGTCGAATTGTCCAGGAAAATCACCGCTCCCGTGGCGGTGCTACCCGCGCCGGGTTGAATTGTGGCCGTGAGCGTTGTCGTCTGCCCCAGAGTGATGGGATTCGGACTCGAAGCTACCGAGATCGTCGTCGACGCCTGAATAATGTTTTCGGTGTAGGTCGGTGAACCGCTTCCGATGAAATTCGAATCGCCTTGATAGCCGGCAACAATCACGTGCGCGCCCGGCGTCAGCTTGGAAAGAGTCAGTTGCGCCACATTATTTACCGTGGTGGCGCTGCCGAGGCTCGTCGAGGAAGAGGTATCGAAGAAAGTGACTGTACCGGTGGCTGTTCCGGTGTTCTGCGGCTGGATGGTGGCCGTCAGCGTGAAGGGCTGGACGTAAGACACCGTGCTCACATTGGAGCTGAGTGTGGTTGTCGTTTGAGCTTGCGTTACCGTCTCGCCTACCGCATTGGAAGTGATGGAGACAAAATTGGAATCGCCGATGTACACCGCCGTCACCTGGTGTGACCCAGCATTCAAGCCGGGGTATTGGAAGTACCCCTGATAGCCACTCAGCGAAACAGTCCCGATCGGTGCCGCGCCGTCAAAAAAAGTGATCGTACCCGTTGGCATCGATTGCCCAAACGGTGGAATCACATTCGCCGTAAACGTGAGGAACAGTCCGTAAAATGGAGCTGCATTGCTAGTTGTCAACGAAAGTTGTGCCACCGCGGCCTGGCGGAGATACGAGTAGCTGCCCGAAGCGTTGCTGGTGATGATGTCCAGCCGGCCATCTTGATTAAAATCTCCCAGAACTACAGCTTGTGGCGCCGCTCCCGTCGAGAAGTCCGGTTGCCCTTGCGGCACGACGGCATTGAATCTGCCCGTCCCGTCGCCGAGCAGGACGCTGACCGAATTTCCCGAAGAGTTCGCTACAACCAAATCGAGGAATCCATCCGCGTTCATATCCGCACTGGAAATAGCCCCAGGAGCTGAACCGACCATGGGAGAAGTTGGCGCAGCCGCAAAAGCGCACTGCGCGGCCGGAAGATTCGGACAGTTTTGATTCAAGAGAATAGATACCGTGTTATCCCCGGAATTCGTGACCGCGAGATCTACATTGCCGTCGCCGTTGAAATCACCGACTGCAATTGCGGAAGGCGAATTACCCGTGATGGGAGAGGCATTTGTCGGCGTAAAGGTTCCGTCGCCGTTGCCCATTAGGATTGTCAAGTTGTTGCTGTTCTGATTCGCGACCACTAAATCGATGAAACCATCGCCATTGAGGTCCACGGCCGCCATCGCGTACGGGACGTTTCCGGTTGTTAGCGGGGCGGGGGAAACCGCGAAAGTTCCGTCGCCATTGCCCAGCAGAATCGTCACCGTGCCGGGACCTAGGGGCGCGGCTTGCGGAAAGCAGCCACCGGCGCCAGCCCCGCAAGTATTCAGTACTGCCAGATCCATTTTGCCGTCGCCATTAAAATCCGCGGCCGCCAGTTGAGTCGGAAATACACCAGGAAGCGTGATGGTGCTTCCCAGCCGATATGTTCCGCCGCCATTGGCGACCAGGATCGTGACTGTATTATCGCCGGAGTTTGAGATCGCCAGATCCAGCAGGCCGCCTCCCAGGAAATCTGCCGCTACGATCGCCCAAGGCTGACTTCCAATGGGATTCGACGAACCTAGGGTAAACGGGCCGCCAAAGTTGCTCGATAAAATCGAAACCGTGTTTGAATTTTGCGAAACCACTGCCAGGCCCGGCGATCCATTTCCAAACAAATCGGCCGCGACTATCCCCTTTGGGTTACCGCTCAGAAATGAAGTCGTATTCTGATTCAATGTCACGCTGGACGCTGCCGGCGTATACGGCAAATAAAATGGATTCGACGTAGAAGGAGGAGTTCCGCTTGGATTCGTAACCGTCACCGTGAAAGTTCCCGGCGAACCGAGAAGAGTGTTCGTAAACTGCGCAATGATTTGCGAACCGCCAGAGTTCACGGAAATGCTGGAAGGATGCAGAGTGGAATTTACGGGCGTGATCAGATTCACGACTGCGTTGGACGGAAAATTTCCGCCCAGGATCGTGAGCGTGAAATTATTCTCGCTCGGGGATAAAGTCGGAGCAGGCAGGCCTGGCGGCGCAACCTGGGTGATAAGAGGTACCGCGTTCGAATGAGCCGTTTGGCCGAAGGAAACTGCGCTCGAAAACCACGCAAGGAGCACAGTTACACTCCCGAGCAATCTGATCACCCGCATGGAGACCTCCAGGAAGCAAGAACGAGAATTTGTGAGTCGATCAGCGGGGGGAATGTGCCCGGAAGAAGACCTCTTCTCCCGGCCGGAGAGCGCCGGCCCCGCAAACGTCCAGCGCAAGTATCTATATTTTCAAGGCACGAGCCTCGTGAAGCAACGGCGGTAAAAATCTGCCAGTCTTATAAATCACCTGTACGAAGAGACAGGGTGCGGGCCGAAATGGAAATGTCAGATGGCGACATTAAGTCTAGTGCCTGATGTGTTCTCACCGAATCGCCTTCGGGAGCCCGGCCCGAAGGGCCCGACCGCAGAACTTATTCATGCGATAGTCGAATTGAAGCAACGTAATCCCAACTGGGGCTGTCCGCGAATCGCCCAACACATCGCCTTGGCGTTCAACATCCAAATCGACAAAGACGTGGTTCGAAGGATTCTCACCCATCACCACCGGCCGGGCCAGGACTCCGGTGGTCCCTCTTGGCTGACCTTCCTGGGCCACATGAAAGGCAGCCTCTGAAGTATGGATCTATTCAGGTGTGAGTCGGCCACGTTGCGGGCCCACTGGGTCTTGGTCGTCATGGATCGATACACGCGCCGGATCATTGGGTTCGGCGTCCAAGCGGGAAAGGTCGATGGTGTCGGACTCTGGACGACGGCAGATCTCGAAAACAAGCTGCTCGATTTCACAAGACCTACTTTAGCAACCATCGCACGCATACCTCACTGGAAGGGCGAACGCCGGATACGCCGGCGTCACGACCAATCGCAAATCTCCGTTCGTTTCGATGGCAACCTCACTGTCGTGACCTATATCAGACACCAGTGGCTGCATAGCTTTCCAAAGACTCTCGATCGCGTATCCGGTCAACCTTGGGAAAACTTCCAAACTACCATCTGGTGTTTACGTTCTCGGCCGCTGCGCGCTTCGCGGATCCGATCGATTCTCTTCCACCGTATCGATCAGCCGGAGACACGTTTTGGACATGCCGGAAGCGCGTCCAGCCCAATACGCCGTGGTCGCGCAAATGACCCCCTCACTGAAATGTGTGCTCGGAGGTTTAAGGTATGAACGACTGAATCCACGGTGGGAGATCGCAGAATTTGATCATCGTCCCTCCGATTGGTCTCAAGCACGCCGTTGCATTGTGCCTCGGAAGTTGATCGAGGCGACCGATCCGGAGCCGACCTTGTTTATCTTGGAACGCTATGCGTATCGAGCCTGGCACACCAACCTCCCGCTGACGCCAGCAGGTGTGTGGTGAGCACTTCTATGACGGCCGCGCCGGAATGGAGCCACGGATTCGGGAGCCGCGTGAGGACTTTACGCTTAGGAAGATTCCGACTCGCGCTTTTGCTGCCAACGCCTCTATTTGGAAGTAGTGCGGTTGGCCTACAACTTAGTGACGGCTTTTCAGCGGGCATGTCTCCGCGAGGAATGGCAGAGCATGACCTTGAGCAAACTACGCCACAGACTCTTGTGGCTGCCAGGCGAACTTACTCGCCCTCACAATCGACCTACTCTTCGGTTAGCGAATTCGCCCTTCACCCCAAAAGCGGGCGGATGAGATACTCCATCGGATTCATAGGTTAAGACAGCTGGACAGCTAAAGCTACTTTTCTGAAAAGTCATCGACTGCTGCAAACATTTCGGAGATGAATGCTGGACTTTCGGCCACATTTGAAGGAAATGAGTGAAATTCACGCCGCGGATCTGAGTCTGACAGCTATTCCTCCTTCAGACAATCATTTCCAATAGCTTTCAGTTCGCACTCCGGTTTGCCCGTCACTCGGGCACATTCGTTGAGATGACGCGGAAAAGCACATCTCTGGATTCGCGCAACTGCTATTTCATTTTCGTGAGCGTGGGAACTCAACAAGGTGCGCACCACTTCATCCCGGGCGGATCTCGGGGACTGCTGCAGGAGGATGTTCGCGGGGGCACGAACAGTTTCATTTCTCCATTTCCGAAGCCCAGTTCAAGTGGATGGAAAGCGGCGCGACATTGGCTTCTTCGATCTTCGTGTTAATCAGGAATCTCCGGCCGTCGCCACTTACATCGTAAGAGAATCGGTCCTGTGCGGAAATCGGTTGCCGCCGGTGGGTCGTCTGAAATAGTGCGACCGGAGAGCCAGCTTTGAAAGCGCCGCCCGGCGTCACGGCCACTGCCATCATCTTCCCTTCTGCGGAAAGGTAGAACAACTCCTTGCCGTCCTGCCGCCACCGGGGCTCGTACCCTCCCGCGCTTGACACTTGCCACTTGCCCTCGCCGCTCGGAAAGGTAGACACGTAGATCTCCATGTTCCCCGTCTCATTTGAAGCGTAGGCCATCCATCGGCCATCAGGGGAAAACTGTGCGTTCTGCACCGTCCACTTTGCCTGCAGCAGTGGCTTGGCTACGCTCTCCGGCCAGGAGAAATACCAAAGCTCGTTCCCTTTCCTGAATAACGCATACTTGCCGTCCTGCGACCAGTCCCAGGGGTTGACCATCAAACCGAGGCCGAGATCGACCACCTGTTGCTCCGACCCGGAACCATCCGCGTTCTTCCGGTAGAGCTGCATGCCAAGCTTTCGGTTCGCACTGAACATGATCTGCTTACCGTCCGGACTCCAAATAGGTGTCCAATGCAAGGATGGATCGAACGTCAGCCGCGTTGGCGGCATTCCCTGGGCTACCTCACGGATCCAAATATCAGTATGCAATCCGTCCGGGTCAGTCTGGTCACCGACGACCCTGTGCCCGTCGGGCGAGAGACGGACGTTGCTGTACGTGCCAGGTACCCCAACCGTGCCCGCCGCCTTTCCGCTGCGGTCAAACCAAGTCAACTGAGAAAGGGACGCACCTTTTCCCGTTTGCGTGACTAGAATCTCCCCATTGGACGCACTAAAAACAGCCCTGCCCACAAGAGAGGCATACAGCACTTCGTCGCTCAAGGTGTGAGGCTCGCCGCTCAGAACGTAACGCTGCCTGTGGAACGGTTGCGCCACTAAGGTCTTGTCCCGCAGGTATACGAGGTAGCCTGGCTCGGCATAGGCGGCGTTCGCACTCGTGTTAACCACCAAGCTTCTTTCCTGCGAATCCAGTGAGCCCAGGAAGATGGCGTTATTCTCCGACTGCCCGCTGAAGTTCGCCGCCAGGTAAAGAAAATGTTTCCCGTCCGGCAGGAACACCGGCCAGCGATGGCTGGTTTCAAAGCGTGACGCGTCCGGCTTGGTCATCCCCACGGGAGAGCCTCCCGAGGAAGACACTCGGAACAAGCCTCCGAATCCATCCGGAGTGAACACGATCACTCCGTCCCGGTTCCACGTGCCGCCGCGCCCATTCGGCGCATCGCACAACACCTGTGGCTGTCCGCCCGACAGATCCACCTTCTTGAGTTTGCCATCAGCGAAGAACGCAACCAATTTTCCATCGGGCGACCAGAATGGGTAGGTCGCTCCTTGCGTCCCATCAATCGAATTGGTCCGACGGCCTCCGACTTCATGTGTCCAGAGCACGTAGTAGTTGGCCTGTCCGGAATAGGCAACCATCGCTAGTATTCTTCCGTCAGGCGACAACGCCACGTCGTTCGCGGCGAATGGCACGGAAGTGTGGAAATACATCGAGGGCGGGAGCCGATGGCTTACCTGCCACCAGGCCCCGCCACTTGCCACTGCCAACAGAAAAACCGCGGCGGCCAACAGCCCACTTGCGCGCTGCCATTTCCCAGGCCCGGCCGGCGTGCGCACCGCTTCTCCCACCTGCGAGCCAGCCTCACCGATCCACTTCAGCTCGCTCGCCAAGTCACTCGCGCTTTGCCACCTCTCGTCGGGGAGTTTTGCCAGGCACTTTTTGATCGCGTGATCCAACGCCGGTGGCGTCATCGGTTTGACGCTGCTAATCGGGGCAGGCTCTTTTTCGAGAATTGCCGATGCCACACTGAGCTGGCTCTTGCCCTCGAACGCGCGCAGGCCCGTGAGCATCTCGTACAGCACCGCGCCTAACGAAAAAATGTCGCTCCGGCCGTCCACTTCTTTCCCTTCCACCTGTTCCGGCGACATAAGCTGAAATGTTCCGATGATCGTGCCTTGCTCGGTCACGGGTGACTGCTTCGTCGCCGCCGTTAGCGTTGCTGCGGTGGCCAATGGCACGGCAGGCTTGGCGAGACCGAAGTCCAACAGTTTCGCGCCCCCGGGCGTCAGCATGATGTTGCCCGGCTTTAGATCGCGATGGACGATGCCAGAACGGTGCGCTTTATCGAGGGCATCGGCGATTTGCGCGCCGAATTTCAACACTTGATCAATGGGCAGTGGGCCTTTTTCGAAGCGCTTAGCGAGCGTCTCGCCCTCGACACACTCCATCACAAGATAGTCTGTGCCGTCCTGCTGACCCACGTCATACAGCACGCAAATGTGGGGGTGATTCAGGCTGGAGATCGTTTTTGCTTCCCGTTCGAATCGCTGCTTGCGAACCGGATCAGTGGAGAACTGCGCGGGCAGAATCTTGATTGCCACGTCGCGTTCGAGACGCGAATCCCGCGCGCGATACACCTCTCCCATGCCGCCGGAACCTAGCGGCCCGGTAATTTCATAGGGGCCAAGATGTGTGCCTGGAAAGATAGGCATAAGTTGCCGCGATTATAACCCCAGGATAGCTTCGCGCGTACCGGCAAGCCTACGTAATCCAGTTGGGCATCGTGCGGATCAGTCCCGGGAAGTCTTAAGGTTGTATCGTAAGCGCGAACAGGCAAGGCGCATGCACAAGCAGGGTGTGTTCGCGCGCTTAGCCGGGGTCGTTAAGTGATTCTTCCTGTTCGTTCGGCTGAATTTACAACAAGTATAATCAGGCCATGATCACACGTCGAGATACGCTCGCTGCGGCTATTGCTTTGCTGTGCGAATTGCTTCACAACTGCAGAGGATCCAAACAGAGCAAAAATGAGGAAAGATTGGCCAGTTAATAATCTGAACTTGCCGGAGCGAGCGTTAAGCGAGGGAGTGTCAGCAACTTGCGATGAACGGTGACAAACTACTTACTCCTTTTTCATCAGCTTTAAGCATGCGTTTTGCCGCGATTTGTCACAATTAGTATGACATTTTTATGACAGAGAAAATCGTGGGCGCAATCAAGATATCGTACGCGGGATCTAATTTGACTTACTCGTTGAGTGGCTGACCGACCTCACGGTCCAAACGGCTTTTTGGGAGATGGGGCGCGAGCGGCATTCAGCGGAATCACACTTCCTCGAACCGAACATCTGCAGAGCGAGGAGAGAGTCTGAATACAGCGAACCGTACCCAGCATCCTGGATAGCCCTACACAAGCCGACAACCCGGGAGTTATCGCGTGGCGTCTCGAATCGAAATGCCGAGCCGCGATTGCTGTGCTAGATGTAAAGGAAGAGCATGAAAAAGGAATGCAGGACTCGCGGCAGGACATGCGGCAGGGATTCATCTTCGGCATCTCGCTGAGCCAGCAAGCATTGCAAGCCGGAAAGAGAGAGGGCCCGGGTCTCATGCCTGGGCCCTGCTGTTCACGCTTCTTGCGGCGTAAATGGCGCCAATGCGGCTGTCGATTACCCGCTTACAGCTCGCGGCGAGCTTCGTCTGCGTCTTCGGCAAGGTCGTTCATGAGAGCGAAGAATGCAGGCGACTGGCCGATGAACAGTCCCATATCCGTCAAGAACTTGACCACACCCTTGGCGATGTCCTTTGTTTCGGTCGGGCGAATGACGGAACAAGGCGGCAGCTTTCGACTAATGAACGGGCACGGTTCAGGCATAATCAAGTTGGTCTGAAAATCCTCGCCGCCAAACGGAGAGGAATTCAGGTCCG
>WNFS01008352.1_pt1 | contig 14878 bp, 16 predicted proteins | sample 5400141 | NCBI WGS metagenome assembly WNFS01 (sample SAMN13153358, study PRJNA577476) | soil metagenome | isolation source: 60 cm saprolite under Madrone tree | place: USA:California | collected 2016-06-14
GCGTATTGGCCAAGCCCAGACTGGTGGTCGCGAGCGCCTCGAATCCGAGCGAAGCGAGCAGCTTTGCCGTACCGGCGTCCCAGGGGTTCGGAATGATGAAGGCGCCGGGCCTCTCATGCAGCGCGCGAAACAGCACGGCCTTTTCCATCTGGGTGCGCATCTCAACTCCTGCTCGAAATCGGCTGCTGGTTTGTCTTCCGCGTCGACCCATAGATGTCTTCAAGACATCAGACAAATTTGTTATTTCTTTCCATATCATCAGCTTTTTGCATGGCTGCCGCACACGAGTGCGATCTGCTTCGCGAAGTTCTCGCAAAGAATTGCCGAATGGAGTCGGTGTCTGGCAATGCCGGGCGGCAATACGGTCAGCAGCAGCCGGAAGGGGGGTACACCGTCAACGGATCGGTGAACTTCCAAATCACTCTGAGTAGGTCGTGGTGGTGGGGGGCGTTTACGTCCCCGCCTTCACCTGCATGATGGCCTGCGCCATCAGCTCGTCCATCTTCACGCGGAGCTGCGGCTCGGTCAGGGCAACGCCCTTGGCGGTAAGGTCGCCCAATACCTTCCGGACCACGTCGCCGTCGCCGGCTTCCTCGAAATCGGCTGCGACGACTTCCTTGGCATAGGCAATGGCGGCGTCGCCGCTCAATCCCAGCTTTTCGGCCACCCACAATCCCAGGAGCTTGTTGCGGCGGGATTCGGCCTTGAACTTCTGCTCCTCGTCCATGGCGTACTTCTTCTCGAAACCTTCCTCGCGCTTGTCAAATGTGGTCATGGTTAAGGTTCCGATCCTATGCCGAAAAGGTGACGGTGGGTGGCTCGTTGCGGCAACTTGCCTGCGCGCCTAGATAACTGGACGGATTGGTTAAAACAACAGCCTCAAAGCCGCAGCCGGAGCGGTAAAACTCGCCCCCAGGGGGTCCGGATCGATTGTGCTGGGTGGACCAATCAGTTAGGCTGGACCTTGGGCTCGGTTCTCGTTCTGTTTCCCGTTCCTGGCCTTCACGGCAGCTCCGTCGTGGGTCGCATCCTTGTCATCCGGAGCACACCAAATTCATGGATTTCAACAACACACGGTACATCCCAATGAGCCGTCGACGCCGCATTTATGAAGGCAAGGCCAAGGTGCTTTACGAGGGACCCGAGCCGGGAACCCTGATTCAGCACTTCAAGGACGATGCGACCGCGTTCAATGCCAAGAAACACCAGGTGATCGAGGGCAAGGGCGTCCTCAACAACCGGATTTCGGAGTACCTGTTTCAGCACCTCAACGATATCGGGGTGCCCACCCACTTCATCCGCCGCCTCAACATGCGCGAACAACTGATTCGCGAGGTTGAGATCGTGCCGCTGGAGGTGGTCGTGCGCAATGTGGCGGCGGGATCGCTGTCGCAGCGCCTCGGTATTGAGGAAGGCACCCAGCTGCCGCGCTCGATCATCGAATTCTACTACAAAAACGACCAGCTCAACGACCCCATGGTCTCCGAGGAGCACATCACCGCGTTCGGCTGGGCCACGCCGCAGGAAATCGACGACATCATGGCGCTGGCGATCCGCGTCAACGATTTCCTCACCGGGCTGTTTCTCGGAATCGGCATCCGTCTGGTCGATTTCAAGATGGAATGCGGCCGCCTGTTCGAAAATGACATGATGCGAATCATCGTCGCCGACGAGATCTCGCCTGATTCGTGCCGGCTGTGGGACGTCAAATCGAACGAGAAGCTCGACAAGGACCGTTTCCGCCGGGATCTCGGCGGCCTGCTGGAGGCCTATACCGAGGTTGCCAAGCGATTGGGCATCCTGATGGAAAACGAGCGGCCGATCGGCTCGGGTCCGGTGCTGGTGAAGAGCTGAGGGTTTCAGTGAAAGCGCGCGTCACGGTTACACTGAAGTCAGGCATCCTCGATCCGCAGGGCAAGGCCATCGAAGGGGCGCTGAAATCGCTCGGCGTCGATGGCGTGGCCAGCGTGCGGCAGGGCAAGGTGTTCGACATCGAACTATCCGGCTCCGACACCGCCAAGGCCGAAGCGGCGCTGAAGGACGCCGCCGACAAGCTGCTGGCGAACACCGTGATCGAGAATTACCGGGTGGAAGTTCTGAGCTAGGCAAGCGAGCCACATGAAATCCGCCGTTCTCGTCTTTCCCGGAATCAATCGCGAGCGTGACATGGCGCGCGCGCTGAAACTGATCTCCGGTCATGAGCCTCAGATGGTTTGGCACGCCGAGACGGCGCTGCCTGCGGGTACTGACCTCGTGGTGGTGCCCGGCGGATTTTCCTACGGCGATTATTTGCGCTGCGGTGCCATCGCCGCGCGTGCGCCGATCATGGACGCGGTGCGCGCCTTCGCGGTCCAGGGCGGTCTCGTGGTCGGGGTCTGCAACGGTTTCCAGATTCTCTGCGAGGCCGGGCTGTTGCCCGGCGTACTCATGCGCAACGCGCGATTGAAATTCATCTGCCACGACGTGCATCTGCGGGTCGAACGCTCCGACACGCCGTTCACACGCGGCTATAATGCCGGGCAGGTGATCCGGGTGCCGATCGCGCATGGCGAGGGCAATTACGAGGCGGACGAACAGACGCTGAAGCGGCTCGAAGGCGAGGGGCGGGTGCTCTATCGCTATTGCTCCGCCGAGGGCGTGGTCGACGAAAACTCCAACATCAACGGCGCGGCGCAATCGATCGCCGGCATCGTCAACGAGCGCGGCAACGTGCTCGGCATGATGCCGCACCCGGAAAACCACGTCGAAGACATCATGGGCTGCACCGACGGTCGTGGCCTGTTTGCCGGGCTGGTGGCGCATCTGGAGCGCGCGGCCTGAACGATGCAACCGCGCGGTTGCCCGCGGTCGTTGCGGCGCTGGCATTCTTTGTCACCGCCGCCTGCGCGCAGGATTAACCCAAAACGCCCTATCATCATGATCGTGCCGGCGGCGCCACAATAGCGGGCAGCCAGCTGGCCATCGACCGCGCGGGGTCTCCGGCTGGCCTGAAATTTGCTCCTGAATTCCCTGCACTTCGCTGAAAGCGGATCGTCCGATCGTAGGACAGAGGGATATCATGCTGATTCATAAAGCCTCCTGCACCGTCGCTCTCGCAGCCGTGTTGCTGTCGTACCAACCGGTAATGGCCGAGACCACGCTGCGCATCGCCATGACGGCGTCGGATATCCCCACGGCAACCGGGCTGCCGAACAACGGCTTTGAGGGAATGCGCTTCCTCGGCTACCCGATCTTCGAGGGATTGGTGCTATGGGATCTGACCAGGACCGACCGATTGGCGGCGTTGCGTCCCGGGTTAGCCGAGAAATGGGAGCAGGATCCGGAGGATAACAAGACCTGGATCTTCCATCTGCGCCACGGCGTGAAATTCCACGACGGCACGGATTTCAACGCCGATGCCGTGATCTGGAACCTCGACCGCTATTTCAACAGCACCAGCCCGCAATTCGAGCCGCCGAGTTCGGCGATGTCGCGGGCGCGCGTTCCCGTGATGGGCAGCTACCGGAAGATCGACGACGCAACCGTCGCCATCACCACGACCAAGCCGGCATCGTACTTCCCCTATATGGCGGTGTACCTTTTGTTCACGTCGCCCGCCTCGTTCGAAAAGGCCGGTGGGGATTGGGCCAAGGTCGCGACCTTTCCGGCCGCCGGCACCGGGCCGTTCCGGATCACCAGGATTGTGCCGCGGCAGGAGGCCGATCTGGCGCGCTGGGATAAGCACTGGGACCCCGCCAAGATGGCGAAAGTCGACAATGTGGTGCTGATGCCGATCCCCGAGGCGAATTCGCGACTGGCCGCCTTGCGCTCGGGCCAGGTCGACTGGATCGAAGTGCCGCCGGCCGATGGCATTGCTTCGCTGAAATCGGCCGGCTTTGCCATTACGACCGGCTCATATCCCCATGTTTGGCCCTGGTTCTACAACATCGGTGCTGCCAACAGCCCCTTCAAGGACGTGAAAGTTCGCCAGGCGCTGAATTATTGCATCGATCGGGAAGGGCTGGTGTCCCTGCTCAATGGTACCGCTGAGCCCTCGGCCGGCTGGCTCAAGACCGGCGATCCCGATTTCGGGAACCCGGTCAACCGCTACAAATTCGATCCCGCCAAAGGCAAGGCGCTGCTCGCCGAGGCCGGATACACGCCGGCAAAGCCATTGTCGTTCAAGGCATTGATCTCGAATTCCGGTTCGGGGCAAATGTTGCCGTTGCCGATGAACGAATTTTTGCAGCAAAACCTCAAGGAGGCTTGCGGTGTGACCGTGGAATTCGACGTGATCGAATGGCAGATTCTTCTGACGGCGGCCCGTGCCACGCCCGACAGCCCGAATCTGCGAGGCGCCATGGCACTCAATATCAGTTCGCCATCATCGGATGCCGGTGTGATGGCGCGCTATTTCCTGGCCGCCAATTTCTCGCCAAACGGCTTCAATTTCGAGCAATGGAAAGACGACGAATTCGAGGACGCCCTCAAGACGATTTCAGAGGCGACCGATCCGAAAGTCATCTCGACCGCCTATCGCAAGGCGCATGAACGTCTCGTCGATAACCCTCCCTGGCTTTACATTGTCCACGATCTCAACCCACGCGCGATGAGCCCGAAGGTGAAGGGTTTTGTTTCGCCGCAGTCGTGGTTTGTCGATCTGACGCTGGTCAGCGTGCAATAAAACCGGGTAAGGAAGATCCGCAGGGACGGGCGTGCGGGACAGAGCGATGAGCGTCAACCCGGGATTGTTCGATCGAACCTGCCGGGTTATCATGGCGACAGACAAGACGACCCGACCGCTTTCTTGGAATTCGCCGTGCCGTTCGCATTAGTCATACTGCTGCTCGATATCACGCTCGTTTTATCACGCATCCAGAACAGGGCGCTTGCAACCCTGGGGCTTCATCATCCTGATGATTCCCGGAATCGGCGCTTTGGCTTACATATTGGTCGAACTGGTGCCGGAGATGCTGAGTGGGCCAGGCGCCCAACAGGCACGTCGCCGCGTGGCCAATAGGCTCGATCCGGAAAAGTTGTATCGTGAACTATCTGATCGGCTCGCCGCCACAGACACCATCGCCAACCGCGTTGCGCTTGCCGCCGAGTGTCTGAGGATCGAACGTTTCGCAGAAGCCGAACGACACTACGATCACATCTTGCAGTTGCCGCTGGGCGACGACCCGGTCTATGCGTTGGGCAAGGCGAAGGCCCAGTTCGGTCGCGATCGTCCGGCCGAGTCGCTCGCGACGCTGGACGACCTGCAAAAGCGCTGGCCGGATTTTCAATCCGCGGAAGGTCATTTGCTCTATGCCCGGGCACTGGGCGCAGTCGGGCGCGTCGATGAGGCGCTCGAGGAGTTTCATGCGGTCGCAGCCTACTTCCCCGGCGCGGAGGCGCGGGTGCGTTACGGACTGTTGCTCAATCTGGTAGGGCGCACCGCCGAGGCCAGGGTGGTGTTCAACGAACTGCTGATTCAGATGAGACGTGCGCCCAAATACCTGCGCCAGGCCCAGGCCGAATGGCTTTCGATCGCCGAAAAGCAGCTGTCAGCCTGAACCGGCGGAAGGGGCCGCCGCTGCCGGCATTCGCCGCTTTACGCGTTTGATGGTGCCTGAAAACGTGAACAGCGGACGCTCGGCCGATTTCAACAGGCCGCGCAAAAAGATCATCGAGCCGCCGGCGCGCATGATGTCGCCGGTGCCTTCGACCAGTTCGCCCTCGCGCGCGGCGTCGAGAAATTCGCAGCCGAACGACACCGTCACCCCCGGCCCCTGCAACACCGGCGCGGCCATCGCGAACAGGCAATAGTCCGCGAACGCCATGAAGGCGCCGCCATGGACATTGCTCATGCCATTGAGGTGTTTCTTCTCGACCCTGAACGCGCAGCGGATCTGGCCGTCATCCTCCATCCGGTGCCAGAACGGCCCGTTATGGGATTCGAAGTTGTCGCGGCTCCAGGTCCGCCAGCCCTTGAATTCGCCCTCGGTTTCGACATGCAGATCGGGGCGGTTGAGGAATGCGGATTTGGTCAGGTCGTCCAAGCGATTTGGCCTTGGTTTGAGGTATTTGAGCCCTTAAATCCGATCTACGCCGGATGTGCAAACCCCCGTGATGCATTGGGCGTCCGCAAATCTATGGACAGCAGGAAATTGCGCCATAAAAGGCCTTTTCGGCCCCTCCCGATCTCCCTAATAAGAAGCCTCATGAACCAACCGCAAATCACCCCCGAGCTCGTCGCCAGCCATGGGCTGAAGCCCGACGAATATGAGCGCATTCTAAAACTGATCGGCCGGGTGCCGAGTTTCACCGAGCTCGGGATTTTCTCGGCGATGTGGAACGAGCACTGCTCGTATAAATCCTCGCGGCTGCATCTCAGGGGGTTGCCGACCAAGGCGCCGTGGGTGATCCAGGGGCCGGGCGAGAACGCCGGCGTCATCGACATCGGCGACGGCCAGGCGGTCGTGTTCAAGATGGAGAGCCACAACCATCCGAGCTACATCGAGCCCTATCAGGGCGCGACCACCGGCGTCGGCGGTATTTTGCGCGATGTCTTTACCATGGGAGCGCGCCCGATCGCGTGCCTCAATGCGCTGAGCTTTGGCGCGCCGGAGCATCCCAAGACGCGGCACCTGGTGTCGGGCGTCGTCGCCGGCGTCGGCGGCTACGGCAATTCGTTCGGGGTGCCGACCGTCGGCGGGCAGGTGCGTTTCCACACCCGCTATGACGGCAACATCCTGGTCAATGCAATGGCGGTCGGGCTCGCCGATACCGACAAGATCTTTTATGCGGCGGCGTCCGGCGTGAACATGCCGATCGTCTATCTGGGCTCCAAGACCGGCCGCGACGGCATTCACGGCGCCTCGATGGCATCGGCCGAATTCGACGTCGACTCGGCCGAGAAGCGTCCCACTGTGCAGGTCGGCGATCCCTTCGCGGAAAAGCTGCTGCTGGAAGCCTGCCTCGAGATCATGCAAGCCGATTGTGTGATCGCGATCCAGGACATGGGCGCGGCTGGCCTGACCTGCTCGGCGGTGGAGATGGGCGCCAAGGGCGATCTCGGCGTCGATCTCGATCTCGATGCGGTGCCGACCCGCGAAACCGGCATGAGCGCCTACGAGATGATGCTCTCGGAAAGCCAGGAGCGCATGCTGATGGTGCTCAAGCCCGAGAAGGAACAGCAGGCCGAGGCGATCTTCCGCAAATGGGGACTGGATTTCGCCGTGGTCGGCTACACCACGCCGAGCAAGCGCTTTGTCGTCAAGCATGGCGGCGACGTGATGGCCGATCTGCCGATCAAGGAACTGGGCGACGAAGCGCCGCTCTACGACCGGCCGCATGTGGCGTCGCCGCTGTTGCCGGTGGTCCATGCGCGCGACGTGAAGCCGCCGGTGGCAATTTCGGCGGCGCTGGAAACACTGATCGCCACGCCGGAGCTTTGCTCGAAGCGCTGGGTGTGGGAGCAATACGATCATGTGATTCTGGGCAACACCGTGCAGCGTCCCGGCGGCGACGCCGCCGTGGTGCGGGTTCAGGACGGACCGAAGGGTCTGGCGTTGACGGTTGATGTCACACCGCGCTACTGCGAGGCCGACCCGTTCGAAGGCGGCAAGCAGGCGGTGGCCGAGGCATGGCGCAATATCACGGCCGTTGGTGGCCGGCCGCTGGCAATCACCGACAACCTCAATTTCGGCAATCCGGAACGGCCGGAGATCATGGGCCAGTTCGTCGGCTGCCTGAAAGGCATCGCGGAAGCCTGCCGCGCGCTCGACTTCCCGGTCGTGTCCGGCAATGTCTCGCTCTACAACGAAACCAACGGTCGCGGCATTCTGCCGACGCCGTCGATCGGCGGCGTCGGGCTGCTTGATGATTTCACCAAATCCGCCACCTTGGCGTTCAAGGCCGAGGGCGAGGCGATCCTCTTGGTCGGCGAAACCCATGGCTGGCTCGGTCAGTCGGTTTACCTGCGCGAGATCTGCGTCCGCGAAGAGGGCGCGCCGCCGCCGGTCGATCTCGCCGCGGAGAAGCGCGCCACCGCGACATCGGCACACGACGTTTCCGACGGCGGTCTCTTGATCGCGCTGGCGGAGATGGCGATGGCGAGCGGGATCGGCGCGCAGCTATTGGCGGCACCCGGACAGATCGTGCCGCACGCCTGGTGGTTCGGCGAAGATCAGGGGCGTTATATCGTGACGGTGCTCGCGGAGCAGGCGGGCCTGGTGCTGGCCAAAATGAACGGCGCCGGCGTGCCGTGCGCGCGGATCGGCACCACCGGCGGCGATGCGATTGCGGTCGCCGGTGAAACACCGGTTGCGGTAAGTTCGCTGAAGTCGGCGTTCGAACACTGGCTGCCGGCTTATATGAACGGCAAGGCATACTGATTTCGCAGCCCGGATGAGCCAACGGTCGCGCGAATGCGCGCCCCGTTGGCTCATCCGGCCACAAGCCTAGAGCACCTTTGTCGCTCCCGGAATCTTGCGCAATGCTCGCGTCAGCGCCCAGCTCAACGCGACTGTCAGCACCAACCCGATCGCGACTTTGACGATCGCCGGCAGGTCGTAGTCGAACAGCCAGTATTGCAGCCACAGTGCGATCGGGTAGTGCACCAGGAACATGCCGTAGGCGTCAGCCTGCATCGGATCGAGTAGCTTGGCTGAGCCTGATTGCCTGAACCTCTGGAAAAAGGCCAGGATCAGAAACATGATGGCCACGCTGAAGACAGTGAAGCAGATGGCATAGAGCGCTTCATACCAGTTCGGCAACGGCGACGGGTTCCCCAGTATTTCGCGCTTGATGAAGATCAGCACCCACAGCAGGCAATACGGAACGATCGCCAGCACCATCCAGTCCCAGCTGACCTTCGCCATCCGGCCGTCTGCAGCGAGCAGCCCGCGATCCATTTGCGCAACGCCGATGCCGGCACCGAAAAAGAAGTAGCTCGCATAGAGCATCACGCGCCCGTGCTGCACCGAGAACGGCCCGAACTCGAACCAACTGCTTGGTCCGAAGTGGACCAGCCCGGGAATGTAGAACGCCGCGGTGACCGCAAGCATGACCGCGAAGAACACGGCCGGCCGACGGCGGCCGTGCAGCGAGAGGCGATTGATCGGATCGAGCAGATGGGGCGACAGCCGGTACAGCAGGCAGGCAACCAGGTCGAAGGCGAACAAGACCCAGAGAAACCAGATCGGCCCGCTCGGCCACGGACCCTTCGTGACCATATTCCACCAGTAATCCGAAAAGCCGATTTCGGGATGGTGCCGCAGGGAGATCGCGTAATAGGCGAGCGGAATGACCGTGAACGCGCAGATCACGAACGGCAGGCCAAGCCGGAGCAGGCGGTCCGCCAGATAGTTCAACGGTCCCTTCCGGGCGATACCGGACCAGGCGAACAGTCCCGACAGGAAAAAGAACATCGCCATGAAGAAACTGTCGGTGGCGAGCACGATCATGTCGAAGCCGAAGAAGTACTTCGGATCGGTGTGACCGAAATAGGTATAGGGGATGACGGCATGGTGGGTGAGCACCACCAGGGTCAGGAAGGTGCGGGCGCGATCAAGCGAAAGGTTTCGCGATTTGGCCTTGGGCACTGCGCCCACGTCGGCATGCCCCACGGCGGAAATCGATGTCATGCGCGCCTCCCGGCCAGACTGTTTGTGCCGAATGTTGCGGCCGGGCGCCGGATTCAGCAAGGCCCAATTATGGCGCGACGAACGCAATTGCCCGCCGGGCGGGGCGGCGATCTCGACGCCGCCCGCCTCATCCATTGTGGAACCAGTGCCACTGCTCGAAGTTAGATCAGCGATTTTTTTTGTACGAGCCGCGGATCCGGCGGCCCGCAGGCTGGAGTGACGGGCGATGACAATTCTGAAATGGGCGCTGATCTTCTTTTTGGTGTCGATCGTCGCCGGTATCCTCGGCTTCACCGGCGTTTCGGCCGCATCAGCCGACATCGCCAGCTTCCTGTTCTATGTCTTCGTCGTGATCTTCCTGGTCCTGCTGATCCTGGGTCTCACGATCTTCAGGGTGTAAGGCGGTAAAGAGGCCGCTTTCCGTCACCTGCGAGGAGCGTAGCGGCGAAGCAATCCAGGCTCCGTCACTCCGTTGCACATCGGGGAATCTCGAGATTCCGGGTTCGATGCGGAGCCTGTCATCGGGCCGGCCAAAGGCCGGACCCGTTGGCATCGCCCCGGAATGACTGGCGTTAAATTTCAGCCCACTTCCTCGATCTTCACCTTGTCCGGGTAAAATGCCAGATGGCCGGAGATTTCCGCCATCGCCGGGAACGGCGTTTCATAGGTCCAGATCGAATTTTCAATGGTCTTGCCGTCGGCCATGATGCTGAAATAATTCGCATCCCCCTTATAGGGGCAGTGGGTGACCCGGTCGGTGCGCGCCAGCAGCGCCATTTTGGCATCCTCGCGTGGCACATACTGCACTGCGGGGTAGGTCGCTTCCTTCAGCGTCAGGGCATGGGTGGTGTCGGCGATCACGACGCCATCGGCGGAGACACGGATCCGCTTCGGGTTGGCGGTAATGGTGATCGGATGGTCGGGACCTGGGAGTTTCATGGTTGTACGCCTCATGGTCAGTCCGTTGTGATCGCAAGATGCGATCCAGCGGTTTTGCAAGGATTGGATCGGGAATATAGTGCGACAAAGCGTGACCTAGAAGGGCGTTCGCGCTAAGTTCTGGCGACCCTGCGGCCGGTGTCGGCCGCTGGCCGAAGTGCCGAATTGGAGAAAACCTGGATGCCGATGGACGCCCACGATATCGAATCGATGATCAAGGCGGCGATCCCCGACGCCGAGGTGACGATCCGTGATCTGGCCGGCGACGGCGACCACTATGCCGCGACCGTGATTTCAGAGTCGTTCCGCGGCAAATCCCGTGTCCAGCAGCATCAGATCGTCTATCAATCGCTGCGGGGCCAGATGGGCGGCGTGCTGCACGCGCTGGCGTTGCAGACCGGAGTGCCGGAGGGGTAGCGGGGGCGGGGCAGGGTCAGTCCATGGCTGCCGACAATCCGCACGGCGCGCTGTTTCGTCTCTCCGTGCCCAACCAGCACAGCCGCGTCACCTATGCCGAGCTGTTTTTCGATCTGGTGTTCGTTTTCGCGGTCACGCAGATATCCCACACCCTGATCGGCCGGTTCACGCCGCTAGGGGCATTGCAGACGAGCCTGTTGTTCCTGGCCGTCTGGTGGGTGTGGGTCTACACCTCATGGATCACCAACTGGCTCAATCCGGAAGTCACGCCAGTCCGCATCCTGCTGTTTTTGCTGATGCTCGGCGGGCTCGTGCTCTCGACCTCGATTCCAAAAGCCTTTGAATCGCGGGGACTGTGGTTCGCCACCGCCTACGCCGCGATGCAGGTCGGCAAGACGGTCTTTCTGTGGGTATCGACACCGCCTAGCCGAAATCTGGCGCGCTTGAATGCGGTCCGTATCACCGCCTGGCTAGCCATGTCGGCCATCTTTTGGATCGCGGGAGGCTTTGCGGAAGGGAATTCGCGGCTGGTCCTTTGGGCCATCGCGCTGGGCATCGAATATCTCTCGCCGGCGGTCCGGTTCTGGATCCCGAAATACGGCGCGTCTTCGATCGAGGACTGGATGGTTGAAGGCGGCCATATGGCGGAGCGCTGCGCCGGATTCATCATTATCGCGCTCGGCGAATCCATTGTCGTGACCGGCGCGACGTTCGCCGACCTGGCCTGGACCACGGAGACCGTGGTTGCCTTTGTGTCGGCCTTTATCGGCAGCCTCGCAATGTGGTGGATCTATTTCCACAAGGGCGTCGAAGCGGGGTCCGAACTGATTTCAAAATCCAGCGAGCCCGGGCGGCTGGCGAGGCTGGCCTACACCTATCTGCATATGCCGATCGTGGCCGGCATCATTCTTTCGGCGGTCGCCGATGAACTGGTGCTGACGCATCCGGCGGATCATTCCGATCCGAGGACGGTGCTCACTGCGATCGGCGGACCGCTGCTGTTTCTGCTCGGAACCATTCTCTTCAAACACACCATTCGCGGCTTCCTTCAGCTGTCGCATGGCGTCGGCATCGTGGCCCTTGGCGCGTGTGGGAATCGATCTCGCTGAAATCGGGCCCGGCCGAATCCCGGACCGTGGGGTCTCCGACCGCAGAATCTCAGTCCGAAGCCACCAGCGCGTGAACCGAAAACATGCCGGCCTTGTCGGTCCACGAGTGGCGCGAGCTCCAGCCCGAGCCGCGCGCCAGCGCCGTAAAACGCTCGAGGCTGTATTTATAGCTGCTCTCGGTGTGGATGCTCTCGCCGGCGCGGAACGAAAAACTCCGCCCCAACGCGCGCACGGTCTGGGTCTTGCGGCTGATCAGGTGCATCTCGATGCGGTGGCGGTCGCGGTTGTAGATCGCGCGATGGGTAAATCCGGCAGTGTCGAAATTGCCGCCGAGCTCGCGGTTGATGCGGACCAGCACGTTGAGATTGAAGCGTGCGGTGACCCCGGCGGCGTCGTTGTAGGCATCATACAGCACCCGCTCGTTCTTTTCGAGGTCGACACCGATGATCATCTGCGCGCCCTCACCAAGGATGTCGCGGGCGCTGCGCATGAAGGCGCAGGCTTCGTGCGGCTCGAAATTTCCGAGCGTCGATCCCGGGAAAAATCCGAGCTTCGGCATCGCCTGCACCGCGTCGGGCAGGGCGAACGGCGCGGTAAAGTCCGCCGCGACCGGATAGACATCGAGCGCGGGAAAATCCTTGCGCAAGGCGTCGGCCTGGGCTTTGAGGAAGTCACCGGAAATATCCACCGGCACATAGGCGCCAAACGCGCATTGGTTCAGCAGCAGCCGGACCTTGGTGGTCGCGCCGGCGCCGAATTCCACCAGTGCGGCGCCTTTCGGGACGACGGCCGATATCTCGCTGGCGCGGTCGCGCAGAATCGTCAATTCGGTGCGCGTCGGGTAATATTCCGGCAGCAGCGTGATCTGTTCGAACAGCTCCGAGCCCGTGGCGTCGTAGAAATATTTTGGCGACAGCCGTTTGGGGTGCTGCGATAGACCGTCGATGACGTCGCTGGCAAATGCGGAGGTCTGTTCGTCGAAACGATGGGTTTTGGCCAAAGCTGCGGCGTGCACATTCATGATACTCTCCTGAACGCGCTATCCGGCGCGATGAATTCGTGAAAAAATCAGATGGCATAGTCGGCGAGGCGCAGTCCCGTGAATTGCCAGCGATGGTGCGGATAAAAGAAGTTGCGATAGGTGATACGGCTATGTCCGTCGGGAGTTGCAAGCGAGGAGCCGCGCAGCACCAGCTGGTTGACCATGAACTTGCCGTTGTACTCGCCGAGCGCGCCCTCGATGGCGCGGTAACCGGGATAGGGGGCGTAGGCGCTGCGGGTCCATTGCCAGACGATCCCGAACGCGTCGTTGAGCTGGCCGGCACGGGCGGCGACTTCCCATTCCATTTCGGTCGGCAAATGCCTGCCGCTCCAGCGCGCAAACGCATCGGCCTCGTAATAGCTGACATGGCAGACCGGGGCTGACGGATCGACGGGCTGCAATCCGCCGAGGGTCATGATCCGCCATTCGCCGTCGACCTGACGCCAGTGGCCGGGCGCCTGCCACTGCTCGTCGCCGACGACCGCAAAACCGTCCATCAGCCACAGCGTCGGTGTCGTGTAGCCACCGTCCCGCATGAATGCGAGCCATTCGGCGTTGGTGACGAGGTTGCGCGCAAGCTTCACGGGTCCCACCAGCGCGCGGTGCGCGGGTTTTTCGTTGTCGAAATGAAACGTGTCGTCGGTGTGCCCGACGGTGTGGATGCCCTCGCTGAGGGTGACCCACTCGTCGCCGGCGCGAGGCTTCTCGTCGCCAGCGCGAGGCTTCTCGTCGCCGACGCGGCTTGAAGCGGGAAAACTCCACGCCGGATCGTAAGCCGGCGGCATCGGGTTTTGGGCGAAGGCGTGCAGGATGTCCGTCAGCATCAATTCCTGATGCTGCTGCTCGTGATTGAGACCGACTTCCACGAGCGGGGCGATCGCGGTCAGAGCGTCCTCACCGGCGGTCTGGAAAAACTTCACCACGGCGGCGTCGACGTGCCGGCGATAGGCGGTGATTTCGTCGGCGCCAGGGCGGGTCAGATGGCCCCGCTGGTGGCGGGCGTGGCGCGGTCCGGCGCTGACATAGTAGGAATTGAACAGATACGCATAATCCGGATGAAAGGGCTTGTAGCCCCTGCAATGCTCGCCGAGCAGGAACTGCTCGAAGAACCAGGTGGTATGGGCGCGGTGCCATTTGGCCGGGCTCGCATCCGGCATCGACTGGATCAGCTGATCCTCTGGCGTCAGGGGGTCGGCGCGGCACTCGGTCTCGTTTCGGACTGTGAGATACGCCTCCACCAGATCCTCGGCGAGGCTGCCGGAATCGGAGAATAATGACGGGCAAGGGGCCGCAAGCGTGGCCGCGGCGGATGCTGGTTTCGTCACAATACTCTCCGTTCGGGGGAGAACGCTACGATGGCAGACGGGTTCCCCGAGAATAGCCTGTCCTACATAGGGGCTTCCGCCGGGGATAAAAGGCTCCCAAGGCCCCGTTCGAGGCTATGGCCCGGGCCCGGTCCTTGCGATTTCCGGGGCGGGCAGACCCATGCATGCCAGCTCCTCGCCATTTTGCTTTTGATGCACAATGGTTTCGGGTACATATATGACAATGTCGGGTTAAGGAGCTGACGCCGGCCCAGGGGCCGTGCCGGAAAAGGACGCGAATATGAGCATCGAGCAATTCATCGACAACGAAGTGAAGTCGAACGACGTCGTGCTGTTCATGAAGGGGACGCCGCAGTTTCCGCAGTGCGGTTTTTCCGGCCAGGTGGTGCAGATCCTCGATCACGTCGGGGTCGGCTACAAGGGCCTGAATGTCCT
>WNFS01002165.1_pt1 | contig 14876 bp, 18 predicted proteins | sample 5400141 | NCBI WGS metagenome assembly WNFS01 (sample SAMN13153358, study PRJNA577476) | soil metagenome | isolation source: 60 cm saprolite under Madrone tree | place: USA:California | collected 2016-06-14
CAGAACGTTGCTTAAAGAACGTTCACTTTGCAATGATCGTATCAATCGCGCAGCCCTTGCGTCAAGACAAGTCCTTAGCTACTACGGAAAAGGATCATGCCAAGAAAAGAACTTCAGCCGAGCCCGTTGACTTCCGACAACAAGGGGCCATAGAATTCAATCAATAACCCTATTAGTTAAGCGAACGGAGGTTTTATGTCCGAACCGCTCGTTCTCGAAATGTTTTCCGACTTTGTCTGACCCTGGTGCTACCTCGTCACCGGGCGTGTCGAGAAACTCAAAGCGAATTACGATCTGAAAATCAAGTTCACGCAATTCCCGCTTCATCCCGAGACTCCGGCGGAAGGGACAGTAAGAGGACCGGAGGTCGTTGCGAGAAACCAGCGGATGAAAGTGAACATGGACCGCGAGGGGCGCCCCTACAATGCGGAGCGCAACATGTCCTATAACAGCCGGCTGGCGCAGGAGCTGTCAAAATGGGCTGAAGGTAAGGAAAAGGGCGACGAAGTTCACTCCGCGCTTTTCCAAGCCTATTTCGTCGACGTGAAAAATATCGGGAAAGTGGAGCCCCTCGTAGAAATCGCTCAGGAGGTCGGCCTTCCCGCTGACGAAGCGACGGACGTTCTTATCAGTCGTAGCTTCAAAGAAGCGGTCGACGAGGATTGGCGTCGTTGTGCCGCCATCGGCGTCAATGCCGTGCCGACTTTCCTTGCGGGACGCTATCTCATGGTTGGGGCGCAGCCTTATGAGGAGTTAGAGCGGCTCGTTCAACACGCAGCCAAGTCTCCGAATCCTGAACCCGATGGGGAATGAGCTCGGATTAGAAAGACTCTGGGAAGGCGAAACCATCTTACCGATGGTTGTCCAAGATATTCACGCCGAGCGTATTGTCAAAAAGATCACGTCAGCGTCAGTATTAACGTTATGGCTACAGCAAGCGCAGCCGTCACGTACAACCCGAGTAGAAAAGTGAGAGCAAGATAGTCCCACTCTTTACGAATCGCGCTCCACATCGTCCGCTCCCGGTTCGTTGAAAGACTAATATTCAGGAGTCCGACGCTGGAGCTGGTCCAGTTCGCTGCGCTGCCGCGAGATATCTTGCTGATTCCTATAGATTTGCTGGTCTTGATCCAAAGCTTGGTTTTCACGGCCTTGCAGCTGGTCACCAATCAACGCACCTGCGCCCAAACCAAGTCCCCCTCCGATGGCTGCACCTAAAGCGGGGTGATGGACAGCGGAGCCGATCAGGCCGCCGACCGCTGCACCGCCCAGAGCGCCGATCCCCGCACCCTTTTCACGAGTTGAGATCGCACCGCCGGCACATCCTGCGACTAGTGTACCAATCAAAGCCGTACCTGTGATTATACCGCATATCCTTTTAGCTGCTTCCGACTTGATGTTCATGTTGAACATCCTCCTTTGGCCGTTAGACGACCGGGGAACAGCTTTGTTTACTGGGACATTTTTGCGGCAAGAAAGTCCCGAAAAAGAGCAAAGACAAGCTCTTTCGGGATAAATAGATTAGGTTCGTTCTAACGGAGCTTGCGGAGAGCGGCAATTCGTTCGTCGATGGCTGGATGGGTTGACAGAAATCCACCACCCCCGTCACCCGAGACTGCTCTGAGCCAGCTGAGCGTATCGACCATTATTTCAGCCGGATAACCCGCGCGTCTGAGAATATCGACGCCATGGCGGTCGGCGGCGTACTCTTCCGTACGGCCATAGCCTCGCGCAATCAGCGTTCCGGCAATGGGCGTCAAAGCACTGCTGCCGGGAAAGAATCTCTCCAAAAGTGCCGAGCCGATGCTGAGCCCAGTGTTCAAAATTTGCGCCTGCGCCACATGGCCGAGATCTTGGTGAGCGAGCTCGTGGGCGAGCACCCCGCGCAATTGGTCATCGTTTGCCCGCTGTAAAAGGCCTGTGGTGACGACAAATTGGCATCCACCGGCATTGCCGGCATTAATCTCGGATTGATTCACAATAGCGATCCGCACTTCATCGATTGGACACGGGTTATCCATCGCTTTGATCAACGGAATCATCACGGCGCGCACACGCTCGGTCTGTGTGGATTCGCCCCGTGTGCTCCGAGAAGGCATCCGCTCTTCGTAGGGCCCGCTGCGAAAGCTTCGCGTCATATCCCCCATGACAGGCTGCGAAAATAGGGCCAGGATGAGAACCAGCCCAGGAGCAATCAGAACAGGTATGACTTTACGCGCTTTGTTGTCTCTTCTCATCGGATCGCCTGTCGACTGGGACATCCCCCACTGGATCGCTAACCTGCATGCCCGGGATGCTGAGCCCCAGAGGCTTGAGGCCCGGTCTTGTCTTCGATTTTTTCCATATAGATGTTTCCAACGAAAATCTTACTGCTGAGCATCACCGGGATGCGTCTCGCATCCGCGGAGATCCAAACTGAAGCTTCATTCATTCTTTCTGCGTAACCATCCTTCATATGGTTTTTGATCCGCGGAACGATCTTGAAGGCTTCGACCTTACCCGAAGCGATTTCGATTGTTTCTCTGCGCTCGACTTCCAAATCCAGCAGGTAACGATATTTTCCGCCGAAGATATTGAAGTAAAGGCGGTCGCCAACTTTAAAATCCTGGCTCCGAGCGAGGTACACCGCCGTGATCGGGTCAATGGTATTGGGCGGTTGATCGAATTCGTATTTCTTTACCTGGCTTCGTTCGTCACGATGAACCGACCATTTCTTCGCGTTAGGATCGAACTTCGCCTCGGTGTCGATGACCTTTTGGTTTTCCCTTTGGCTGAAGGTGAACCGGGTAGGTGCAAGCGCCTTCGCCTCGATGGTTGAGGTGATCGTATCGCGCATTTTCCAAAATAAATCGAGTATGGCGGACGTTTTAGCTTCAACACGGACGGTATAAAATTTCTTGCCAGCGATCATTTGAGAAGTAGTGGAAACCACTGCCGTGGCCACGGGAATACCGTTCCAGCTTGCTCTGTAAACCGCTCTTTCACCGCCATCGAATGGGTAATGCTTCGGTTGATAAACCGGCACTTTTTCAGGGGGTGGCAAGTTGACCGTGGGTTGACCAGCCACCGAGGTGAAAATAACTAAAAAAATAACACCCATCCAAATAGTAGATATAAATTTTCCCTTCATCTCCCTTCTCTGCTCCTTAGACGAATAGTGAACGCAAATAGTTAACTCAGAAACCACGGAAAAACACAAACCGTCTCCCGCGATGCCTTTCGTTCGGTTCCGTGCTTCCTTACAAGCCCTCCCGCAGAGGATATCAATTTCCGTTGCAAAGCGCTCAAAATAATTGCATGCAAAGCTACTTTTCGTTACAATCCAGCGCAATAAAAATAGGAAGGACAACCTCTTGGACAAATGCCGGCTTAGTTCTTGTCAGAGCTTCTTCATCTTGCTTGGCCTATGCGTGTTCCTAGCCCCGGCCGTGATCCCCGCTCAAGAAACCAAGCCCGCAGAGGAAGCGGTTGGCGGACTGCCGTCCTTGGCTGCGACGAAGGATTGCCTAAAGGGACCTCACAGCGCTGAATGTCTCGATAATCTTTTCCGCGAGGCCCTCAAGAATCACACAACCGCCGAGGCGCTGCAGTTGATCGAGCGCTTTGAAGCGGATGATCCTGAACTGCGGCGCGACTGTCATCCGGTTGTCCATGCCATCGGCCGCGAGACGTTTCGGCTCAAGGGCAATATCCACGACTCTTTTTCTGCCTGCGACCAAACCTGCCACTCGGGTTGCTACCATGGTTCGGTAGAGCGCTTTCTCCGCGGCGACGATATCTATTCGGATACTTATAAGCACCCCAGCCAAGCAGAACTCAAACAAAAGGCCGCAGCCGCCTGCGATCCCAATACGCCCCTAAGACTTCGCTATCAGTGTTTGCACGGACTTGGTCATGCGATCCTGTTCTTTTCCTTTTATGAGCTCCAATCATCGCTGGATATTTGCGATGCTCTCGCCGACGATTGGAGCCAGAGCTCTTGTTACGGCGGCGTATTCATGGAGAATGTGTCCAACTCAACGAACGAAAAAAAGAACTTCAGTCCCACGGATTACCACGCTCCCTGCGATCAATTAGCCGACAAATACCGGCGAGAATGCTACATCATGCAGACGTCAAGAATGGCGGAAATGGGACTTTCCACCGAACGGATGCTTGAAGAGTGCGCGAAAGCCGGAGCTTATCGTGTGCCGTGCACCCAATCCATCGGCCGCGACCTTTCTAACGAAGCGCGATTCGGACGACCTCAATCTGTCGCTCAAAAGTGCGAACTGGCACAGGACAGCAACCGCCTGGCCTGCATCCGAGGAGTTGTCTATGCGCTGGTTGACAACACCTGGGACGGTCGCTATGCGATGCCCTTTTGCGCGGCCTTCACTAAGAGTGCCGACAGCGAAGATTGCTTTAAAATGAGCATCCAATACTTGGGGACCGTGTTCGAAAAACCCATCGAGGACATCGCCCGCGACTGCACGCGCCATGCGGCCAATGCCCCGCGCTGTGTGGAACTGGCAGTACGGCCACAGCAAACCAACGGGTTTTAGATCTTCAACGCCCAATCTGGTCTGATCTTCTGCTCATCCATCATTGGTGGCGCTTCTCAAACAATTGGCCGCGCGAATCTTACCCCTTGCCAGGTTGCCAACTTAATGCCATTAATTTAACCAATCAGTGTGTTAGGTTATTAGGCTGCGCTGCGTCGGATGAACTTACCACTCTTACTAGCTGTCGACGACGAAAGGGGCGTTCGCGAGTCCGTTAAAATGGTTTTTTATAAAGACTATCGCCTGCTCGAAGCAGAGTCGGTGGATGTGGCAATCCGTCAAGTCCAGGAGGAAAAACCGCAGGTAGTATTGCTGGATGTTCTCATGCCGAAAACCGACGGCATCGAAATCTTAAGACAAATTAAAAGGATTCATCCCACCTGCGAAGTGATCATGCTGACAGGAGTGAACTCGCAGCAGTTGGCCGCCAAAGCTATGGATTTCGGCGCATTCGATTTCATCGCCAAACCTTTCGATATTGTGGAGCTGCGCCAAAAAGTCAAAAATGCTCTCGAAAAGATCGCGCAGAGAAACCAACCGTAACCGCAAGTCTGACGCTGAAAGATCGCTGTCGTTTTGACGATGCCCAAACGCGGCACCAAGCTAATCAAAATTCCGCTGCTGATCTTTTTTCTCCTGGTCAGCTGCGCCCGGCTGAAGCAATGCGCCTACGAGGGGCTCAACCGGGATCAATGGCAGCAGCCAGATCGGGTCGTCGAGTCGCTTCAGATCCATCCGGGAGACCAGGTTGCCGACATCGGATCCGGGACCGGGTATTTTGTTTTTTCGCTCGCCAAGGCGGTGGGCCCCGATGGCAAAGTCTACGCTGTGGACGTGGACAAAGAGATGAACGACCTGGTGGCCGAGCGGGCAAAGAAAAGCGGCATTGCGAATGTTGAAGTAATTCTCGCGAAAACAGACGATCCATCACTGCCACGGACGGGAGTCGATCTGATCTTTACCAGCAACACCTATCACCACATTGATGACCGCGTGACCTATCTCACCAACCTCCGAAAGTATCTCCATCCGAACGGCCGGGTTGCCATTATCGATTTCGACCGGAGGGCATGGCTTGAGGGGTTGTGGAAGCACTACACGCCCAGCGAATTCATCAAAAGAGAGATGGACCAAGCCGGCTACAACCTGCAGCACGAATTCGACTTTCTCGACCGGCAATCTTTCTTGATTTTCGCGCCTAAACCGCCGGCGCTGGAGCCGTCGAAGGCACCCGCCAGTGCCGACATTGGCGGAAGCGAGTAGACAAACCTCGGCGGTTACGGCGAGTCCTTGTTATCTGAATTATCTGAGGGAGGCTTGGTCGCACCAGTGACCGTTTGCGGCTCCCCCTTCAAACGGAAGGAGTTAAAGACCTGTGTGAACATTTCGTTGTCTTGCTTTGCGGTGGGGTCCCAAAACGTCGTCATAGTGAAATTTATCGAGTAGTCCTTATTGAAAGGAAAAGCATGAATTCCGGCTACAATGATAGGTTTTCCGCCTTTCATCGTATTGAGCGTGGCAATGTAAAATTTAATTCCAAAATCATTGGAGAGGTCACGGCGCTCGCCGACCTTCATGTTTACCGCTTTGATGCTTTCCGAGATAACTTGGTAAATCTGCGCGATGGTTTGCTGTATCATCTGGTCAACCTGCCGTGTTCGATCGGATTCATCTTCGAAATCCGTTTTCCTAAGAGTTTGTTTTGTTTTGTCTACGACGACCATGAAGTCGCTCCCGTTGGGTCCCTGTAGCATGAGCCGAATGTCCTTGTTGGCGTTGCCTTCTGGCATGGACTGTAGTTTCCAAGCCGCCGGATAGTTAAATACATAGCCGTAATCCCTGTCGTAATACTCCTGGAGATCCATCTGGGCATGCACCGGGCGGGATTTGACTAGTAGAAGCACAACCAGCAAGATCCAGGTCCACAGCACCAAGTGTTTCGCTAGGTTTCGCTTTGGCAAAGATTTCACGATCCCCTAAGGCTATCATAGATTTCACCGCTAACAAGAAGAAACAGCTGAGCGTCGTCCGTAATGGCACCCGTGTTTTCTTCGCTCCAACCAAAGGGTTGCGGCTCATCACTTGCCCGATTCCAGGAAAATAGGTAGTTTAGCTTGCAGCTGGAGTCCCATTGACGAAACAGTACATTCTCAAAAACACTAATCCATCAACTTATCGTCCCTCAGGCCTCGATTATCGTAAAGAGCTTAACGCTGCTCAGTACCAAGCGGCCACGACGGTCGAGGGGCCGTTGCTGATTATCGCTGGCGCCGGAACCGGCAAGACCCGCACGTTGGTCTATCGCGTTGCGCATCTCATCGATATCGGCGTCGATCCCCGTTCTATCTTGTTGCTGACATTCACCCGCCGGGCTGCGGAGGAGATGCTGCGGCGTGCCAGCTTGCTTATCGATAGCCGCTGCAACCAAGTCGCGGGCGGAACCTTTCATTCCTTCGCCAACTTGGTGCTGCGCGAGTTCGGCCGTAGGATCGATCTCTCCCCTTCCTTCACCATTATGGACCGGCCGGATAGCGAAGATGCGATTCAGCTGCTGCGCACTGAGATGGGTCTGAATTACAAAGACAAGCGGTTCCCACGTAAGCAGACCGTAGCAGAAATATTCAGTATGTCCCTCAACAAACAAACAACCGTCGCAGATTTGCTGGAGCGGGAATACCCGCATCTCTTTGATTCACTCGAGGATCTGCTGCGACTCTATGAGCGTTACGTAGACTACAAGAAAACCAAAACGCTCCTCGACTACGACGACCTTTTGACTAAGTTAAGGGACCTTCTTGTCCATCAGGAACAGGTACGCCGGCGTCTCTCCGACGTTTATCGATTTATCATGGTCGATGAGTACCAAGACACGAACTATCTCCAGGCGCAGATCATTCGGTCGTTGGCGGCAACCCATGACAACGTGGCCGTTGTGGGCGACGATGCGCAGAGCATCTATTCCTTTCGCGGCGCCAATTTCCGCAACATCATGGATTTTCCCGAGGCCTTTCCGGAAACTCGCATCATCAAACTTGAAGAAAACTACCGCAGCACCCAGCCCATTCTTAATTTGACCAACAATATCATCCAGCGCGCCAAGGAGCGCTACGACAAGCGACTGTTTACGAACAAACAAGAGGGGGAGACCCCTGTTTTGGTCCAAGCTGAGAGCGAGCAGATGCAGTCCCGCTTCGTCTGTCAGAAGATTTTGGAGCTGCGTGAAGAAGGCGTGCCGCTCTGGGACATTGCGGTGTTGTTTCGATCGAGCTTCCACTCATTCGACTTGGAACTGGAGCTGGCGCGGCACAATATTCCTTTTATCAAGCGCGGCGGGTTTCAGTTTATGGAAACCACGCATATTAAGGATCTGCTGGCGCATTTGCGCGTCCTCGCCAATCCTCAGGACTCGATTTCGTGGAACCGTGTCTTGCTGCTTTTGGAAGGAGTCGGGGCGCAAATGAGCCAGAAGGTCACGCATTGGCTCCTGGACGGCAGCCACCCGGTGGAACGGCTCCGTACTTTTCAAGCCAAGGGGAAGATCGCGCAAGCACTCAAAACCCTGGCACAGGTCTTACAATACGCATCGGAAGCCGAACGGCCCGCCGAGCAGACGCAATACCTCATGCAGTACTATGCGCCCATCCTCAAGCGGAACCACCCGGAGGATCATCCGAAGCGGCTCAAAGATCTCGAGCATTTTCAGGGCATCACCGATCGCTATCGGAGCCTGGAGCGACTGTTGGCGGACATGGCTCTGGAGCCGCCCAACGATAGTGTTGCTGGGGTGTTAGCCGTGGATCCGGACGAAGGTCCAGTGGTGCTTTCGACGATTCATTCCGCCAAGGGGCTAGAATGGCACTCCGTATTCATCATCTGGGCTTTGGAGGGAAGATTCCCCTCTTTCTATAACATCACCACTGAAGAAGAGATCGAAGAAGAGCGCCGGCTGCTGTATGTTGCGGCCACGCGGGCTAAAGAAAATCTTTTCATCAGCTATCCGATCAAGATCTTCGACCGTGGACTCCGCATGGTCCTGTCTCGTCCTTCTCAATTCATCGAAGGCATTTCCGAAGATCTGCTGGAGCCGGTCACGGTCGTCGACGAGGAAAGAAACTGGGATTGGGAGCGATAACCATGTTGCAATTTTTGCTCAACGTCGTGGTCTTCGTGAGTGGCGCCGTCTTGATGGGGCTTGAGATCGTCGGCAGCCGGGTGTTGGCGCCGTACTTCGGCAGCTCAATTTTCGTTTGGGGAAGTCTCATCTCGGTCGTCATGACAGCCTTAAGCGTCGGCTATTACTGGGGCGGCTGGCTTTCAGCCCGCGAACCTTCCTATGCGCGGCTGCTCACCCTTCTTTGCATCCCCGGCATTCTTATCTTCTTCCTCCCCTTTATCTACCCGACGGTCAATGAGTGGGTCGCGAGCGTCGATTTCGGGATCCGGCTGAATCCGTTGATCGCCTGCAGCATTACCTTCCTCTTACCCGGAATTTTTTTGGGAACCATCTCGCCGTACGTCATACGCTTGGCTGCTACTCAGCTTTCCACCGTGGGCAGTACGGCCGGAACTCTCTATGCAGTGTCTACCTGCGGCAGCATCTTCGGCACACTGTTGACCGCTTTCTACTTGATACCGCTTATGGGTGTCAGCAATATCATCCACTTTCTCGGCGTTATCCTGGTTTTTCTTTCGTTGGTTTTGGTGCCGCTGATAAAGGTAAGGAAAGTTTCAATGGCCCGGGCAGTGACGACACTGTCGGTCATTATGGGGTGCATCACCATGTCTTGGACACCGGTTGTTTGGGCGCGCATGAAGACACTTCTGGAGAAGGACACTTTTTACCATCGCATTCGTATCGAGGAAGACGACGAAGCCCGCTATATGTATTTCGACCGAACCCTGCAAAGCGCCATGAACCTGAAGGATCCGACGGCGCTTCGCCTGATCTATTCGCGCTATACCTCTTTGGGCCTCGCTTTTAGACCCGACGCTAAGAAGATTCTAATCATCGGGCTCGGCGGCGGCTCCATCCCTAAGAAACTCCAGAAAGAATTTCCCTCGTTGGAAGTGGACGTTGTCGAAATCGATCCCGAAGTGATCCAGATGGCAAAGAACCAGTTCAACGTTCGCGATGGGAAAAATCTCCGGCTCTACGCGCAGGACGGACGGATTTTCTTAACGCGCACGACGAATTTGTACGATATCATACTCATCGACGCTTACTACGCGGATGCCATGCCGTTTCATCTGGCCACGCGCGAGTTTTTCGAGCTGGCGCAGCGCAAACTAACGTCCAACGGCATCATCGTCGCCAACCTGATAAGCGCAGTCACCGGTCCCTCCGGAAAAATCGCCCGTGCGTTTGTCAAAACCCAGCGCCAGACCTTCCCGCAAACCTACGTCTTCGCGGCGCGCCGTCCGGACAATGTCAGCATCGACACCATCCAGAACGTGATCGTTATCGCCACCAAGGACAAGCAGCGGCTGGACATTAAAGAGATCGTCAAGCGCGCGACCGCCCTCGACAGAGGTCTTTTCCCCGATCCTATCAGCGACATTAGCGTGGCCTATTACGACGGCGCTTTACCCGACCAAGACGTCCCCGTATTGACTGATGACTACGCGCCGACGGATAATTTGCTTCATCCTTAGTAGCCTCCTCTCGTCCTGCGCTCTGTTTGCTCCGAAGCCTCCGGAAAGAACCGTGCGCGTCAAAGCCTTGGCGGACGTGAGCTTCAGAGCAAGAAACCCCCGTTGGCCAGAGGAGGTACGCGGCCTGATCGAGGCCGCCTCCGATTATTATGAACGCGAATTCGGCATTCGGTTCGTTACCCACAGCGCCGATGCCTGGCCCGCACAGGAACGGATACGCTCCACTCCCGAGCTGTTGGCCCGAGCCGAGGAAGATTTTCCGATCCAAAAGAAAGACGAGACCTACGACTTGATCGTGGTGTTTACCGCGGAGGGAGTCAGTCCGTACTTCACAGCCGGCCGCGCCCGGGTCGATCGAATCGGCAATTGTCGACAAGGGCTGGGCAATTATGTCATCGCCCCAGTCAATGAGTCATTCCATTACATGGGCCCATACGCGGATCCGACACTCGACGTTATTGCTTTGATTCATGAGCTTGCCCACATCTTCGGCGCCGAGCACGTGGACGACCGTGCATCCATCATGCACGAAGACCTGGGCTACAGAACGGAATTCGACGACAAGAACCGCAGCATCGTCCAGAAAAACAAGTTGTGCCCTTTGGCCAAAGGCTGAGACGGCTTTTATCCTGCCGCAAAATTCAGTAGAAGCATCGTCATGCTGTCCAATATCCGCATCGTCTTGGTAAGACCTCGCGGCTCGGGGAACATCGGTTCCATCGCGCGGGCGATGAAAAATATGGGCCAAACCGAGCTGGCCATAGTAGGCAAGGCACGAACCCGGAGTTTTTGGGCGAGGGCTATGGCCGTCCATGGCCGAGATATACTCGGGAACGTGAAACGCTACGACACGATACGGGAAGCAATTACCGACTGCGCTCTGGTGGTTGGAACAACTTGCAGATCCGGACTTTACCGGAAACACAGCCAGACCCCGCGAGAACTTGCAGGCGAGATTATAGCTGCGGCAAACACAAGCAAGGTGGCCCTCATTTTTGGGCCGGAGGATCACGGTTTGAGTAACAAGGATCTCGAGCATTGCCAGCTACTCATAACCATTCCGACGCATCCGGATTATCAATCACTCAACGTGGCTCAGGCCGCTGTCATCTGTCTGTATGAACTTTATCTGGCCGCACTTGGCCCCGTGGAGGATGGCGGAATCCAACGCGCCCCAGCCGAAGACATCGAGCGTCTGTTCGACCGGATGCGCACTGTCCTACTTAAGATCGGGTTCCTTGACTCTGAAAACCCCGAGCATATGCTCTTGGCCTTCCGGCGAATCCTGGGACGCGCCGGACTCGAAGACAAAGACGTTCGAATTTTTACCGGCTTGTTTCGACAGATGGAGTGGTATACCGATCAGGGGTGGAAAGTGCTAGAAGAGAAGCGGCGGCAGGGAATCAAAATCCGTTAGGAGAAAAACCGTGAACGTCAATCATTTTGATCTAAAGAAAACCGCGCTGCTTTTTTTCGATATGCTGAATGGGTATTCCCATAGCGGCGACGCCGCGGCAAAGGTGAGAATGAAACCGTGGGTCGACAACGCGGTGCGTCTCATGAAGGCCGGCAGAGCGGTTGGTATGCCGATCTTCTTCGCCAAAGGCAATCACCGCCCCGACAACGCGACATCTGCGATACTCCTTACGGATACAAACAATTCACTGGAACCGTGGCCCAACGGTGAAGTCACCAAAGGAAAAATGCACGTGATCGCGGGAGACAAAAGCTCGGAGGTCATACCGGAGCTCGATCCTCGGCCCGACGACTATTATATTCCCAAGTATCGTTGGAGCGCGTTTTTTCAAACCTACCTGGACCTGGCCTTGCGCTCCCAGGGCATCGATACGATTATCATTTCCGGTGGCTCCACTGACGTCGGAGTAACCTCCACGGTTTACTCGGCAAGGGACATGGACTACAACATTATCGTCGTGAGCGACGCCTGCGGAACGTCGCACGACCAGCGCGCCCATGACGTGCTGATGGAGCTCATCTTTCCCCGGATGGCCCGTGTCAGAACAACAGACCAAGTCACAGGGATGATTCGGAACGCAAAACAATAGTCTCAAACGTTTCACAAGGAGGCAGCCATGGCCACAAACGGTAAACTACCAGTCGGCGTGAGTCAAAAAATCAAGCAGATCGGCCGAATGGATCTCCCCGGCGGAGGTTCGGTAGTCGTCGAAAACGGCTATGCCTACGTCGGCCACATTGAGCCGCCTCATGGAACGTCCATCATCGACGTCCGAGATCCCAAGCATCCCAAACTCGTTGCCCAACTCGAAGTGCCTGCGGGCATTCATTCTCACAAAGTCCGTGTGAGCGGGGACGTCATGCTCATCAATTACGAGCGCTACAAAACGAGAAATGAACCTCAGGGCGGGTTAAAGATCTTTGACATATCGAATCGCGCCAAACCACGAGAGATCGCTTTTTTCAAAGCTGCCGCCAAAGGGGTCCATCGTTTCACCTTCGACGGGCGCTATGCCTACCTTTCCCCGCATATGGAAGGCTACATCGGCAACATTGCATTGATTTTAGACCTAAAAAATCCTGAGAAGCCGGAGGAAGTCGGCCGTTGGTGGATGCCCGGCCAATGGATCGCCGGCGGTGAAAAGCCCACGTGGCATGACACAGATCACCGCTGCCACCATCCGATCCGCAGAGACAACCGGCTTTACATAAGCTACTGGCACGGCGGATTTGCGATCGTCGACATCTCCGACATGACCAAGCCGAGGACGATCAGTATCCTAGACTGGAGTCCGCCCTATCCCTGCCCGACTCACACAACATTGCCGTTGGCAAATAAGATCATGGACCGCGACTTCATGATCGTCACGGACGAGGAAGTCGGTGAGAAACTGATGCCGACGCCCAACGCTTTTCTTTGGGTGGTCGATATCACCGAAGAGACTCGCCCGATGCCGGTCGCCAACTACATGATCCCTTACGACGGCGAATCAAAACCAGGTAGCCGCTTCGGCGCTCATCAACCGGCGGAACAAGTCTACGACAATATTCACTATGTCACCTGGTTTGCCGGGGGACTACGCGCCCTCGACCTTTCTAACCCCTTCGCCCCGAAGGAAGTCGGTTATTACGTTCCCATGCCGGGCAAAGGTCAAACGGCGGTTCAGAGCAATGATGTTTTTCGCGCGGACGACGATAAGCTTTATCTCATCGACCGCTTGGATGGACTGGAGATTCTGGAAAGCCAAATATAGACGGTTCAAGGTTCCGGGTTCAACGTTTAAAGTTCCGGGATCCAAAAACGGTCTTTTCCGACCTGTCCTAAAGGACGCCGTTGGCAAAGCGCGGCCCCTCGAACGCTTACTTTAAACATTGAACTTGGAACCTTGAACCCTCATTCCCATGAGACTCTACAACGTCTCCTACTCCGGCAACTCTTACAAAGCTCGGTTGCTTTTGGCTCAACTCGGAATTCCCTGCGAGATAGTTGAAGTCGACATCTTAAAAGGCGAGAGTAGGACGCCGGAATTTCTGAAGATCAATCCCAACGGCCGCACGCCGGTGCTCGATGATAGTGGTTTCGTACTGGCGGAATCCAACGCGATATTAGCCTATCTCGCGCGGGGCACGAAATTTCTACCGGAAGACCGGCAGCGTTGGGGATCAGTATTTCAGTGGCTCTTCTTCGAACAGTATAGTCACGAACCCTACATCGCCACTTCGCGCTTTTGGCTGCAACACAAACCGGGTTCACCCGAACGCAACGCAGTTCTCGCCGCCCGGCGCGACGGCGGCTGGGCCGCGCTCAAAGTCATGGAAGAACACCTGGCGAAAAATGATTTCTTTGTCGGGGATTACACCATCGCCGACATCGCGCTCTTCGCCTATACGCACGTCTCCCACGAAGGCGGGTTTCCATTGAACGATTTTCCAAACATCCGGCGTTGGATTGAACGGGTGAAGGCACAACCTGGGTTCATACCGATGACTGGAATTTAATCAGTAATGCCCGAGATCTCTAGATTTTTTGGCATCATCATCCGAATGTACATTGAAGCTGGTGGACCGCATCACACTCCTCACTTCCATGCCTATTATCAAGACCGAGTGGGAATTTACGGCATTGACAGGATAGAGTGCTTGGCGGCTCCCTACCAAGGCGGCAGGAGCGCCTTGTTCTGGCGTGGGCGGAGCTTCACCAAGAAGACTTGCTGTCGAACTGGCAGGTGTTGCAGCAGGGACATCCACCCGTTAAGATTGAACCTCTGACGTAAGGGCGTTGTCTATGGATCATGAAATTCACCGGGTCGTCTCCTTTGAGAAAGTTGCTCCATTTACTTTACGAGTAGGCTTCGACGATGGTATCTCCCAAGTAATTGATTTTCGTCCCGTACTGAAGGGGGAACTGTATAGACCGTTACAAGATTCCTCCCTCTTTGACCGAGTTCGGATCGACTCCGAGGTCCACACACTTGTCTGGCCAAACGGTGCCGATTTTGATCCCGCGACCCTTCACAATTGGCCGGAGTTCGCCCCCGCACTGAAGGCACTGGCAGAGAAGTGGGATTTTACCAAGCAAAGCATTAACCGAGCCACCACATAACGGGGTCAGCCCGACATCGCGCGCTCTTCGCCTACACGCCCGGGCACTTGATAGCATCGGACTTCATTTGGGTGATGACCGTGCCTTTCGAAATGGTCCCG
>WNFS01002166.1_pt1 | contig 14875 bp, 8 predicted proteins | sample 5400141 | NCBI WGS metagenome assembly WNFS01 (sample SAMN13153358, study PRJNA577476) | soil metagenome | isolation source: 60 cm saprolite under Madrone tree | place: USA:California | collected 2016-06-14
CGCAGGAAACCATCGCCAAATTCCGTTTGCGCAAGGACACTTCCGGCTCCGCCTGGACCGCACAAGAGCTGTATGTCTGCGCGCGCCTGCTAGAGGAGATCCACGCCTACCCGGAGTCTGCGCGCTTTTATTTTGCGCTCTACAACAGCAAAGGGATGAACGATGCGCAGGAGCGCGCACTCGGTGGTCTTGCCAGCCTGTTGCTAACCGCTCCGGAAACGCCCATCCGTTTCGGCGCCGGTGAGCTCTCGATGTACCGCGACATCGCTACGATGGACCAGGGGCCAGGCTATCTGAACGGCATCCTGTCCTTGCTTCTCAATACCACGTCTCCAGCGAGCGAATTCTCCGGAGAAGAGGACCGCGCCGTCTCTTATTTTCACCGCTCTCGTGCGGCAGAGCTCGTCACACTCTTTGACGCCAAGTTTCCGAGTTCCCCCCGCCGTCCCGAACTACACTCGGCGATCTTGGAGTTCTATGCCGCCTCCGGGGAAAGCGAAGCGGTGATCAAGGGCGGCAAAGAGTTTCTATTTAACTTTCCGAACGCATCGCAGCGCACCGCAGTTGCACTTCTCATGGCTGATGCTTATTCGCGGACCGGGAAGCCTCAAGAAGAATTTACGATTTACGACTCCGTATTGCAGGAATTGGCGGCCAAAGCGGACAGAATCCCGTTGGGAGCGCGCGATTCCGAGGCAGAAAACTATTCGCCTGTGGGATACAGGGCGGAGGAGAGTGAAGAAGCGGAAGACTCGCAGAATGGCGCCATACCCCGTGGAGCAGCCGGACAACAGCACGCAGCATTCCAAGTGAACGCGGCGTCAGCGTCGGCGCAGACTGGCGCGCGTTCCCCGGAGTATGCGCGCGTTCTCGAACGTTATCTGGCGCGGCTTGTTCAGTTGAAAGAGATTCCTCAGGCACTTGGGGTGCTTCGCCGCGAGTTGGACCACAACCCGGATGATCCCGGTCTATACGAGCGGCTGGCGGTTTTCCTGGACCAGAACCGCCTCGGCGTCGAGCAAGAAGAGATTTACCGCCGCGCGATGGCTCACTTTCCGGACCATTCCTGGTATCACAAGCTGGCACGCCTTTATTTGCGTGAGAAGAAAAACGCTGAATTCGAGAAGCTGACGCAGGACGCTGTTCAGATCTTTCAGGGCAGCGAGCTGGAACATTATTTTCAATCGCTCGTCGGCGGCACGGCCCAGATGTATCTTCGCCTGAACCTGTACGCCAATCGGCGATTCCCGCACAATCCCGTTTTTGTTCACAATCTCCTTTCCGCTTATCTGCGGGTGGAAACCCATGACGAAGCGGCTTGGGAAGCGCTCCTGCGGCAACACTGGTTTGAAGAGCTGGATTTGCGCAACCAATTCTTCGAATTTTTGACGAGAACCGGAAGGCTTGATTCCGAACTCAAGTCGCTGCAACAGGGCGCTCCGGTACAGGGAAAAGGGACCTGGAGCGAATCTGTAGCGCAAAATCCCGCTGCCGGGCAATACGTGGCGCAGGCCCATGTGTGGCGCTCGCATTTTGAAGAGAGCGCGCCGGTGTTGCAGGCCCTTGCAGAAGAGTACCCTGCGGATGCGGAACTGGGACAGACCGCCTCTTCCGTCTTTCGCTCACTAGCGTATTTTGATCCGGCGTCCACCGGCGCCGCTGTCAAAATCGAGGAGCATCTCCTCGCCGCTAATCCTGGGAGCACGCAAAATCTCGCTCGCATCGGTGACATTTACGCTGACCGCGAGCTCTTCGCTAAAGCCGCTCCTTATTGGGAACGCATTCCACGGGTCTCTCCGGGCGAAGCCGGCGGATATCTCGAAGCCGCGACGATCTACTGGGATTATTTTGATTTTGACAATGCCATGCGGCTGCTCGCCGAGGGACGCAACAAACTCGCCAATGACGCGCTCTATTCTTACGAGGGCGGGGCCATTTATGAAGGAAAACGCGACTATCCGCGCGCCGTGCAGGAGTACGTGAAGGGTGCTCTGGCTGCGGGCGGAGATTCACCGGCGGAGTCTCGTCTCCTGGCGCTCGCCACGCGGGCGAAGTTCCACGATCTCGTCGATCGCAAAACACAGCAGCCGGCAGCCGCGGCAGGCGCGCCCATGACGGCTATTCTCTTGCGCGTGCGCGTCCTCGAAGCGCAGAACCGCAAGCCGGAGCTCGCGAATTTCCTGGATTCGGTGATCGCTGGCACATCTACAATCGAGGAGGCCTCCGAGATCGAAAATCTGGCGCAGCAGAAATCGATGGAAGCGGTGAGGCAGCACGCGCTGGAGAAGCAGGCGGCCTTGGCTTCGGACCCAGTCACGCGGCTGCAGTTGCGTTACACGCTTGCTCGTCTTTACGAAAGTCACAAGGATTTTACGGCGGCGCAGAGAAACGTCGAGTCTCTCTATCACGATAATCCGAAAATACTTGGCGTGGTGCGTTCCACAGCGGACTTCTACTGGCGCATGAAACTCTATCCTCAAGCGATTGCCGTGCTCCAGCAAGCCGCGAAGGACGCTTATCCCGAACTTGGGAAGCAATTCGCCTTTGAGGCGGCGCGTAAATCGACAGAGGCGCGTCTCTTCCCGCAGGCGCGGGAAATACTCGCCCAGCTTCTGAAGGATTCTCCCTACGACAGCCAATACCTCGCTGCGGTAGCCGACACGTACGTCCAGTCCGGCGATCAGCAAGGGCTGAAGCAGTTCTATCTCGAGAAAATCGCGCTGTTTCGCAACGCGCCTCTCTCCGCCGATGATCGCAAAGCACGCATCGCCGCGCTTCGCCGCGGATTGATTCCGGCGCTCACGCGCCTGGACGACTACGCTGGGGCAGTGGACCAGTACATCGAAATCATCAACGTTTTTCCCGAGGATGAAAATGTTGTGACGGAGGCTGCGCTCTATGTCGCGCGCTACAAACGCCAGCAGCAGCTGGTGGCCTATTACGCCAAGACCATCCAACAATCTCCGCGCGACTACCGCTGGTCGATGGTATTGGCGCGGATCCAGACCAGCCTCGAAGACTTCCCCGGCGCCGTCGAGACTTATGGGAAGGCCATCGCGATCCGTCCGGACCGCGCCGACCTCCGCGTCGCCCGAGCCGGCCTTTCGGAGCGCATGATGCACTTCGATGAAGCCATCGGCGAATACGAGCGCGTCTATCAACTCGTGTACAAAGACCCGAAGTGGATGGAGAAAATCGCCGAGATTCGCGCCAGGCAGGGCAAACCGGATGAAGCTGTCGCGGCGCTGAAAACCGCGCTGATCGATGGCCGTCCGGAGAAAGCGGAGAATTTCTTTGAAGTTGCCCGACGCCTGGAATCGTGGGGCTTGTTGACGCAAGCGCGTGCCTTCGCCGAACAGGGTGTCGCCTCAGCCGGAGCCGAGCTTTTGGCTTCCACGGAAAACCATGCGGGAGCAAAGCTGTACACGCGCATTCTGACGCGGCTCCGCCAGCTGGAAGCCGCTTACGCAACTTTGCAGAACGCCTTTTCTGGTGCGTCTTCGTCTTTGCCCGTCATCAAGGAACAGATCGCCAGGCAAGGCATCTCCGCAGCCAGGGACAGCGAATGGCGACAGCGACAAACGGAAATCCGCATGGAAAACGCGCGTCAAGGGATGCAAGGGGCCCTGGTGGAAATGGGGAGCGCCGCGGCGCGCTACTTTACGCCAGAGGAAAAGGTGGCCCTCGTGCCATTCGCCCAGAAGTTGCGCGGATCGTTGATTGCGCCCGATGTGGTGGAGATGTACGCGATTCCCTTCGCGCAGAGCGCGGGCCTTACTGAACAGGAAGCGGCCTGGCGTTACGAACTCATGATGAATGAGAGCAGGCAGCCTCAACAATTGCTTGCTGACATGTACTCTTACATTGAATTGCAGCGGCGCCGGTTAGCTATCACTGACCTCGGTCCACAGTTGGAACGTTTCTCGTCCCGTTTAAGCGGAAGCAACCGGTCCAGCGCGTTTATTGCCGCGGCACAGGCTTATCGCACAGTAGGCGACGAGGAGAATGAGCTACGGCTGCTTAGTACCGTAGGCCTCGGCTATGCGGGCGGTGAGAATCAAACGCGATTGTTTTCCCTGTTGCTGACTCACAAGCCGGGGCAGCTCGTACAGTTTGCTTCGAGTTGGACTCCTTGGGGACAACAAGCCGCTGATTTTGTGGTTGCCAATGGCGACGCGGCGCTCGTCCATGCAGTGGTCACCGCGCGCGGCAGTGCGCGCCCGCCCATCTGGTCCAAAGCCTATGGAGCGCTGACCGGTCTTTATTTTGCCGAGCCTTCGCCCGAGATTAGCAAAGTCTTTATCTCCGCGCTTGGCGATGACACGATCGCCGAACGCCTCGGCAAACCGGTGGATCGCAATTCGCAGCTTGCCGGCGACATCTGGTTCTACTACGGCTCGCGCTACGGCGAATATCTCGGCGTAACGAAACAGGGCACTCCCGAGGATTATCTTCCCGCGCTTCTCGAGCAAAGCCCCGCCACGTCGGCCGGCTACCTTGTGCTTGCTGACTACTATACTGAGAGCGGCGACACGCACTCTGCGATCAGTGATTACAATCATACGCTCGAGCTCGCCTCCGGCAGCGTCGATGTGCTGGACCGATTGGCCCTCGCCTATTTCAATCAGGGCTCCCGCTCTGAGGCGCTTGCGCAGTGGAAACTGGCGCTCACGACACTGACCCGCCAGATCGACAGTTCACGAGTTCCGGAAAGTTTCTGGGCGGACTTCGGGCGCATTTGCGATCACCTGCAGACAAGACACCTCTTCACGCCATTGAAGCCTGATGCCGACGCGGTTCTTCGGGCTTATCTCCGCCGCAACGGTAACTACCGCTCCAACGCCGCGCTCCGCAGCGCCTACCTTGCCACTGGAGATCCCGCTGCGGCCACGGCCTGGCTCCTCGATCTGGCTTCAACTGCTCGGGACCCGACGCAGGTCCTCGCCGATCTCGCCAATGCTTCCTGGATCCCGCTGGCGCAGCGCGCGCCGATTTACCAGCGCATCCTGGAAAACAAACAAAACGCTCTTTCCCACGTTGAAGGATTCCAGAAAGAGAGTGCGCTGGAGGATCTGCGCACGTGGCAAGTTCTCTGGGTAAAATACCTGATTCAAACCAAACAATTCTCTCCGGTCACCGACTACCTGGCGGCCCTGCCCAGCGATACGCAACGTGCCCGGGCCTCGTCGCTCGTTCCATTCGAACTGCAAGCCGCCGCCCAATTGGGAACACTCGACGCAAAGGTCGTTGGTTACCGCGCCGATTCTTCCTCGGCGCCTGCAGCCGAAATTCTTCGATTGGCAGCGCGCCAGCTTTTTGATGTCGGCGACAAACAGTCCGCTCGCAAGCTGATCGAATTCGTTTTCGCCCGTGAAATCGAAAACCACCAGCTCGTGGCTGCAAACTTCCTGGGGCTTGCCGAAATTCGCGTCGCGGCGGGCGACACTCCCGGCGCTCTCGAACTTTTGCGGCGTTTGGTGGTCGTGGTGGGCAATCCTTACGAGAATCTAGATCCTACCGCGGCGCTTCTGGAAAAGACCGGCCATCCTGCCGAAGCCGTCGAATTCCTCGACCAGCTTGTGAAGTCCGCTCCCTGGGAAGCGTCCTATCGTCTGCGCCTGGCGAAGGCTCGGCTGGCTGCAAAGGCCGCTAATTCTTCCACGGATGTTCTGGCGAAAATTGCTTCCAGCTCAGAGGCGGCGTACAGCATTCGCGTCGAAGCTGCGATTGCACTTTTCAGCGCTCAGACGGCCACGGATCTTGGGAGCGCAGAATTGAAACTATTGTCCCGTGGAGCGCACTCCATTTCCGCGGCGGCAGCGGACCAACCTTTCTTCTATGATGCGAGGCTGAAGGCAGCGGAGAACGCCACTGACTCCAAGACAAAAATGCAGCCTTTGAGCAAAGCACTTGCCGACACGCCGGCGCGTGGCGATGCCCGTATCCCATTTTTCAAAGCGGCGGAGAGCATCCACTCGGATGAACTCGCCCTTTTGTCCATCGAGCCCTTGCTGCGGGAGCTGCTGGTGCAACGCACTTCACGAGATGAAGGCAGCGAAGAAGAAATTGTGAGCTCCGGCGATACGGACACGGAATCCGAAGAAGCGTCGCCGCAAGCCTACGCTGCAACAAAGCTATCGCCCGCAGAGCAAGCGGAAATCTCGCTGGCAGTGGCCAATGCCCAGGTCCGGCTGCATCGATGGAACGAAGCCCTTCCCTATCTCCAGCTCGCGCAAAAGCTGGAAAAGGCCCCCGCGCGGCGCAAGGAAATCAGCGGCAAACTCGCGGAAGTAAGAACTGTACTTCGCCGCGAGCGGCTGAATCTCGCGCGCCAGCCGGTTCTTCATCAGGAACTCGAACAGGACCGAGTGGTTCGTCCGCGATTGGTCGCGCGTGCCGCTACAACCGCCAAAGCTAATGCCACTGGAGGTCAAAGACCATGAAACGTGCCGCCATTCTGCTGCTTATCTGCACTGCCTGCATTGGTGCGAGTTGGGCCGCATTCCAGGCACTCACGCCTGAAGCGCCTTCCCTTTCTCGCTACGTTCCCGCGGGCTCGTTGCTATATCTGCAGGCCAAGGATTTTTCCTCGCTACTCGGCGATTGGAATGCTTCGGCGCAAAAAGCCAGCTGGGTGAACAGCAAAAACTACGAAGTCTACTCTCGTTCCCGCCTTTTCCTGCGCTTGCAGGGCGCCGGCGATCAGTTCGCCGCCGCGGCCGGCTTGCCTCCGGACATGAATTTTGTAACGCAGGTCGCCGGTACGCAGAGCGCCCTGGCACTCTACGACATCGGAAAGCTTCAATTTCTCTATATTACGAAGCTGCCTTCGGCGAGTTCGATGCAATCCGCGCTTTGGCAGACGCGCGCAAAATTTGAAACGCGTAGCGCCGCGGGTGTCACCTTCTACGTCCGGCGCGATCCGGAATCCGAGCGTGAAGTGGCCTTCGCTGCCAGCGGCGACTATCTGATTCTCGCCACGCGAGAGGATCTCCTCGCTGGCGCTCTCCAACTCCTGGCCGGCGGCAAGGACCGCACTATCGAAGCTGAGCAATGGTGGTCCCAATCCGTGGCCGCTGCCGGCTCCGCGGGCGACCTGCGCATGGTCCTCAACCTCGAAAAGATTGTGCCCAGCCCCTATTTCCGTTCGTACTGGATTCAGCGAAACATCACGGACATGAAACAGTACAGCGCCGCCGTTTCTGATCTTTTCCGTTCCGGTAAGGAATACCGCGAAGAACGCGTTTTGCTGAAGAAATCCATGGCGGCGAGCAACGCAACCACAGAGGATGGCGCAACGGCCGTCGCTGATTTGGTTCGTCTTGTGCCCGCGGATACCGGCACTTACGAAGTAAGGGCTATCTCATCGGCCGCGGATTGCCTTGAGGTGCTCGAGACCAAAACCCTTGCGCCTCACCGGGGCCCCGCTGTGGCCTTGCAGACCGCCCCTGGCGTGCAACTCTCTTCGGGCGAAACCGGCAGCAGCTCCGACCTGGAAACCCGTATCGATCAAGCCCCCTTGAAGACCCCGGTCTCCTCGGACGCCGCCACTTCGCTAAAGGACCTTTTCCAGAAAGCCCAAGTACGCGCCATCTTGCAGGTTCAGGCCACGGAGCGCGACAAGGACGGCGTTTTCGTGCGCATCCATTCGGGTGTGGCTTTTGTCGCCGCCGCCGACTGGCAGGAGACTTCCGTCCGGTCTGCCCTGGTCGATTTCTTGCGGCCCTCTCTAACCACGAGCATCCTGGGCTTGCAATGGCAGTCCAAGTCCGGCTTTCAAGAGCTCAATGGTCTTTGGAATTTCGCCGTCGCCGTTCGCGGAAAATATCTTCTAGTTTCAGACGATCCGTCGCTTCTCAAAAATATGTTTGCGAACATGAGCCAGAAGCCGTCGCAGAAACCTGCCGTATTTCTGGCGGGATTCCATCACGCCCGGGAACGCGAAAACTTTGTCCGGCTCACTGGGCACCTCGACCGCCCCGGCGGAAGTCCAGCCGGCGCAGCCCCATCACAACCTTATCCACAGTTCTTCTCCGACAATCTCGCGAGCTTCAGCGCCGCTCTGTCCGGTGTTTCTTCGGAGACTATTGTGATTCGCGACGCGAGCGATAAAGTCTTGCAGACGGTTACCTACGAATGGTCTCGCTGAGACTAGCCGCCAGTCTGGTCATCGTGGGACTCGCGATGACATCCGGTCTTTCCGGACATTCCGGCCCTCCGTCTGATCCTCGCCAGGACTCTCCCGCGTCTGCGAAGTCTCTTTTTAGCCAGTCCGCCGTTCTCGTTCTCGAACGCGAGTTTTCCAGCAGCGACATCTCCTATCTCCTTTTCGATGCCCGCACGGGCACTCTTCTCTCGGCCCACTGGGAGGACCCTGCCAAGCCCATCCCGCTCGGCTCGCTCGTCAAACCGTTCACAGCTCTTGCCTATGGGGAAACGCATGACAATCAGTTTCCAAGCCACATTTGCCATGGCGAAGCCAGCGGCTGCTGGCAGGTCCAACCGCACGGAAAACTAAGCCTTGTCTCTGCCATCTCGGTCTCGTGCAATTCCTATTTCCGCGCTCTGGCCCAGAATCTGACGGGCGAACGGTTGATCCCGATTGCAAATCGTTTTGGGCTTGACCCACCCGATCCCGCCTTGTCCGGGCCACCCCTAATGGGCCTTGGTGATCGCTGGCCCATCGCTCCTCTCAAAATGGCTCGCGCCTATCTCGAACTTTATCGCCGCCGCGATCAGCCCGTCGTTCGCGATATACTCGCGGGCATGGAGCAGTCAGCTCGCAACGGTACCGGGAAGGGAGTTGGCCAGGCGTTGAAACATGCAGACGCCCTGGTAAAGACTGGCACCGCTCCGTGCACCCATCCGCACGCTGCTCCGGGCGACGGCTTCGTCATCGCCATGGTGCCCGCGAACCGGCCCGAGCTTCTACTCTTTGTCCGCGTTCACTCGGTTCCCGGAGCGACCGCTTCGATCACCGCGGGCCGAATGCTGCACCGGATGGAAGAGTAGTCGCGTGCCGGGCAGAGCCGTCCTGCTCCTGTTGCTCGCTCTGGTCTTTAATCCCGATGCCATCGCCCAGAATGTTCGCATCGGAGTTCTCGGTCTCTTTCATCCTCACCAACTCACGCTGCAAGCCTCGCGCAACGATGCTCTTATTATCCACGCCGGGGTCCAGATGTTCATTCTCGAGCCAGGTTCGCCGATGGCCGCTTCTTTTCATATTTCCGGTGACGTGCTTCTCCTCGAGTTCGGTGGCCAAGTTCTTCGAATCTCGGAACTGCACGCCGCAGCCCGCAACGGCGGCTCAGGCTCTTTTCTTCTTAGCGTCCCAGGAAAGGTCACTCGCGCTTATCACGGCACGCTTGATGTAAAGGCCTCGGGTGGAGAAGTGGTTCCCATTGTCACCATGGATCTGGAAACCGCGGTGGCCTCCGCGGTTGCGGCCGAGTCCAGCTCGGACACGCCCGCCGAAGCCTTGAAGGCCCAGGCGGTTGTCGCGCGTTCCTACTTCCTGGCCGGAGGCGGCCGTCACCGCGAATTTGATTTTTGTGATCTCACGCATTGCCAATTCCTCCGCGAACCGCCGCCTGATGATAGCGCCGCGGCGATGGCTGCCCGTGAAACGCGCGGAATCGTTCTCACCTTTGAGGACAAGCCTTTTGCCCCCATGTTTTCGCGCAGTTGCGGCGGACACACGCGCACTCCAGCCGAACTCGGTCTTCCCGGTAGCGCTTATCCCTATTTTTCAGTCTTGTGCGACTTCTGTCACAAGAGTCCCTATCGGTGGACCCGCAGATTGTCCCTGCAGGACTCCGCGCTCCTTGGAAGAGGTGAATCCGGAAGACTCGCCGTCGACCGGCGTCTCGGCTGGAATGCTGTGCCCAGCAACAATTTCTCTTCCCGCGAAGAGGACGGGCAAGTGATCCTGGAAGGTGTCGGTGAGGGACACGGCATCGGCCTCTGTCAGCGCGGCGCAAGAGCCATGGCCGAAGAGGGCGCCAACTTCAGGCAAATCCTAAACCATTATTTACCTAACACGGCGCTCATGTTGCTGGGAGAAAGTGTCACCGGCCCAACCGTCTGTATCCAGTCTGCCCAAGAGAATATTAATTACGTGGGTCAACGCTTCTAACGAGAATTGCCAGATTTCCGAGCTGCTACTGTTAAGCCATTTTGGGTCTTTGGCAGGTTGCCCAAAAACCTTTCATCCCTGTAGCGCGCAAATCGCTGATTCTATAGGCGTGAGATTCGCTGTTATCGCTGCCCACAAAAAGATGTTTTCGAGGGGCCTCATTACATACGACGCGATTGGCCGCAAGCGATTCCAAGCATTTCACGGCTGTCATCGATGGAGCTATTTGCGATATGAATCGCCTTGCGGAATATAGAGGCGCGGATTCGAATGAATTTGACGGAAGTCGAGAGAAATTGGAAGGGGTTGCCGGGATTGAGACGATTTGATGAGACTGCGGATATGTGTGGAAAGGTCAAATTCGGACGGTTGCCGCGACCGGAGAGGATGTGGCACAGATATTTCCATCCTTCGCCGCAGGCTAAGGGCGCCGTCTGACGACGTCAACCTCACGAAGGATTTCGATTTCGCCCACTCTTCCGACAATCACGTCCGTTGCCATGTCCTTTTTGTACATCTTCCATCGGCGTCTTAGGATCGACTCCAGGATGGACCAGTAGGATGGTTTCCCGGGCCACCAGGGCTTGGTATTGCTGTAGGGTGGTGCAAGTTCCCCCAGAAATAAGATATTTTGCGCAACTCGGAACGAGCTCTTAAATTCGCGCGGATGACAATCGTCCCTATCCTCTTCGAAATTTGGTTCACCTATATAAATCATGAGTGAAGTCCTTGTTCGCAAGATGGCTTCCAACTCAAACTGGTTGAGATACCGTGCCCCCATGTGTGCCACTGGCAACTTTCCTGGATCTCCGCCGCAAGCAATCACAATCCCGGCCGCCGTAAGCTGCTCGGTCGGGGGAATCCTGGACCCCTTAATAATGTCTGCCTGCTCTTCTGCCCATCGGGCTAGGGCTGCGGGCGGAGCGCACACAGACGCGGTGTTTCGCGCGAGACTCTCTGTGGTTCCCAGGAGAATTCCTTCGAGATAACTCAGGCTTGCCGTCGAAAAACCACCGACAGTTATGGTTCCGTCCATTGACCAAGCTTTAGGATTGATACCTGCGCGTCCGTACGTGATACCGTTCGCACATATTGGACGCAGGCTTGTGCCGTAGCTCGAAACACTTTGGAGGTCTCTAGAGGGATGTATTCGAGCCAGGAGTTTGGGGCCGCCTATCCTAAGCCAATCGTTAGGTTTTATTACCTGGACCTTCCGACCATCCGAGTGTGCCTAACGAAAACTCCATCCAGCGGTTTCCCGTCAAACGTCACATTGTTACTTCCCGGTCGCCTTCTTAACCCAGCCTCCAGTTCCCTTCCGCATGTCGCTGATTTCAATGGCATTCGTCACGGATGGGATTTGCGGGATCCACAGTCCTGGATTTACCCGCTGCTCTGACTGTGACGTAGATTTGGTTCACGAAATTCCTGAACAGGATACCCGTGTGCGGAAGCGGACGCTCCGACCCGCACTTTGCCAGCCTTCTGCTCCGCATGGACTTTCCACAATAAGAAATGCAACGAGTGGATCTCGCTTGCATTCATCAAGCTCGGAATCGACAGGCCGGAAGCCGGCACGACGTCCCGAACCTACCTGCACTCTTATAATGGGGCGCATCCGATACAGCACTAGCGTTTATCAGTACCAAATGCTCTTAGAGAGACCCCGTTGGCCCGAGATCCCAAAGACCTCTGGGCCGTCGAGCATTTCTGATGCCGAGGAGATCGCCAAGGCGGTCGATCACGAGAACGTGCGTTTCGTGCCGATCAAGACCGACGATCAGCTCGATCTGCAGGGCAGTCGTCGGCGCGCATGCGCAGTCTTCTGGCGCTGCTGTGGCAGGAGTGGAAGCAGATGGAACAGCAGTGTTAATGTCGCTGGTACAGGAGATCTTCTGCATGCTGGTCCGCACGAAAATATTTGCCGTCTGCTTCTTTCTACTTAGCCTGGGCACGCAAATCTTCGCGCAAGAGCGCGTCAAACTTGCCGAAGCCCGGGTTCGGCACAGTGACCAGCAGGACGCGCAGATGGTCGGTCTCACCCAGGATCAGTGGACGCTCTGGCGCGCCGGCGATCACTACGAAGTGGAAGGCGTGCTGAAGATGCTGGTGAAGTCCGGCGGCGGCGAGGTACGTACGCTGTTGCGGCTCGGACCAGATTTTCGCATCACGCATGTGCGGCTCGAGCCGCGCAATTCCAAAAGATGGGGTGGTACGTATGATTGCGACGTGCTGCCGCTGGCGGCGCGCGGCCAATTACGGTGTACATATGGCGGCGCTCTCGTTGGGGAAGGGTCGATCGCACTGCCGTTCCCATATGTTTTCGATACGGTGGACGATGATCCGCCGATGGGCATTGGATGGACCTACGCGAACGTGGTGAACGCGGCTGCGCGAACACCACAAAAAGTCACCTCGATCTCGCAGGTGCGGGCGAAGGCGCGGACTGACCCCGACGGCCGCACGCGGCTGGCGGAGGCATCGCGCGAGACCAAGCAGGTGCGCTGTCTTGGACCGGACACGATTTCTATCGATGGGCAGCGAGTGGTCGCCAACAAGTGGGAAATCGTGAAAGACATGTTCGTCTGGACCAGCGAGCAGGGACTGCCACTGCAATGGGAGAGCGATACGCGCGAGCGGCGCTGGGTGTTGCGCGGCTTCCGGCAGTATGGTCCGCTGGTCGCGGGGGTGCCGGTGACCGAGACGCCCGGCGCGCCGCCGGTGCAGCCGCTGGCCTGGCAACCGACTTTTGCGGAAGCGGCGAAGCTCGCGGCAGCGCCGCCATTAGATGCCACTCGACCGCCGGCTGCGGAGGCGGTGAAAGTTGCGGAGGGCAGTTACGGGGAGATGGATTCATGGATTTTGTGGCGTGTTGGCAGTCAATTTGTGCTGGTCATTGACAACCTGGTGTACCGGAAATTGGGCGGCGGCAGCCAACTGGAGACGCTGGAACTCGACCGCGCGTTCCACATGAAGCGTCTGCGCTACGAAGCACGACACGCGTCGTTTCTGCCGGATGGCGCGCTCGATTGTGTCGTGAAGCCTTGGTCGCTGGATTGCAGCAGCAGTTTCTTAGGCGAGGAAGGGGAGGGCAGGATTCGGGTCAATGGCGCCTATGCCACACAGTTCGGCGCGGAGGTGGCGCTACTCGACATGCCGTGGTTTTACACCACGCTTACGGCACACGGAGCGCGCAAACTTGATGAGCGGAGTCCGGCCGGCGTGGTGTCACTCGCCTTCGATGGGCAAACGAAAGAAACGCTTGTGACGGCAAATCCGCAAGATGCCTCCATTCGTTACCGCGGCCGCGAGCCGATCAGAGTCCTGGGCAAGACCGTCAGCGGCCACAAATACGAGATCGCCGCGCGTCACTACGATGCGACCGTCTGGATGTCGAACAGCGGACTCCTGCTGGCTTTCGATTGGGGTGGGATGCGCATCAACCTGACGCGCTACCGCGAATACGAGCCGCTCACACCGGAGCTGGCCAGCCGGTAGCCTGCGATACGGGGCGTTTCCCTTTCTTGCGCAGTTACCGGATTGGCGATTATTACCGGCCAATATTCTGAATCACACCCCTAAAAGCTGCAGGCGAGAAGGGTTATTCTCTTCAGTTGGGTTTTTGCTTCAGGAGGAAGGAGCTCCGCTTCCGGCTCAGATCTTGGCAGGTCAACGCCGTGGCAGAGCTCCAAGGAGCTACGATTCTTTTTATCCCACTTTCCGTCTCCCCGCACAAGCTCGAAACGGATTGGGCAGCGGGCTGTGCCGAGGTCCTTCTGCGGCGATGTCCCGCTTGTGAACACGATTCGATCATCGGCCATGGACGCCGCCGCAAGCAAGCACACGATGAGCATCACGACTGGATTGGCATCCGTCGCGGTCGCTGCCCCGGTTGCGGGAAAACCTTCACCTTCCTGCCGCTACTTTCTCTTCCTTACACGCACTACAGTTTGCTGGCTCGCTGTCAGGCGTTGTGGCGGCGCTTTGCGGAGGACTGCTCCTGGGAAGAGGCGATGCCTACGCTCAAAGACCCTAATCGCGTGCCCGATCCTTCCACACTTCGCCGCTGGGCCCACGGAGTGGACCTCTCCCAACCGGCTCTTTCCTTTCTCCGCCAAACGCTCGCCAGCGTGGCTCAATGGTTGGCGCTTGGTGATCCGCCCAATCACCAAGCTGGACCTTTGTCTGGGCTGATTCCGGCTCTGCAAATTCTCTGGCCCTTGCGGCTCTGAGAAATTTCCTCCTGCCCACCATCCTTGCCTGGGAATGCTGGCCACCTTCTCCTACGTTCGCATCCAGAGGCAAAACGGCGCCGTGGGCGAGGATGTCGAAAAACTAAAACAGCGCCTTTCGCTGCTCGATTATCTGCGGCAGCAGAGTTGGACCGCTCGGCCTATCGCTCACGGCCCCGAGTTCGTCGGACTCTGTCCCCTGCATCCCGAAACCCGCCCTTCGTTCTATGTCAACGCCCGCAAGAATCTCTTTTACTGTCACGGTTGCGGACAGGGCGGCGACCTCCTTCGCTTTGTCCAGTTGTCCCGTCATCTTTCCTTCCGCCAAAGTCTCGCCTACCTCCAGCAGCAAAGCGCTCTCACAGCTGACCCTGCCGCCGTGCTGGAGCAAGCCGCCACTTTCTATCAACAGCAACTCGATCGCTACCCCGAGGCACGGCGCTATCTCGAGCAACGAGGACTGCGCGATCCCGTCCTGATCAAAGAACTGCGAATCGGTTATGCCCCC
>WNFS01005601.1_pt1 | contig 14869 bp, 10 predicted proteins | sample 5400141 | NCBI WGS metagenome assembly WNFS01 (sample SAMN13153358, study PRJNA577476) | soil metagenome | isolation source: 60 cm saprolite under Madrone tree | place: USA:California | collected 2016-06-14
CGTCCCAGAGCTTGCCGAATTTGAGCGCCTTGGTTGCGGCTTCCGCATCCGCCGAAACGGCGAGCGCGAACGCGAGAACCGCGGTTCCGACGGCAAACGCTTTCATCGAAGACGTCACGGCAGCGCGAAGGCGTTAAGGCCCGAGCTAACGATAACGACATATTGCTTGCCGTTGCGTCCCATGTAGGTCATCGGATTGGTGTGGCCTTCGGTGTCGAGCATCGTTTCCCACAGCACCTTGCCGGTGCGCGAATCGAAGGCGCGGAATCGCCTGTCGATAGTGCCGGCGATGAAGACGAGGCCGCCGGCCGTCGTCATCGGCCCGCCCTGACCGAACGCGCCGGTGTTGTGAATGCCCTTGGCCTCCATTTCATCGCTGGTGCCGAGCGGAACGCGCCAGGCGACATCGCCGGTGTTGGCGTTGACCGCCATCAGCTCGGCCCAGGGCGGCTGCTGGCACGGCAATTGGTTCTTCGGATCCCAGAAGCGCGCGTTGAACGAGCCAAGTCCGAGCGGGCTGAAACGGCGATAGGCCACCTGATCGCCGTCAGGGGATTTATCGAGGCGCCCCATGCCCGCGACGTTACGCGAATTGACGAAGACATAGGATAGCGCGGGATCGACCGAGACGCCGCCGTAATTGGGCCCGCCCTGCTGGCCCGGGAAGATCACCCGGAATTCCTTGCTGCTGTAGGGTGTGTAGGAACCGAGGCTGTGGATGCCGCCGATCTTGGCGGCGAGGTCGCGGCAGAAGGCTTCGTGCTCCGGCTCGCCGGTGAAAATTTCGGCGGCCGTCATGCCCTGGCGCGCGAGCGGCAACGGTTTGACCGGGAAGGGCTGCGTCGGCGAGCTTTGCTCGCCCGGCGTGTCGCTTTGCGGCACGGGCCGTTCTTCGACCGGATAGACGGACTTGCCGGTTTCGCGGTCGAGGAAAAACATCAGGCCCGGTTTTGAGATCGCGACGACGACGGGGATTCTTCGGCCATCCCGCGTGACGTCCATCAGCGAGGGCGCGGCTTCGGCGTCGTAGTCCCACATGTCGTGATGGGTGAGCTGAAAATACCAGCGCATCTTTCCGGTATTGGCGTCGAGCGCCACGATCGAGGAGGAGAACAAATTGTTACCATGCCGCGCGCCGCCATAATATTGAGCGGCGGGCTGGCCGATGGGGAGAAACACCGTGCCGCGTTCGTCGTCGACAGTGGCGGCGCCCCAGGCGGCAGGCGATCCGGCCTTGATCCAATTGTCCTTCGGCCAGGTTTCGTAACCGGCTTCGCCGGGATGCGGGATGGTGTGGAACGTCCAAGTAAGCTTGCCGGTGCGGAGATCGAAGGCGCGGACGTCCATCGCCGGACCGTCGGGGTCGTCTTCTTTGCCCTGCGCGCCGGCGATGTAGAGATTGCGATAGATCACGCCCGGCGTGCTGATGTGATAGGGCGCGTTGGGAAAATTCTGGGTGACGCTGGGGCGGAGATCGACCTTGCCGTTGTTGCCGAATCCCGGGACGAGCTTTCCGGTTTTTGAATCCAGCGCGATCAGCGCGCCTTCGCTGGTGCCGACAAGCACCTGCGGCCGGTGCGTGGCGTCGCCCCGCCAATAGGTCACGCCGCGGAGCGTGCCGCTGGCTTGGCCGAGATCGTATTTCCAGAGCTCCTCGCCAGTCTCGGCTTCGAGCGCGACGATCGAATGCTGGATGGTCGGGCTGTAGAGCACGCCATCGACCATGATCGGCACGGCTTCCGTCGTCGATTCGAGCCGGTTGGCGGGATTGGGGTCTCGGTTTCCGGACGCGATGCCGTACTGCCACGCGGGCCTCAGCTTGGAGACGTTGGTGACGTCGATCTGGGTCAGCGGTGAATGGCGGCGGCCGTTCTGATCGTAGCCGTAGCCCGGCCACTCGCCTTGAAGTCTCGCGGCAGCGGTCGGGTTCTCTCGCGCGATCACGGGCCAAAGCGCCGCGCCGGCGGCGAGCAGGCCAGCCAAGGCGGCGCCAACCGCGATGTGCTTGGGTGCGAGCTTGATCGACGCAAATCTGCGCATGGCCGTTCCCTCCCATTCGGCATTCTCAACCTGCCGATGTCAGTTTTATCACTATTTTCAGGCGCCAAGATATCGTTGGCGCGGATTTCTCGAGGACGTGAAAAGAGAAGGACCATACGGGTTCGCCATGGTCCTTCCCGATCACATGAATGACGCGCGCATCTAGATTACCGCACGTCCTGTATCTCCCGGATGTCCGGCTGGCCCGGTTTGCGGGTCATCGCCAGAATGTCCCCGCGGGAAAGCGTCGGCGCCGAAACGTGGTCGCCAGCATCGACCAGTATCTCGGTCGTAAGCTCAAGCGTCGTCCCGTTCGGGACTTTCAATCCCGCCGTCTTTCTACTTTCATCGACGGAAACGATAGTGCCGAGAAACTCCTGATATCTGCCCAGCACTCTCTTGCCGATCATGACGCTCGGGATATCCGCGGCGATATGCGAACCCGGCTCCACGATCGACGAAGCCAAGACGGAGTTCAAATTGGGCTCGGTGGCGAACACCAATCCCGCCCCTGCCACCGACGCCAACACCACCGACGTCAGCATTGTTCTCGTTTTCATGGCACATCTCCTTTTTTTAGGAGTTGCCCCTGCGAAGCCCGACCTTGCGGGCCCTACCAATTAGAAAACGGCCGAGGGGGGCCGAGGCTGCAAGATTGTGAAGTCATTATCGGCTAAGTTATTGGCATGAGGGACATATTGCCGCTAGCGATGGGCCGTCCGGGTTTGAATATGTCAGCTTTAGAGATGGCCAGACCGGCGTGAGCTCGGCGGTGATTAGCGCGTTCTAGGCCGCCACGATCTTGCGGAGATTGTAGTTCAGCACTGGCCCGAGCCAGCGTTCGGCTTCGGTGAGCGTCCAGCCCTTGCGCAGCGCGTAGTCTTCGACCTGATCACGCTCGATCTTCCCGACGCCGAAATAGCGCGAGTCCGGGTGGCTGAGATAAAGTCCGGATACGGACGATCCGGGCCACATGGCGTAGCTTTCGGTAAGTTTCACGCCCGCTTCCGCTTCCGCGTTCAAGACCTCAAACAGCGTCCCCTTCTCCGTATGGTCGGGTTGGGCGGGATAACCGGGCGCGGGGCGGATGCCGCGATAGGTCTCGGCAATCAGCTCGTCGTTGGAGAGATTTTCCTCCGGCGCATAGGCCCAGAATTCCGTGCGCACGCGCTGATGCAGGCGTTCGGCAAAGGCCTCCGCCAGGCGATCGGCAAGCGCGCTCAACAGAATCGCGTTGTAATCGTCCTTTTCGGCTTTGAAGCGCTCGGCGATTTCCTGCTCGCCGTGACCGGTGGTGACCACGAAGCCGCCGACATAATCGGGCTTGGCGTTTTCCTTGGGCGCGACGAAATCGGCCAGCGCCAGGTTCGGCTGCTCGCGCTCGCGCGAGACCTGCTGGCGCAGCGTATGGAAGACGGCGATCTCCTGCACACCGGTTTCATCCTTGTACAGAACGATATCGTCGCCTTCGGCGGCGGCAGGCCAGAAACCGATGACGGCGTTGGCGGTCAGCCATCTCTCCTTGGCGATGCGCTTCAGCATGATTTGGGCGTCGGCAAACAGCGCGCGCGCCGCTTCGCCGGCTTTCGGATCGTCGAGAATGCCTGGGTAGCGCCCCTTCATCTCCCAAGCCTGGAAGAAGGGCGTCCAATCGATCAGCGGCACCAATTCGGCGAGATCGTAAGCGTTGAAGCTGCGCGTGCCGAGAAAGCGGGGGCGCGGCGGTTCATAGACACTCCAATCGGGGTTGAAGCGCTTGGAACGGGCCTGTCCCAACGTCAAGCGCCGCTGCGGCCCGCGTTCGCCTTCATGGGCCGCGGCGATCTTTGCGTATTCCTTCTGAACATCGCCGATGAACGCCGCGCGGGCATCCTTCGAGATCAAATTCGAAACGACGCCCACGGCGCGCGAGGCATCGGTGACATAGACAGTCTGGCCGCGCTTGTAATTGGGATGAATCTTGACCGCAGTGTGCACGCGGCTGGTCGTGGCCCCGCCTATCAAGAGCGGGATATCGAAGCCCTCGCGCTCCATCTCGGCCGCGACATGGCACATTTCATCGAGCGACGGCGTAATCAAGCCCGAGAGTCCGATCAGGTCGGCCTTCTTCTCGCGCGCGGTTTCAAGAATGCGCGCGGCCGGCACCATCACGCCGAGGTCCTCGACCTCGTAGCCGTTGCATTGGAGAACCACGCCGACGATGTTCTTGCCGATATCGTGCACGTCGCCCTTGACCGTCGCCATGACGATGCGGCCGGCTGATTCGCGCCTGGTCCCGGCTTCCTTCTGCGCTTCCATGAAGGGAATGAGATGGGCGACCGCCTTTTTCATCACGCGCGCGGATTTCACCACTTGGGGCAAGAACATTTTCCCGCTGCCGAAGAGGTCGCCGACGATGTTCATGCCCGCCATCAGGGGACCCTCGATCACGTCGAGCGGGCGCTTGGCGCGCAGCCGCGCTTCCTCGACGTCCTCCAGGACGAAATCGGCGATACCGTGGACCAGCGCGTGACTCAGCCGCTCCTCGACGGGAAGCGAACGCCAGGCAATCGCGGTTTCCTCTTCGACCCGCGCGCCATCCTTGCGGTACTTTTGCGCGAGCTCGAGCAGGCGCTCGGTCGCCTCAGCGCGGCGGTTGAACAGCACATCCTCAATCGCGTCGCGCAATTCGAGCGGAATGTCCTCGTACGAGCCGAGCTGGCCCGCATTGACGATGCCCATATCCATGCCGGCCTTGATCGCGTGATAGAGAAAGACCGAGTGCATGGCCTCGCGCACGCGGTCATTGCCGCGGAACGAGAACGAAAAGTTCGAGAGGCCGCCCGAGACATGGACATAGGGCAGCGCCTGACGGATGCGTGTCGTGGCATCGAGATAGGCGCGGCCATAATCATTGTGCTCCTCGATCCCGGTCGCGACGGCGAAAATATTGGGATCGAAGATGATGTCCTCGGGCGGAAAGCCGACTTTGTTCACGAGGATGTCGTAAGCACGGCGGCAGATCGCGAGCTTGCGCTCCGCCGTCTCGGCCTGGCCCTGCTCGTCGAAGGCCATCACCACGACGGCGGCGCCGTAGCGGCGCACCTTCTCGGCATGCGCGACGAAGGCGCCCTCGCCTTCCTTCAAGCTGATCGAGTTGACGATGGGCTTGCCTTGCACGCATTTGAGCCCGGCCTCGATGACGCTCCATTTGGAGGAATCGATCATCACGGGAATGCGCGCGATGTCGGGCTCGGCCGCGATCAGATTGAGGAAACGCGCCATCGCTTTTTCCGAATCGATCAGCCCCTCGTCCATATTGACGTCGATAAGCTGCGCGCCGCTATCCACCTGGCCTCGCGCGATGTCGAGGGCCGCTTCATATTCGCCCGCTGCAATCAATTTGCGGAACTTGGCCGAACCGGTGATGTTGGTGCGTTCGCCGATATTCACGAAATTGGTTTCCGGCGTCAGCGTGAAGGCTTCGAGACCGGAAAGCCTTAAAAGGCGGGGCTTCTCGGGAATCTTGCGCGGGGGCATGCCGGCAACGATTTCGGCGAAGGCGCGGATGTGCTCCGGCGTCGTGCCGCAACAGCCGCCGACGATGTTGACCAGACCCTCGCGCGCGAATTCGCCGATGTGGGCCGCCATGGTTTCCGGCGTCTCGTCATAGCCGCCGAACGCGTTGGGCAGACCCGCATTGGGATGAGCCGAAACCAGCGTGTCGGCGGTTTGGGCCAGATCGGCGACGTAGGGGCGGAGCTCCTTCGGTCCCAAGGCGCAATTCAATCCGATGGCGAAGGGCGAGGCATGGCGCATGGAATGCCAGAACGCATCGACCGTCTGGCCGGTCAGGGTCCGCCCCGACAAATCGGTGATGGTGCCGGAGATCCACACCGGCAGCCGCTCGCCGATTTCCGCGAACACGTCCTCGATCGCATAAATCGCCGCCTTGGCGTTCAAGGTGTCGAAGACGGTTTCGATCATCAGGAGATCGGATCCGCCTTTGATCAGCGCCCGCGCAGCGTCCGCGTAAGCTGCGCGCAACTCGTCGTAGTGGACGTTGCGGTAGCCGGGATCGTTGACGTCGGGCGAGATCGACGCGGTACGGTTGGTCGGGCCGAGTACGCCCGCGACAAAGCGCGGACGGTTCTCGGTCGACAGTTTATCGCAGACTTCGCGGGCAAGCCGCGCCGCCGTCTCGTTCAATTCCGACACCACGGATTCGAGGCCGTAATCGGCCTGTGCAATCTCGGTCGAATTGAAAGTGTTGGTCTCGATGATGTCGGCGCCGGCCTCGAGATAGGCGCGGCCGATTTCGCGCACGATCTGGGGCTGCGTCAGCACCAGAAGATCATTGTTGCCCTTGAGATCGCGGCGATGCTCCTTGAAGCGGGGCCCGCGAAAATCTGCTTCCTTGAGCCCATAGTTCTGGATCATCACGCCCCAGGCGCCGTCGAGAATGAGAATGCGCTCGCGCACCGCGCGCTTCAGCCAATCGAGACGCTTAGTCCGCGCGTTGGTCATGAAGCGGCGGCTTTTGCGGCATGGGGCTTGATGCCGAGAATGTTGCAGACCGCAAAGGTGAGCTCGGCCTGGTTCAAAGTGTAGAAATGAAATTGATCGAAGCCTTCGGCGCGAAGCTGGCGCACCTGCTCAACCAATACGGCGGAGGCGACGAGCTTGCGGCTTTCCAGATCTTCTTCCAGTCCATCGTAAAGCGCCGCCAGCCAATCGGGGATGCTCGCGCCGCAACGACCTGCCATGCGGGCAACGCCCTTGAAATTCGTCGTCGGCATCAGGCCCGGCACGATCGGTACCTTTATGCCGGCTTTCTGCGCGCGCTCGCGAAAGCGCGCGAAGACGTCGTAATCGAAGGCGAATTGCGTGATCGCGCGCGTCGCGCCGGCGTCGATTTTCTGTTTCAGGATGGCAATGTCCCATTGTTCGGACGGCGAATCCGGGTGTTTCTCGGGATAGGCGGAGACGCTGACTTCGAAAGGCGCAATCGCACGGATAGCGGATACGAGCTCGGCGGTGGACTGGTAACCATCGCCATGGGCTTTGTAGGACTCGCATGAGGCCGCCATGTCGCCTCGAAGCGCAACGATGTGACGCACGCCGGCGTTCCAGTATTCCCTGATGACGGTATCGATCTCGGCGCGCGGCGCACCGACGCAAGTGAGATGCGCCGCCGGTTTCAAGGCGGTTTCATCGACGATGCGTTTGACAGTCGAGTGGGTGCGATCGCGGGTCGAGCCGCCGGCGCCATAGGTCACCGAGACGAAGTGCGGCCGCAACGGCGCCAGGCGTCGAATCGCGTTCCAGAGCTGGGCTTCCATCTCCGCGGTCTTGGGCGGAAAGAATTCGAACGAGACCGCGTTGGTCTCGCCGGGCCCCGCGAGGCGCTGCACTTTCATGCCGCGGCCTCCACTTTGTGCCGCCGGGCGGCCGCGACGGGCGATTCAGCGAGCCAGAGCTGCACGGTCAAGGCCTCGGCGCCGGACGAAGGCGCCAGCGACTCCGTGGCGAGCGACTTCAGGCCGGCCGTCTTGAACCAGGATTGCACTTCGCGGTCGGAAAAACCGAGACGCCTGTGGGCGTGCTCTTCTCTCAGGAATTCGAGGTTATGTGGCGCGAAATCGGCAATCAGAATCCGTCCACCGGGCTTCGCTACCCGGATGGCCTCCCGCAGCGCTCCTTGCGGATCGTCGAGATAGTGCAGCACTTGATGAAAGATCACAGCATCGAAGCCCGATTTCGCGTCGCCCTCGGCAAAAGGCAACCGGTAGACATCGCCGCGCCGTACCTGGCACTGCGAAGCACCGGCTTTCGCCAGCCGTTCGCGCGCGATCGCCAGCATCTCGAGACTTACGTCGACGCCAAGTCCACGTCCGATATGCGGCGCCAGCAGCTCCAGCATGCGGCCGGTTCCGGTTCCGGCATCGAGCACATGGTCCAGCTTCTCGGGTCCCAGCAACCGAACGATGGCGGTCTCTACGTCCTGCTCGGGGACATGCAGCGAGCGGATGCGCTCCCATTGCGGCGCGTTGGCTTTGAAATAAGCGGCGGCTTCCTGGGCCCGCGAGGCGCGGACTTCGGCGAGGCGGCGGCGATCATCCGCGAGCTGAGCGGCCTCCGATTCGCTCGCCAGCGAAGCGAGCGTGCGTGCCAGCACTCCTGCGTCGCCGCGATCCGCGGCGCGATAGAACACCCAGGCACCCTCTTTGAAGCGCTCGAGCAAGCCCGCATCGCAGAGAAGCTTCAGATGCCGGCTGACGCGGGGTTGGCTTTGGCCAAGGATTTGGGTCAGCTCGCTGACGGTCAGTTCCGCCAAAATCAGCAGCAAAAGCAGCCTCAAGCGGGTGCCGTCTCCCGCCGCGCGCAACATGCCGATCAGTCGTTGCATGGAAGCAAAACTCCCGCCAAGCGGAAGTATATAAACATATCTTTATATGGTTATGCAATGGCAGGTTTTACAAAGGGGTCATCATGCCGCGGTGCACAATCAATCTGCATGCAACATTGCAGCAAGGTCTCTGTGCTAAATATGGTTAGCAAAAAAGAGATTCGTGCTGTTCAGTTTGTGCTGCGCGACAAAGAGCCCCATCAGAGCAAGATGAACCTCCTCAAAGCGATAGTCCCGGCCCTCCTGGTGGGCTTCCTCCTGGCGGGCTGCGCCACCCAGCGCGCCAACGGCCCTCAGGACACGAACGATCCGTTCGAGCCGTTCAACAGGGCGATGTTCAACGCCACCCTAGCCGTCGACAAGGCCGTCTTTCGTCCGACCGCCATCGTTTATCGCAGGGTGCTGCCGCAACCGATTCGGGACTCATTCCGCAGCTTCCTCAACAATCTCGATTCCCCCGTCATCTTCACCAACGACATCCTCCAGGGCGAACTGAAGCGGGCAAAGGTCACCTTTTTCAGGGCGGCCGTGAACACCACAATTGGAATGGGCGGTCTCTTCGACATCGCCGAAAAATGGGGGCTCCCGCGCCATCGCGAGGATTTCGGCCAGACATTGGCGGTTTACGGCATCGGCGAAGGCCCTTATCTCTTCATTCCCCTGATCGGGCCCGCAAATCCGCGCGACCTAATCGGTTATGGTACCGATTTCTTTTTCGACCCGCTCACCTTCGTGCAGTGGGGCAATGAATCCTACCTGCCGCCCACGCGCCTCGGCATCGACTATGTCGATTTACGGGAGCGCAACATCGAAACGCTCGATGAAATCGAAAAGAGTTCCTTGGATTTTTACGCCTCGGTGCGCAGCCTTTACCGGCAGAGCCGCAACAACGAGATCAAGAATGGCGCAACCGCAGTGGAAGATTTACCAGATTTCTAACACTTGATTTCAAATGCTTGCGAACACGTCCAATGTGGGCAAAATTGTGTCGCAGGAACGAAGGCCGTATGTAGACGTTAGTCATGATATTGCCATCCAAGCCGCGCATTAAGCGTTCGCCAAAGCAAGGAAGTTCAAGATGAGTATACCCCGCCATCGTACGGCCAGGACAATGGTTAAGCCCCTAATCGGTGTGCAGCCTTGGCTCGCTTTGCTGCTGGCCGCTCTGATGATCGCGCTGACGATGGACAAAGGCTACGCCATTCTCAACAACACCTCTTTGAGCGACGAACAGCGCCGCGCCCAGTTTCACGATTTCATGCTGTCGCTGACGGACACGCGGCGCATCGGCATGTTCACCCTGGGGCCCTATGCCAACAGCGCGAAGAAAGAGGACGTCGAGGCGTTCATCGAAGCGTTCAGCGAATATGCCGTCGCAGTCTATGAATCGCGCTTGAGCGCGTACAAGGGCCAGACCCTGAAAGTGACCGGCTCGACGCAGCGCGCAGCTGACGACGTCGTGGTGACTACCGATGTCGTCGACCCAAACGCGCCGAATTCCCAGCCCTACAAAGCCGCGTTTCGGGTGCGCAAAGCCACCGACGGTCATCCTATCGTGACGGATATCCAGATCGAGGGCATTTGGCTTTCCCTTTCCGAGCGCTCCGATTTCACCGGTTTCCTGCAGCAGCACAACGGGCGCATCGGCGATCTGATCGCCGATCTCAAGCGCCAAACGCAGCTTTTGCGCAACGGGAGCCGACCCACGCAAAGCAGCAGCTCGGCGCGCGGCAAATCGTAAGAGCAATTTTTTGTTGAACAAAAGGCCGGCTGTCACGCCGGCCATTTTGTTGAGGTGCTACGCGCGCGCAAACCGCTTGTATTTGATGCGGTGCGGCGTTTCGGCGTCGATGCCGAAGCGGCGCTTTCGGTCGGCTTCGTAGTCGTGGTAATTGCCCTCGAACCATTCGGCGCTGGAGTTGCCCTCGAAAGCGAGGATGTGCGTAGCGATGCGATCGAGGAACCAGCGATCATGACTGATGATCATGGCGCAGCCGGCGAAGTCCTCGAGCGCATTTTCCAGAGCCCGCAGAGTCTCGACGTCGAGATCGTTGGTCGGCTCGTCCAGAAGCAGCAAATTGGCGCCCGATTTCAGCATCTTCGCCAGATGGACGCGATTGCGCTCGCCGCCGGAGAGCTGCCCGACCTTTTTCTGCTGATCGCCGCCCTTGAAATTGAAAGCGCTGACATAGGCGCGCGAGGGAAGGGTCCGTTTGCCGAGCTCCAGAATATCGAGGCCGCCGGAAATTTCCTCCCATACGGTGGCGCCCGATTTGAGCGAATCGCGCGATTGATCGACGTAGCCCATCACCACGGTATCCCCGACGCGGAGCGCGCCCGAATCGGGCTTCTCCTGCCCCGTCAGGATGCGGAACAACGTGGTTTTGCCTGCTCCGTTCGGACCGATGACGCCGACGATGCCGCCGGGCGGAAGCCTGAAATTCAGTTTCTCGAACAAGAGCTGATCGCCATAGGCTTTGACGAGATCGTCCGCCTCGACCACGACCGATCCCAGCCGCGGGCCGGCGGGAATGACGATCTGCGCCGTCCCCTGGCGATTGTCCTGCGACTTCGCCAGCAATTCCTCATAGGCCTGAATGCGCGCCTTCGATTTGGCTTGGCGCGCGCGCGGGCTTGATTTGACCCAGGCGCTTTCGCGTGCCCCATCCCGTGACGTTGTCGAGAAAGTAGCGGTCATGGGTGACCAGCACGACGGTGCCGGTGTATTCGCGCAAGTGACGCTCGAGCCACGCCACCGATTCGGCATCCAAATGGTTCGTCGGCTCGTCCAGCAGCAGCATGTCGGGCGCTTCGAGCAAAAGCTTGCACAGCGCGACGCGGCGTTTTTCGCCGCCCGAGAGGTTGTTCACGTCGGCCAGCGGATCGGGGCAGCGCAACGCGTCCATTGCCATCTCGATCTGAGACTCCAAATCCCAAAGGTTTTGGGCGTCGATCTTGTCCTGCAGCGCCGACATTTCTTCGGCGGTGTCGTCCGAATAATTGGCGGCGATCTCGTTGTAGCGATCGAGCAGCGCTTTTTTCTCGGCCACGCCTTCCATCACATTGCCGATCACGTTGAGCTGCGGATCGAGTTCGGGTTCCTGCGGCAGAAAACCCACGCGCACGCCTTCGGCAGCCCAGGCTTCGCCGACATAGTCCCTCTCCTGCGCCGCCATGATGCGCAGCAGCGTCGACTTTCCGGAGCCGTTCAAACCGATGACGCCGATCTTCGCGCCCGGAAGGAAAGAGAGCCAAATGTCGCGCAGCACTTGACGACCGCCGGTATAGGTCTTGGACAGACCCTTCATCACGAAAACATATTGATAGGCGGCCATCTCTCGACTCTCGCGGTTGGAAAAAGGGGACCTGGGCGCGGGCGTCTGCCCTGGCCGCGCAGCAGTTGATTTAGGGATTGCAACCGAGCGCGACAAGCAAATTGAATCGCGAGAAGCGCGCGAGCGGCTGTAAAAATCGCGTGGTCAGAATTTCAGCTTGGCGCGAGCGACGCCGGCGACCGCGTTCTGGCCCTGGGCGCCGGCGGCATTCACCTGATACGCGGCATTGGCCTGCAGAGCGAGCGAGCCGCCCAAAAAGCTCGTGACATAGCCGAGCTCGACGTCGGATTCGCGCGCTTGCGAGTTGGCGAGCGCGGCGCCGAGACCGCCGCCATAAATCTGCGACGGGCGCGAAACAGCGATCCCCAAAGCGTCGGCGCCGAACAATCCTTGCTTGGCCAGCGCCACGCCGAAGGCTTGCAAGCTGACGGACTCCGGGGGATTGCCGATGAGATGGTTGCGGCTGAGATCGAGCTGGCTGACGCCGCCGCTATAAGCGACGGTGGTGACCCAACCTTCGCCGAAGCCGACGCGCGCGGAAATTCCCAATGCCGTCGTATCGGCAGCGCCGACGCCGCCGAGCGAGCCCGGCACGATACCCAGGAGCGAGGCATTGCCGCTGGAACGCGACGCGGTGATGGCGAACCCGCCCCAATCGGCGAAATTCCAGTTCAGATTTGCCGACATCGTTCCGACGTCGCGGACGTTTGCGCCCAAGCGCTCGGCAAGATCACGCGAGAATTGGCTCGGCTGATCTTCGCCAAGTGCGCCAAAACTCCAGTTGGACTGGCCGATACTGAAGCTTAGATCGTCGCTGAGCGCGAAGCTGGCTCCCACCGAAGAGCTTGTGCCCGAGAGGTAGGTCGAGCCCAACGTCGAAGGAGAAGAGAACAGATCGCCAAAGGCGTCGAAATTCCGCCCGTGGGAGAGCTCGAACCTGATGCCCGGAGCAAGATCGGCGGCGACCGTATTGGGATGAGCCGAGGAAACGTCCTGTCCCGCGGCGGGAAGAGACACGCCGCCGATATTGAGATTGAGAAAATGGCCGCTGCGGTCGAGAACGGCACCTGAGGAGGGCGCGAGCTTTAGAGCCATCGCGCCGGAAACCGGCGCAACGCTTGGGGAAGCGGCCAGCGCCGCAGATGTGAGAAACACACCCGCCAGCGTGGTCCACGCTGCCGTTAATGCCTGGTTACGCCACATTGCCCCGCCTTAACTCCTGACAAAAACCCGGTTTCCCCTATTGGCGATTGTAACAGTTCTAGACCTTCAAGAAAATGAACCTTGTGCGACGCCTGCCGCCTCCGTAACGCCCTTTGGCGGCCTAAGCAACCGATTACTAAGTTGCTGGGAGCGAATGACAAAAGCTTCACCAACGGCTGATTTTGTGCGGCCCGCCGTCAGGCTTAGCCCCAGCTTAGGTGTCGCAAAAGAGCACCTATGGAGGAAAATCGGGAGCCTTGGCGGAGGGTGAGTCGCACGCCGCAGTAGTTCGGACAACCCCCTCGGTCACCAGCTGCCGGACCTCAGCTAAGGAAAAGCCGGCCTCGAGAAGAATGGCTTCGGAGCTCTCACCGAGCCGGGGAGCAGGGAGATCCGGCTGTTTCGAGACGCCCGAGACCCGAAAGGGCGAACGGACGGAACGCATGGCGCCTTCGCTCGGGTGCGCTACGTCTTCGAACAGGCCGACGGCCTTCAGATGCGGTTCGTCGAACAGATCGTCGAGGCTGTTGGCTCGGCCGCAAGGAATCTCGCGCTCCTTCATCAGAGCAAGCCATTCCTCCGTCGTCTTCGCGGGCGCCGCATCGGCGATGATCTGATAGAGGGCTTCAACATGGGCACTGCGCTTGACCGGGTCCTTGACCCAATCCAAGGCAAGAAGATCGCCGCGCCCGATACACTCGAGGAACCGGGTCCACTGCAGCGTCGTATAGGGCATGATGGCGATGTGGCCGTCACGCGTGCGGTACGGCCGGCGGTTCTTTGCGAGCAGACGCTCGTAACCGGCCGGGCCTAAAGGCGGCTCGAAGCTTTGCCCGGCGAGATGTTCGACCAGAAGGAATGCCGCCATGCTTTCGAACATTGGGGCTTCGATGGCGCAGCCCTCGCCGGTCTTCAAGCGGTGAGCAAGGCCCGCAGCCAATGCGAAAGCGAGATGCAGGCCCATCACCTTGTCGGCGACGATGGAGGGTAAGAAGCGCGGCGCGCCATCATCGTCCTGATTGAGCCGCGCCAGTCCCGACATGGCCTGAATGATGTCGTCATAGGCGGGATCGTCCGCATAAGGACCATCCTGGCCGAAGCCGGCGGCGAAACAATAGACGAGACCGCGATTGAGATTCTTGAGATCGGCATAGGCGAAACCGAGCTTCCGCGCCGCCTTGGGGCGCATATTGTGAACGAAGGCGCCCATGTCGCCGAGGAACTGCGTCGCGTACGGACCGAGATAGGTGGTCGTCAAATCGACAATGCGAATTCCCTTGAGCAGCTCGTACATGGTTCAGCCGTAGGCTCTGACGAAATAAACGGCGGAAAAGACGATTCCGGCCGCGGTGACGATGTGGCGCAGCAATTGACTGGGAATCTTCCGCGCCACGCGTCCTCCGATATAGCCGCCGGCGATCGAACCCGCCATCACGATCAGCGCAACTTTCCAGTCGGCCACGCCCGAAACCACGAAGACGGCGGCGGCAATGCCGTTGATGAAGCAGACGAGGAAATTGCGTTGGGCATTGGCGCTCTGCATGTCGCGCTCGCCGGCGAGCGCCATGGCGGACAGCAGCAGGATTCCGATCGCGGCGCCGAAATAGCCGCCATAGATGGAGCTCAAAAATTCCATGGCGACAAGGACGAAGCCGTCGCCATGCTTGCCGCCCGAAAGCCGTATCACCGCTTGCACGATCGGGCGCGAGAAGGTGAACAGCGCCGTCGCCACAGCGAGAACCCAGGGCACGAGCTTGAAGAAGAGCGCATCGCCCGATGCGAGCAGCAACACTGCGCCAATGAGCCCGCCCAGCGTGGCACCGACGATGCGCGGCACGAGGTTTCCGCGAAAGCGTCTCAACTCCTGCAACTGGGCGCGCGCGGAGGTGACGGTGCCGGGCCA
>WNFS01002170.1_pt1 | contig 14860 bp, 19 predicted proteins | sample 5400141 | NCBI WGS metagenome assembly WNFS01 (sample SAMN13153358, study PRJNA577476) | soil metagenome | isolation source: 60 cm saprolite under Madrone tree | place: USA:California | collected 2016-06-14
GAACGTTGGACTGAACGATCTCATCCAGGCCAGGCTCGTAAATGGGGATCTCGCCCGCGTTCAGTGCGGAAATCTTAATGTTGTCCTTGTCAACACATATCACGTGATGACCAAAATCGGCGATACATGCCCCAGAAACGAGGCCGACATAGCCAGCGCCAATCATTGCAATTCGCATACTTTCGGCTCCCTTGCACCGGCCGCGCCCTGAATGCCGCGACCGCACCAGTATCATCTCTGCCGCGGTGGATTAAGAGCAAATGCTAAGCCTTGCGGTCAATATGTGCCTACGAAGGTGAACGATACTGGTCATCCGAAAAATTCCGATTGTAATCCGGCGGGGTCCTGCGGGATCCTGTCGTAGCAGTGTCTTGGAACACGGGGCATCATGAGCAAAGCCCGTTCTCATCGCGGCTCTCGCGGATTACAAGAATGAGAGAGATGGCCCCATCCGATGCGGCGCGTCCTTGGTGGCGCCACCAGGTTGGTTTGGACAGCTTCAAATATGGCGCGGCCGCACATAAGGCGGCCTCATTTGCGATCGACGCCCGCATGCCGAAATCGCGGGCACAATGAGCGGCGACGTTCCTTAATCATCGTCTGCCGCTGTTAAAAAGTTAAAATGACGCCAGCTATCCCCTCATTGCATTCAAGGGGATCAGCGTCTCCGCCCGTTTTTGTTACGGCTGAGCGCTCAAGCATGCCGTTCTCAAGATTGACAAGCCGCGGCCAGATCCGTCGCGGTCTCGTGGATGGGCCAGCCTCCAACCAAGCGTCGCTCACACACTCAGACGCCGTCGCGGGACTTCACGGGACGGGGTACCTCCATCCCCAAAACTAACCGTCAAATCATACTGTTTTCAGTGTTTAACTCTTCGACAACGAGTCGAAGACAACCATGGGTCCGGCTGGGAGAAATCCATGTGTCGGCTTGACCATTGCATTTCCGCGCGCAGACACAATTCTTTCGGCGCGCGACTGATGATGGCCTTGACTTGGCGGGCTATGATCGCGGTCCTCGTGAGTACAATGCAGGCGCCGGCTTCAGCTAAGACCGAGGTCGAGGGGCGATCCGATGCCGTGCGTCTATCGGCAGAGGATGCTTCGGTCAATGAGGTCTTGGCTGCGCTGTCGGCCCGGTTCAATCTGACTTACACGCCCGCGCCAGAGCTCGACCGTGCTGTGGCGGGCGTCTATTCGGGGACTTTACAGCAAGTATTGGCGCGCATCCTCGATGGCTATGACTACGTAGCCAATTTTTCGGTCAACGGCAGCGAACTCAAGGTGCTGGGGCGGTCGGGTTCGATCGCCCGTCCGTCAGACGTGCCGCCGCTTCCCGGCCCGGCGACCGCGGCAAGCCAGATCCCGCCGGTGCCTCCGGTCTTCAATCCCGGATCCTCAGCAAACCCGGCCAGAAATCGGTGAGCTCACGCACAGGCGGTGCGTGACTCCGCGAGCGCTGAACAAAAAATTACTGAATTGTGGATAGCGACCGAGGCGCCTGGCGGACCGATGGCCCCGATCTGCCTGAGTGACTCATCGCGACTCCGATGTAATAGGAACGGGAGCCACACGCCTGGCGTCCAAATTGGGTTCATGCGCGGCGGCACCTTTCAAATTTTTAATTTCCCTTTTGCAGGCGTGTGCGTTGAACCGGCACGTCCCGCAGGCGAGCTTGGGTTGATCTGTTGGATGCCATGGTTCTGCCTGAGGGACAGGAACGATACCAAGCTGCGGACGAGCACGCCCGGCATTAGTTGGGAGACATTCATAACTTGATCGACACTGGAGAACCGGCGACAATCAACGGGTTGATGAAGGAGCTCGATGTCAGAGAGCGCTTGACTGGCATGATCGATAAATGCCTCAAACGATTGTGGTTCGTGAGCGGGCTCATCTGCAGCAAATTGCCGGCCGCACGAAAGCTGCCGAGGCGAGGAAATCGAGAAACGTCTCTTTGAGATCGCCTGGATGGTAATTTTCTCGGGACCACGGTTTGCTCTAAAATATCCGGCCGGCTATTTGACGATTATCGGTGGCGCGTTCGATCGTCGATCTTTCATCGATCAGCATCCGCCGTTTCGACGTCGTGCGCCGCCGGGGATGAGCGGAACGATGCTTGCCCCATGAGTAACGATCCGATACTTCCGCCGAATCTGCCTCGGATCATAGTCCCGGCACGTCGACGAGCGCGGCTGGTTCAGCGAAACCTATCACGAGCAGCGGTTAAGCGACCTCGGCATCACCTGTCGTTTCGTGCAGGATAACCAGTCAAGCTCCAAGCGCACCGGCACCCTGCGCGGCCTGCATTTCCAGCTTCCGCCGAAGGCTCAGGCCAAGCTCGTTGCCGTTTTGCGCGGCCGAGTCCTCGATGTCGCTGTGGATATACGCCAAGGCTCGCCCAGCTTCGGAAAGTATCTTTCGCAAGAACTATCGGCCGAATCCGGGCACCAGCTTTACATTCCGGTGGGGTTCGCGCATGGGTTCGTTGCTCTGGAAGATGACGTCGTGGTGATGTACAAGGCGTCCGAGTATTACGCGCCCGCGCTCGACAGCGGCATTCGCTGGAACGACCCGGACATCGCGTTTCCCTGGCCATTCAATGAGGCCGACATCATCATCTCCGACAAGGATCGGCGGCTACCGTTGCTCAAAGAATTTGCTAGCCCGTTTACCTATGACGGCCACCCGCTCGCGCCGTTGACGGTGTCGAATGTCTGATGAGTGGTCTCTCGCCAACGCCGAATGCCGCTCGGTGAGTGACCGACGCGAGGCCAAGATGCAGGCGGTCTGCCTCTCTCCTTTCAGAGCCCACGTGAAGAAGAGCGGCCGCCCGATCCATGCATGTGCGCCGTCGCCTTTGGGGGAGAACATTCAGGCCCGACAGAGATCGGGGCGATCAATCTCTCGCGAACCGAATGCGCCCCGGCTGGACGACAACGAAGCGTTCGGGGAGCTTGTCCCCGTGCTCGGCCACGAGGTCCGCCACGATCGTCGGGAGATCGGCGCGCGCGTTCGACGGAAAGCGCAACACATCACGCCTTGCGCTCGCCTAGCGGCTGCGTAGACAAGCTGCCCGAAATCACGGTCCTCGGTGACGAAAATTCTCCCCTGGTTCATGGCCATCTCGATGATGGCGCCATCCTCTGCACCTGCCGCAACCTCGGCCACGGCCACTACGTCATGCCCGGCTGCCCTCAATGCTCGTATCACACGAAAGTCGCAGCTTTCGTCAGCCAGGAAGCGCATTCATGCCTTCGGCTCGACCAGCACCGTCTCTTCGTGAGCCAGCGTATCTGCGGCATAGATGATGGCGGCCTGGATATCGTCCTCGGTCAGATGCGGGTAGGACTTAAGCAGGTCGGCGGGCGTGGCGCCTTCGCCGAGTTTTCGAAGAATCAGCTCCACCGTGATACGCGTGCCGCGCATGATAGGCTTGCCCAGCATCACCTTCGGATTGATCTCGATCCGATCTTGCGCCGACATGAGCTTCGGTCCTTGCGCAGCACCCCGGGCTGCTCGTTCCGGCAGTGGCTCCAACCGCCTAGCGGCCGGCGAGCGACCTTTTCTCGCGATGTGAGAATATACAACCGACAGCTGGTTGGACAGTGGGATACCCACGCATGAAGATCGCCGTCACCGGCGGAGCAGGATTCATCGGATCAGGACTGGTGCGATATCTCATCCGTCATACCGATCACCATGTGCTGGTTATCGACAAGCTCACTTATGCCGGCAATCTTGCCTCGCTTGCTTCGGTGCAGGACCATCCACGCGCCGCACGGATATTTGTGACCGTCGGGCCGTCACGGACCTCTTTTTGAGTTTCCAACCTGACGCAGTCATGCACTTGGCGGCGGAAAGTCATGTTGATCGCTCGATCGACGGTCCTGCCGAGTTCATCAATACCAACATCGTCGGCACTTATGTTCTGCTCGAGGCCGCGCTCGCGCATTGGCGCAAGCTTGGCACCCGCGGCGAGCGCTTTCGGTTCCTGCATGTCTCGACGGATGAGGTTTACGGCGCCCTGGCGGATGAGGGATGCTTTACCGAGGAGACTCGGTACGACCCGCGTTCGCCATATTCGGCTAGCAAGGCGGCTTCGGATCATCTGGTTCGTGCTTGGAGCTATACCTATGGGCTGCCCATCCTGCTCACCAATTGCTCGAACAATTATGGACCGCATCAATTCCCGGAAAAGCTCATCCCGCTGACGATCATCAAGGGGCTCGCCGGCGAACCCATGCCTATTTATGGCCGCGGGCTCAACATTCGCGACTGGCTGTTCGTCGACGATCACGCGCAGGCGTTGACGCTGGTGCTGGAACGAGGACGGTTGGAGGAAACCTACAACATCGGAGGCAACGGCGAGCGTCGCAATATCGACGTCGTCGGCGCGATCTGCGATGCGATGGATCGACTCAAGCCGCGCCCGAACGGCGCGTCGCACCGCCACACCCCGCTGAAAATGCGCTGATCGCCAAAATGCGCGACGATCCAAATATCCCGTGGTTGAATAGCCTTGCGGCGATGCACCAGTACGCCCGCATGACCCAGCCGTAGAATCGCTTATTACGGGTGCATGGCAGCGGTATCGACGCTGGCAGGCGAGGCGATGTTCCGAGAGATAGTGCCACATGCAAAAGATTTTTCAGGCCGTGGCATCATCGTCCTATCGCTCAGCCCTCCGTCCATACGGCCAACAACCGGCGCCGCACATGGTCTTGAGATTCTCTTGATCTTTCTGGCGACCGGGATGGCAGTTGGTTTCGGCTATTCACGTCGAGCCCGGCTTCTGATACTTGCGCTGCCAACCTTCGCGGCTGCAATCGAGATTGCGCAAAATTGGGTTTCCGGCCGCCATGCGAGGATGACTGATTTCTTGGTCGATGCGGCGGCATCGTGCTTTGGAGTTGGACTGTCCTACGCGTTTTTGAAGTTGAGAGCGGCGGCTATTCGAAGGTGAGCAGGAGCCCGCCCGCGTGCGATGGAGGTGGAGTCGGCTTGTGCGCGCCAAAAGTGTGCGATCCCGAGCGGCTCTTACCGGAAACCAACTTCTGTGGCTGATTCCGGTCCTTGACGGTAACTGCGATCGCGTTGAGGTCATCCTGCACCGCGCGGTCGACCTCAGGGAATATCCGGCCGTGCGGCGGGCCGCAAAGTGGCGCACCGGTCTCCACTTGATCGAGCTAACGTGTGAGCGCGCGAGAAGCGGCCTTCGGCTCGCGGTCAATGATGCGCAAAAGTGCTCGCATCGCTCCATCGATGTTGCGTCGCCCCTGCTCGTAGGACTCCATTGTCCGCGCCGGTATCCCGAACAGACGCTCGAATTCCTTAGTCGAGGAAGCAACCTTCAACCGGATGGCTCTTATCTGGGCGGGTGTCATGCTGCTGCCCGGCAAGTTATGCGCCTCGAGCTCGATCTCACCGCGCAAGTGCTTGGCCATCTCTTCGAAGGCCTCAACAAGGTCATCGCCCACGCGCGATCCCTTGGCCCGCGATCTGCCCGGCTGGAGCTTTCCAATCTTCAGACTCTTTCTACGCAGTTCGGCGGGGGGTCTGCGCCGATATACCCGCTCTTTATTCGGCACCACCATTTCGTTAGCCTCCCGGCTTCTTGATGCTTTCAAGCGCCGCCAAAATTCCGCGCCGCTGCTCAGTCGACAGGTCGTCCCGTTCACTTTTGGGATAGGCAGCCATCATATAGAAACGATCCGTCCCAAGTGCCACGTAATAGATTACGCGCCCGCCGCCCCGCTTGCCCATTCCCGATCGCTGTATCCTTGCCTTGCGGGCCCCCTTAAGCCCGCGGACCATCGGGTGCGTCGGATTGGCGACAATTTCGGCCTCGATCTCGGCGATCCCGGCTTCATCAATGCCCATATCCCGCATGCCGCGCAGATATGGCGTCAGTCGGAAAACCGGCATGCTCCAGCGTACTACAATGTCGTTGATACGTCAATGTATGACAGCCTGGCCTGGCGCGCCTCCCAAGAGGGATCTTGCGATTTGCACGAGCGATCCATAAATACGGATATATGGTTTTATGCCAATTGCGTGCCGATGAAAACCACGATCGAAGTATCGGATGATCTCTACCGCCGGGCCAAGGCGGAGGCGGCCCTGCGCGGCCGCAAACTCAAGGACTTGGTCGAGGAGGGATTGCGGCTCGTGCTTGAAGTTCCGCGCGAAATGCATCGGCGTAAGAGTCTCGCCGCACTTATGAAGGGTGCACGCGGAGCAGTCAATTCTGGCGTTCCGGACCTCGCTTCGAATCCCGTGCATCTCACAGGTTTCGGTCGTGATGCGCGCCGCCATCGTTGATACGGGACCGCTGGTCGCTTTTCTCGACCGGGCGGAACAGCATCACCGTTGGGTAGCTGAGCGAGTCGAGGAGCTGGACGCGCCGCTCCTCGTATGTGAGCCGGTGCTCGCCGAATCGATGTATCTACTAGAGCGTTTTGCCAGGGCGCAGGAGGCACTATTCAGGCTTCTCGACAATCGTGCGCTCAAGATTGCGTTCCATATTGAGGAGCATGTCCCGGCCCTCCGCAAGCTGCATCAGAAATATCGGGACAGGCCGATGTCGCTCGCGGATGCCTGCATCGTGCGGATGGCCGAAATCTATGACCGGCACGCCGTCCTCACGCTCGATTCCGATTTCTTGGTCTATCGCAAACATGGGAGCATCCCGCTCGCGCTTATTCACCCAGCGCAGAGCTAGGATCACCAGTCACGAGCAACGAGCAGCGACGTATCCAAATAAATCAATAACGGTCTTCGTCCCGTAGCCGATGAACGAGGTCACGGGCGGATTCCCGCTGCACCGGCATCCTGTCGGTCATCGCGCGCGGCGCTGAGACATCGATCGGCTTGCGCAGCGTTTTGACCGCCGTGATCTGCGCTACTTGTTGCCGCGGCGCGTGATGCGCACGGTGTCGCCAGCAGCGGCGCGCTCGACCAGCTTGCTAAGGTGCGCCTTGGCATCGATTTGATCGATGCCGATCCAGTAGCCGCTTGCTTGTCACAAGGTAGGGCTGACCGTCCGACGCCTGCTGCCAGAATTGCGTAAGCTGACCGATACGAGCGCCGCGCTGCCGAGCGGCGAGACCGAGCGGTTCGTGGCCACTGCGACAATCAACCGATTTCGGAAAAAGGTGGCCGGCCGGACAGGGTGTAGAATCTGTTCCACCACGTCCGAGCCGGCCGAACCCCACGGCACCCAGGCTTGCGGCGGACCTGAGCGATTCGGGAAGGATGCGCTCGTTGACCGGAACGGTCTGTATAAAATTGCTCACCAAGCTTAGCCCCAATCAAAGGAGCCCACTACCGCGGTCTAGAATGTGGCGAAGCTAACTGGACCGAGCGTTTGGACGGTATGATTTCTAAATGTCTCAAACAATTGCTGATGGTGCGCGGCGTCAAATCCCTCTCAGTGGCATCCACTTCAGTGTCAATGCCGCAAATTTCAGGCCCTTGAAAAGCAGGCTGATTACCAATGTGCGCTGCATCGGCCACGTGACGAGCGCGCGTGATGGCGGCAGGCCGGGATTGACCGATCAAGGTTGCCCGCAGGCGCTTCCCGATATCGATCTGCAGAGCAAACGCCCATCACGCTTCCGCGCTTGACGTAACGGGTTTGGCAGTTCCGATTTTACGCAATGCCGGGTCACGATGTCGACACCGTCGGGACCGCCGCGCAGCTTGATGTGTCGAAAGCGTTCGTGCAACGGCTACTCAGCGCCCGGCTTCCTCGACTTCCAGCGCCACCGATTTGCCGAGCGCCTTAAAGGCCGCCTCGATCTGGTCGAGGCGCGAGGCGTGGTCGAGCCGGAACAGGCGATCGACCGATTCGCGATTCCAGCCGAGATGGCGCATCAACTCGGCGCGGATGATGCCGCTCTCGCGCAGTGCGCGGTAGAGCGAGGCCTTGAGCGACGTCATCAGCGGCAGCGCCACCGACCGACCGCGCGGCCGCTGGGGTGGCGGCGGGATGTCCTCGCCGTCAGCGATGCGCGCCGCCAACGCCTCCTCGATCGCGCCGACGGAATGCGCGAGGGCATCGGCGTCGTCCTCGCCGAAGGTGGTCACCTCCGGCAGGCTCGGGCAGGTGACGAGCACGGTGCCATTGTCGTCCGTCTCGAGCTTGACCGGATAGCGCAGCGTCATTTCAGTCCCAGGTCCTTGAGGATTTTGTTAACCAAGCCTTTGCCCAACTCCTTGCGGCTGCCGTGCATCGGCAGCTGGCTCTTACGGTCGCCGCGGCGCACCGTCAAATCGCCCGCAGGCTCTGGAAAGCGACGCGCGGGATGGGCATAGCGCAGGGTACTCCCGCTTGCGATAGCGCTCAACGCAAATCCGAGGGTCGGGCACCAAACTCCACATATTTGTGGACTTCCGCTTACCAGATCTCCCCGGCTAGCAGGGCGAGAGGCCCGTCGAATTGCCGGTTGGCCTAATATATCCAATGATGATAAGATATTTCAAAAGGATGAAGAGGCCGAGCTTGAGGTACTGCTCTCCCTGGATGGACAGAGCTATGAGGCCGCCGAGGGGTATGTGGTCGAATTCGTCGTGCGGCGGACGGAGAAGACTGCAGCGAGACCGCACGGCATTAGCTACGCGTTCGTCTTCCGTCCGAAAGACGGCCAGCCGTATGTGCGCTTCGACAACGCGCACGCCATTGGCCGCCCGGCGGGAGATTCGTGAAAAGGGGCAGATGCCGACGATCATTGGCACCGAACGGAAGTTGATCCCGGGCGCCCGTACGCTTTCACCACGGCGACGCAGCTTGATGACTTCTGGCGCGAGTTGAAACGCGTGATGACTGAAAAGGAGATTCCCAATGACCTATAAGACCGGGTCAGTCGGCGATTTCATGCGATGGACCAAGCGCGTCATCGCAGATCCCCGGGTCGCGAGAAAAATGCCGAAGCGGTGGTTTGATTCCGATACCACAGCCGAGAAAGCACTGGGGACCAAGACCTCTCCAGAGGCCATGGTGAAGCTATTGTCCTCCGAGAACCTGAAACTTCTCCATCTGATCGGAACGCGGCGTCCGAGCTCGGTGCGCGAATTGGCGATGATGGTGAGACGTAAGGAGTCGAATCTTTCGCGGACCCTCAAAAAACTGCAAAAGGCCGGCATCGTCGCACTCGAGAAGGGACCCGGACGGACGCGCGCTCCACGTCTTGTTGCGCGCCGCGTGACGCTTGACCTCGATCTTTTCGGCGTGGGTGGCGTAGCTACTGTCGAACCGTCATCCATCCGCAAGCGTGACCACCGCGGAATCTGATTTGCCTCGATTGGATCGGATGGGTCCGTACGGTGGTGCACGGCCTCGTAAGCGTCGATCAAGGTCGCAAGCACATCCAGCGGATCGCCATTAGGCGTGCTCGACTTTGGACCCATGTCGGCAACAACCGTGCCTCGTCTGTGGCCGCAAGCCATCCGATCCCCATCATTTACGCTACATGCAGCCACGCGCGCTAGGCCGCAAAGCAAGCGATGAATTCGCGGTGCCGCTCTGCCGTGTGCATCACCGCGCCGCGCATCGCGCCGGCGACGAACAGGCATGGTGGAAGGTTGCCGGCATCGATCCAATCAGGGTAGCCCGCAAGCTTTGGAAGCATACGCGCGTGAACGAGGGGCGGATTCAGCCCGACCGGACGCTGCGAGGTGTCGGTTTACGTCCAACCTCAAAGCTCGACGGTCAGGCGGTGGATAGCTAAGCGCCTGGCTGACGACTGCTGACATGCTCCCCCAATTCGGACCGTGTGGCCATCGGCTTCGCATCGCCACCGTACCGCAAGCCGATGGTCGCAAACGCCTTGACAAGTGGCGCTTGTCACCATACCTGGTCAATACAATTGCATGATTAGAAATTTCAAGCATCGAGGATTGCAACGGCTCTTTGAACGGGGCGACCGCAGTAGGATTCGGCCTGAGCTGGTAGGAAAGGTAGAGCGCGTGCTTGCCCGCCTTGATGCCTCAGCAGTGCCGAATGACATGGATGCGCCAGGCTTCGGTCTGCATTCGATGACTGGTGACCGCAAGGGCTTCTGGGCCGTGGTCATTAGCCGGAACTGGCGGGTAATTTTCCGTTTCGAGGGCGGCGATGCCTGCGATGTTGACTTTCTCGACTACCATTGAAAGGAGGTGAGCAAGATGCCGATGAAGAATCCACCCCATCCCGGTCTGCATGTGCGACACGACTGTCTAGAGCCGCTGAAGCTGTCCGTCACCGAGGGGGCGAAGGTGCTTGGCGTCTCTCGTCAGGCCCTCAACAACCTCGTGAACGGCAAGAGCGGGATATCACCCGAGATGGCCGTTCGCTTGTCAAAGGCCTTTGGCGGGAGCCCCGCCGTGTGGCTCAAGATGCAGTTGGACTACGACCTTAAGCAGATTGCCCGCACGGCCAGCAAGATCAATGTGCGGCGAGTCGCTTCGCAGCTCGCGTAGAGAAAACCACATGCCCTCGGCCGCAAAGCGAGCGATGAATTCTCGGTCCCGCTCTGCCGCGTGCATCACCGGGCCGCCTATCGCGCAGGCGACGAACGCGCCTGGTGGAAGGCCGCCGGCATCGATCTCATCAAAATGGCTCGCAGGCTTTGGAAGAAGACGCGCATGAACGAGGCTCGGGTGCCGCCCGATGCGATCACCCAAACTCCGAAGTCCGGTCTGGCTTTGAACTCTCAACCTGTCGGCAGCACGGGCCCCGATATCGGCTGATATGTTCCATCCCCTATGCAGTTTCTGCCGAGTTCTTTCATAGGGCTCGCAACAGCGAATCACCCGCTCACAGCAGCATCGTTTTCACGCCCAGCACCGGGCCGGCGTCACTGAGACGACGATCTAGCGTGCACAGGGTCGCACCGTGATCGGCGCAGATGGCGAGATGCAAGGCGTCGCCAGCACGCAAGCCCAACGCATGCTGGTCCGCGAATCGTGCCGCCGTGTGGAATTGCAAGCCGGAGATCAACAGAGTAGTGAGGCTGTCGGCGGCCAGCCGCGTAAACATCGCTAGCGCATCGGCGCGGTGGATGGCCTCGATCTGCCCGCTGCGCAGTTTCATGGAAAGGACAGCGGAGAACTCGGTGATCACCCAATCGCTGATTGCGAGGCCGCCGGGCTCCTGCTCGCCGAGCCAAGCCTGCATGCGGCCGCTTTCCGTCTCATTAGTTAGCGCTGCCACGAGCAGCGACGTATCCAAATAAAGCGTCAATAACGGTCCTCGTCCCGTAGCCGACGAACGAAGTCGCGGGCGGATTCCCGCTGCATCGGCATCCCCTCGGTCAGCACGCGCAGGGCTGAGACATCGATCCGCTTGCGCGGGGCTTGGACCGCCGTGATCTGGGCCACCGGCTTGCCGCGGCGCGTGATGCGCAGACGACACCGTCATGGCGGAGCTCAAGCGCGAGGCAGCACGTCAACCCGGCGCGCACCATGATGGAATCCGGACAGAAGCGGACTAGCAATGATCGTCCCTAAGCCTTGGACAGATCGTTGCAGCAGGGCACTCACAGGATTGCTCTTTACGATCTGTTGCGCCACCGCAGAATGATTCGGAGCCCCCCTCGACTGCCAGGGCGGCTAAACCGTCCACTCTGCAGATTGGCCACAAGCCGGTTATCGCCCGCGTCACCGACAACAAGCGCAGCGCCCTGCGCTACCGCCCAATCGAAACCGGTTGAAAGATTGTCGAGTATCACGACGCGCTCGCCGGCATCGAGGAGCGACTTCCGATATACCCGGCGCTGCCGGTCACCAAAACCATCAAGTTGGGGGGCGCTCAGGTCGTTTGGCGTTGCTCGTTGTGCTCTTGGAAACATCCAACCGGAAGCGAATTGCTGTAGGCAGAAATCTATCGCCTCCATCGCGACAGGAGAAAGGAAGTGGCGATCGCCGCAGACCGGAATATTGCAAAACATTAATTCGGCCGAAATCTCGCGGCAATGCGCCTTGCTTCATCCAAGCCGAGTGCGACGCCAGCGGGTTAGTAAGTGCACGATGCTGATGCGGTTGAGGTCAGGCGAGGCGGTCAATTCGTTGCTGCCTCAATCGCCCGCACATCGCAAGCGTGGCGCGACCGACTTCTGAATGGAGAACCGCTGTGCAAACTGTGGGGGAAAGTTTGGTCTTGTCAGCCACCACCACTGGGGCCTGCGCTTCTGCCGCAAAGCCTGCAAGGACAACTTCGTTGCGAAAACGGCGAAGGACCAGGCGCGCGTCAGAAAATGGTTTGGCTTCTTAACACGCGGGACGAACTGAGCGGCTCCGAAAGCGAACCGCGTGTGGCGCAACATGCGCTGGCCCGATTTTGCTCAGTCCAGTCAGATGCTTAGCACGTTTGAACCTGATCAACGCCTGCTTCGACGAACGAGGAAAAGGCGAAGAAGCGCAATAAGCCGGGTCGGCGCTGCCGGTGCGCCTCTAATCGCATCAGTAAGAGCAGCGGGAGTGTCAAGCCATGGATGCACGTGGTGTAGTTCAAAATCTGAGCGCTCGTCAGTGCGATGTGCTCAATCTGATCGTGCGCGGGCTATCCAACAAGGAGATCGCACGCACCCTCAACCTGGCCGAGGGCACAGTTAAGATTCACGTAGCAGCCCTGCTTCGCAAGCTTGGCGTGCATCGTCGCTCCGCCGTTGCAGTTGCCGCCGGCGTGATTTCTCTGCCCGCCACCGGCGTGCCACCTGTTGTTCCTGAAAATTATGTCCCGCGCGTGGCATGATGCAATCCGGACAGAATTGGATTGACAATAATCGTCCCTAAGCCTTGGACAGATCGTTGCAGCAGCGCATCCGCAGGACCGCTTTTGCCATCTGTTGCTCCATGATGCGGCGCCCCCGTCGACTGCCGGGGCGGCCACACCGTCAACGCTGCAGATTGCGGCGAACGAGGAGCGTGCGCCAGCGACGTGCGTTGGCGTCGTATTGCTCTCGTTCGTAAAGAGCTTCGCAATGGGTCGAACAAAGGCGAACGTGAACCCACCAGCGTCCATTCCACAAATTACGGGAGCGGACACCTAATCCCAGCTTTCCATGGCACTGGGCGCACCTTTTCATAGCGGCCTCTCATGGGTTTGATGCCGTCCATTGCAGCATCGCTGCCCGTTGGTCTCCTGCTTGAGAGGCCGCGTTCAACAGTGTAGGCGGAATATGATTTCGTCGAAGGCCAAAACGGTTTCAATCGTGTTTCGTGCGGAACTCACCGGGGACATTTCTGAACCATGGCGGAGCTATTGGCGCATCTCCTGTGCCGGATAGTTTTGCCGCGGTCTCGATGTTGCTGAGCTCGACGGCGGCAGATCTGCAGACTTCCTGGCTCATGCCGCGGTAGCCCATGAGGTTCTTGGGATCCAAGTTATCCCCAGGACGGCCGGTGTGAGTGGCAAGTCCCGCCCACTCGGTAGTAACCCGCCGGTCGGGGAGCTCGAATCATCGATTTGCCTCAAGTGCGCAAAGCGGGTCCGTCCGGCCAAGGCCACCACAGGAGGTGGTTCATGCGCAAGACAGTGGCCACCGTCATTGTCCTTAGCCTAGTGTGGAGCGGTCGTTTTGCTACCCAGGCTCCTAGTGGGTTGGCCCTGCGGTGTTCTAATAAAACCCAATAGTCAACAAATATGAAATCATTTGCCGCCATAGTCGCCGCTGCATTGCTCGTCGCTATTGGTACGGTCAATGGTGGGGAGATTGTGATTATCCGAGTCCCTGAAATCGTGACTCTTGGGCGATTCCCCGGTGGGGGCGAGTCAGATTCAAGATGGCGAACCAAGGAGGTTCGTCATGTCGGCTCCGATACCCTTACGGCAGGATTTTGATGTGTCGCAGCTCCGCAGTTTATCCAGGAGAACCAAAGACGGTCCTCAGGCCCGGCGGCTGTTGGCGCTTGCGGCGATCTATGACGGTGCGACACGCACCGAGGCGGCCAAGATCGGCGGCGTCGGGCTTCAGATCATTCGGGACTGGGTGTTGCGCTTCAACGCTCGCGGGCCTGACGCTCTCCTGAACGGCAAGTCGCCGGGTAAACCGTCCAAGCTCAATGACTTCCAGCGTCAGGCCATCGCCGGCATGATCGAGAGTGGCCCGATCCCGGCGGTCCATGGCGTGGTGCGCTGGCGGCTGATCGATCTGGCGCAATGGATCTTCGAGGAATTCCGCATCACAATCGCCAAGCAGACGCTCAGCCGGGAGCTGCGCGCCATGGGCTACCGCAAACTCTCGGCCCGACCGCGCCACCATGCGCAAGCGCAGGGCGCGATCGAGGATTTTAAAAAAACTTCCCCGCGCGCCTGGAGGCAATTGCGCGCAAGAAGGCGCTTGACCGCGACACGATAGAAATCTGGTTCGCCGACGAGGCCCGCATCGGCCAGAAGAACAAGATCACCCGCCGCTGGGCCAAGCGCGGCACCCGTCCAAGCGCACCGCGGGACCAACGGACCGCTTCCACCTACATCTTCGGTGCAGTCTGCCCGAAGGAGGGCAAGGGTGCAGCCCTGATCATGCCGGCCTGCAACACCGAGGCGATGAACTTGCACCTCGCCGAGATCGCCGCAACCGTCGCGCCCGCTGCCCACGCCATCCTCCTGGTCGACCAAGCCGGCTGGCACTTGTCCACGCGCCTCCTCGTGCCGGCCAACATCACCATCATTCTGCTGCCGCCGAAGTGCCCAGAGCTCAACCCGGTCGAGAACGTCTGGCAGTTCATGCGCGACAACTGGCTCTCCAACCGCATCTTCAAATCCTACGACGATCTCGTCGACCATTGTTGTGCGGCATGGAACAAGCTCGGATCAGCCTTGGCGCATCATGTCCATCGGACTGCGCCAATGGGCCCACGGGTTCTGATCAATGGGATT
>WNFS01002173.1_pt1 | contig 14857 bp, 9 predicted proteins | sample 5400141 | NCBI WGS metagenome assembly WNFS01 (sample SAMN13153358, study PRJNA577476) | soil metagenome | isolation source: 60 cm saprolite under Madrone tree | place: USA:California | collected 2016-06-14
CGTAGAAGCCGGCGCACAACAAGCCAGGCCGAAGCGAGACAATCGCGCTACGCAGCGGACGCGGAAATACAACATTGAATAGCCGCCAGAGCGGACGGATGACGTATATGCCGAACTTCGCCCTCCTCGACAGGGGCTTTCCTTCGGCACGTTTGCGGAGCTGTGGCGCCAAATGTCTGTCCGGGTTCCAATAATGCGCGAGGTTGCCAAAGTCCCAATAGAAGCGCGTCGGCTCGAGCCCGGCAGCGTCCAGAAACTGCCGGAATCCTTTATACGTAAAGAAACGAATGTGCATGTAGTTCCACTCGTGATAGTTCGCACCATGGTTGGTCAAGACACCTCGCCACACGATTCCTCTCCCGAACAAAAGGCGGAGGCGCATGGGCCAGTAGAAGTGATTTGGCACGCTGATGACCACTGTTCCGTCGTCACGGAGCACACGAATTGCATCCTTGAGGACAATCAGAGGATCGAGCAAATGCTCCAGAATGTCGTTGCAAACCACCAGATCGAACGTGCGATCGGCAAAGGGCAATCCGGTGAATGTGTTTAGATCTACCGATACTCCCTGAACGCCAAATTGCCTCCCTACCTCTAGTCCGGAAAGAGCATAATCGGCGTTCACGACGACATTCTCTTTCGTTAGGTGCCAAAGGTCGTTTGCAATACCACCGCCCAGAGTCAGGATCCGCTTTTGCACCGGCAGCGTGTCCCCGGTGATTTTCGGATCCGGGACGCCGACACTCTTCGCCGCCGCTTGGTAATCGGCCTCGTAGGATTGCTGCTGATGAGTGGGAACGGTCATTGAGCTTTCGGAGCCTCCAAAACAGCAGATACCGGCCCAGATGTGTGCGCCTGACGACGGGTGGAACGAAAGTCATAAGCAAGCAGGCCGGCACTGAACAACACGACAGCGCCAGACAAAGCGCATTCGATGGCCAAGTAAGCGCTCCTCCAACTGCCGAGAATGTGTGACAGCTGGGGAAGAATGAAGGCCCAAGGCAAGATGGGCAAGAACAGCAGCTTCCAATTGAACGACAGTCGGTAAGTCCGCTGCCCCACCAGCAAGTCAAGGATAGGCACGCACGCCCAGGCGAGAAGCCACGCCCAGGCAACGCCCATGGCCCCATATCTGGGAACGAGGACAAAGAGCAGGAGGAGATTCAAAGCCAAGGCCACAGAGTAAATGGCCGCGAAGATGCCCGTTCTTCCAGAAAGATAGATTCCCGTGGCTGCGGGCTGCTCAATCACATTCATGGCACGAACAAGGAGAATCAGCGGCAAGAGCGCAATTGCCGGGTAGTATGCGGGAGCAGTGAAGACACGGAACAGCGTAGGCGCGAAAATAGTTAGTACCAGCGCCACACCGAGAGAGAGCACGTATACGTACGCGAGAATCTTAGAATAGATAATCTGGGCGTCTCGCTTCTTGACGATTTGAAACAAAACCCCGCCCCAAGCCACGCCAAATGGCTGTGCAACAAGCATTTGGAAGACCCCGCTAATTTTGATGGCCGCGCCAAGCAAGCCGACCTCTTCGAGAGTTCCATAACGGCTCAGAAAGTAACGACCTGACGCATCTTGCAGCATCACTGCAAATACGCTCCAGATGAGAGGCAGGCCGAAACGAATCATTGGCACCGTAAGAGACGGAACGATCTTCCACACCGCCGAGCGCAAGCAAACGGCGCAAAGGTAACCCACCGCAAGGGCATCCCCGATCAAACGTCCAAGGAAAAGCCCATGCAGCCCCATATGGCGGATGGAAAGGAAGTAGTAGCTGGCGGCCACTATGCCGGCGAGCCGCAGCAGACCACTCATGGAATAAGGCACGGGGCGGCGTCCAGCACGCAGATCTGTCATCAGCAAACTCTGCAGGTTCTCCAGAATTACAATCGGGCAGAGCAGCCACGCATAACTGTGCGCTGAAGTGCGCAGCCAGAACTCTCCGAGCCGGCCCGCAACGCTGAAGGACAGGATTGATCCGCTGAGCAGCGATACACCTAAACCCGTCAGAAGTGTCGATCCAAGCAGTTCTCCCCGGCGCGCCGGAGCCAGATCCGCGAACCACTTGAGATACGAAACATCCAGTTTCAGCGCCGAAACCGCGACAAGTAGGAGGACCGTGACATCGACGAGGGCGTACACGCCAAATTCGCGGGGGGAGAGTGTTCGCGTGTACAGCGGGACAAGGATAATATTTCCCAGGCCGATGAGGATTCCCCCGGCCAAATAGACAGTGGAATCGCTCGCTAGTGACAGGAGCGTCGCCCCGATGGGCTCTCGCTTTAGTCGTTCGTGAAACGCGCCGAATTTGGAGATCAGTTTCATCCGCGACCTTGTCGAATAATGACCAATCCACTCGATCCTTCTTCGCCTTCACTATGTTGCGGTGCGGCTTCGCTTCAAAAAAAGCCGTGGTAACCGGAGTAAATCATTGCCCTTGTCCTTTAATGACAGCAGGAAGCGTCCTCCAAAGGATTTTGGCGTCACTCCAGAGCCCCCAACTCTCGATGTACTTAAGGTCTATAGCCATATAATTCTCGAAGGAAGGGTCACAGCGCGCCGAAACCTGCCAGAGCCCGGTAATGCCGGGTTTCACATCTAGGCGCCGGAGATGTTCCAGAGAATATTGGTCGAACTCGCCGGGAAGAGGCGGGCGAGGTCCCACAAGACTCATTTCTCCCTTTAGAACATTCCAAAGTTGCGGCAATTCATCCAAGCTGTACTTACGTAGGAATTTTCCCAGCCGTGTGACTCTGGGGTCGTGGGCGATTTTGAAAAGCAGCCCGTTGCTGCGCTCATTGAGGTGATTCAATTGCTCCTTCAACTCCTCAGCATTCATGACCATGGTTCTGAGCTTGTAGCAGGTAAACGTGGCCCCCTTTCTCCCGACGCGCTTTGACCTATGCAAAACGGGCCCTCGCGAATCGAGCTTTATGGCGATGGCCATCAACAGCAGAAAAGGCGACAATAAAACCAAGGCAAGGGCCGCGAGGAGAAGGTCGGTAACACGCTTAACCAATAGGCCCAGAGTTGGAATCGGCTCCCAGTGCAACTCCATGACGGGAAAATCGCCTATGTGACGGATCGCGGCGTTCCAGGCGAGACCGTCGTAAAGCTCTGGAACAACTCTCACGTTGAGCCGTAGTCGACGTCCCTCCGCGGCAACACTCTTCACGACGTCGCGTTCAGAGGGTATGGTCACGAAGATATCATCCACGAATTGTGCCCGAGCAATCTGGGGCAAATCTTCAATCTTGCCAAGCATGCGTGCATCGCCGTTGTGGTTTCCGTCAAGGAAACCTTTAACTCGATAGCCGAGCTGTTTATTCTGCTCGAGATATCGGGCCAGTCCTTGTCCAACTTCGCCGGCCCCAACGATCAACGCGTTACGTGCCCCGATTCCGTGTGCTACTCGTCGCGTGACAAACTGCCGTTTGAATATCCTCCAAATCACCAGAGTGGCGACATTTAATAAAACACTCATTCCCACCACTTCGCGCGAGACAATCGTAACGTTCGAACAGAAAATGAAAGCCGTGAGAACGATAGTGGCAAAGGTAACGGTCCGAAATACCGCCCAACTCTCCTGACCCGCAGATCGCCCGCGAGGAGTTCGATACAAGTCTTGGCTTTGGCCGATCAGGACGATCAGGATCGTGTAGAGTAGCAAAAAACCAACGTAAGACTTCCGAGGGAAATCCGCACCTCGTCCCAGCCCTGTGACTTGGACGAGATGCCACAGGGACATTGGTACGAACCGAAGGGAAAACGCGAGCAAGCCATTGGCGGAGACTAAAAAGACGTCGATCAGCACGTAGCTGAGGTGCACCCACTTTCGGTTAAGCGTGGCAAGCAGATGGCCGCTGCGTGTAGTTCCATTTCCTGGAACCTGGCGGGCCCAACCGTTGCCCCCGGAAGGACCCGTCTGGATAGAGCCAGGGGAGGGCTCCGGCGCACTTTTCGCGCCAGCAGCACTGGCGAACAGCGCTGGACTAATGAAGAATTGTGACCGGACAGTCATTAGTCTGCGCTCACGTCCTGTCGTACGTTTGGAATTTCTTTGGTAGCTACCCGTTCGGTCAAAAGCCCATCGAGCTTGGCTGCAACTTTTTGACGATCATGAGTCGAGAAGTACCAATCGACCGAGTGGTGCAACCCGTCAACGAATCTGACCTTCGGCTCCCACTTCAGGAGCTTTTTCGCAAGGACATTGTCGGCCACACGGTTAAGCGGACCAGTGGGCAACTCACGATGAAGCTCGATCTTTGCGTTGTGTTTTGTATAACGAAGCACTTCGCTGACCGCGTCAAGAACTCGAACGCGCTCCATGGTGCCGAGGTTGACGGCAGTGCCGTTCATGGCCTAAGACCCGTCACTACCTTGATGAGCGCACGTGCGTGTGTCCCATTCATCTGATTTCGATCCTCATATTGCTATCGCTCACTCATGACCGCTTCGCGCTGCGCGCGACAGTTCCGCGGCAATCGAAGGATTCTCATCCGCCGACTGTTCCGTTCGGCGCGGTGCAGATTCAGAACTCTCCTTGTCTCTTGCTAGAGCCCGCGAAATCGCAGCGCCTGCAGGCGCAAGTCTCACCGCTTCGAGGCGTAGTGTACTTAACACTTCCTCCGCGAACTGCTTGCCGGGATCCTGCGGGTCAATCGCTTGCCAGAATCGCTTCGCAAAGAGCCAAGCACACACCACGAAGATGGCAAATACCGTTCCGGCAGTTATCAAACTCAGTCGGTGCGGAAACGACTTTTTGGTCGGAACGACTGCGGCGTCTAAGATCTTCACGCTCGGGATTTCTTTCGCTTCCTGCACCTTCGCGAGCTCGTATTGTTGCGTTAACAGTTCAAAAACTGTTTCCTCAATTTTTGTTTGGCGATAAAGGTCGGCGTAGGTGACCCCCAACAGCGGTAACTGGCGGATCGAGGGGTAGAGCGACGGGTCGCTCTTCGACGAAAGGGCTCCCGCGGCGCCAGAGTCTCCACCTATCTTCCCCAGTTGTGTGCGTAGCTCCGCAACCCGCGCGCGTAACGCCCGCACGCGCACGTTCTGGTCCGTGTAAATTGTCTCCAACCCGTGCAGTTCTGATTCTGCCGCTATTAGTTGCCCCTGCAGAGTTGCCGCGGCTTCGACCATCGCCTTGCCCTGTGCCGGTATGTCGATTGCTGTGTTCTTACTAGCAAACTCACTGAACTTCTTCGCTGCGTCGTTGAGATCCTGCTTTACCGCGCTTAGCCGCTCTTCCAGAAAAATGCGCTCTCGACGTGCAGAAGAGGTGCTGACCTGTGCTACCAGACGGTCCAATTCGGCGACATACGCTTGTGCGACCGCTGCAGCGCGTCGGGGATCGTGATCACTCACTGTAATCGCGATGATTCCGCTCTTACGGTCTTCTGAAATGCTTGTATGGCCGGCAAGTGCCAGACGCACATCTTCGATTTTCGATCCGTGATAAACGCCTCTTAGGCCAAATTGCTCGATTAGACGGTCCTGGACGGTCCGACTCTGTAGGACTCCCACTAAAAGTGCCCCTGAATTCTTTACTCCCAAGAGATCGCCAGCGACCGTCCCGAGACCACCAGCGCGACCTGCCATGGCGGCCAGCAGCGGCATGTTGGACCCTGGCTGGCCGTCTGGGGGCATTAGTTGAGTCGTGGCGTCGTAGCGGACTGGAATAAGAAATGCGATTGCCGTACTTGTTACCAGAGCAATGAGAAAGGTCCGCAACAGCAGCCTGCGATTCTCCCAGAGAAGGCGAAGGTGCGCGATGGTACGTTCTCCGGGGGCCCCGGGCCGAGACGTTGCTTCCAAGGAAACGCCCACACCGTTGTCCTCCGGAGATATACCCAGCCCACCGTCATTCGCTGCGCCATTCTGACTCACGAAGGACCCCCGATACCTGGACAGTTCCTTAGCGCAATCGGCTTCTGGATTCGTGTTTCGAGCGCGAAGCGAGGGCCCAGATGGGACCTCTTGGAAGTGCTTATCCTGTTCTTACGCGATTCTGGCGTCCCGGTGTAGGTCGAGTGTCCTGGAAAACGCCGCAACCAGCCACCTCCTGGGCCCAGTTGGCAAACCGGAACACTGTTCGTGTAATTCACGGCTGGTCTCCCGTCTCCAACGCAGCTCCCGGCGCGTTCGCGGCAGAATGCGGGAACAATTTATGCGGCTCAAACAGAATTTGTACTGCGGCCGTCACATTTCTGGAAACGTTCGGCTGTATCACAGGAAAGAGCCAGCGCTCGTGTTGTACCGAAACCGAAAGGCTCAGATCCGAACGCAATGAATAATCCGTCCGAACGCCCGCGTCCGTGAGCGAGCCACCTCCAGGAACGAACTCCTGGCTAACCTTCTGGTGGCGGAAAAAGAACTGTAAACGGTTGCGTGGGCCAAACCAGTAGTTCGTCCAAGCTTGCGCGCCTTGGCCGGCGCGGCCCATCCAACTCCCTAGCACATTGCCGTTGTTCGTATCTCCGTTCAGATAGCGATTCGCCGTGTAATAAAAGCCCGTTGGGTTCACTCCCGTACTGGGCGTTCCTCCATGCAGCGGATTGTCCGTGTAGCCAGCCTCGGCGCGAAAATCCAGCTTCGAAAGCTTCGGAAACCGTGGAACATAAATCCCGGCACGCCACACGGCGCGTTCCGGATATCCAAACGGTAGGGGCCTGGCCTTAGGGTCGATGAAGAAGATGATCTGGTCGTGCGTGAAGCCGTCGCCATAAAGCGTCAGCCACTTGCGCAGCTTGGGGATCCGGTAGGAAAAATCGAGACCAGTGAAACGACTCGATTTCGAACCGCCTCCCGGCAGCTCACCGCCAGTGTCAAACAGGCTATTTACGAAGGTGCCTTGCGTTGCCGGAACGCCTGCGCCGGCGAAGATCGTCATGTAGGACAACCCCACCTCAAGGTCCGGCGATGGCTTGAAGCTGATTTTTTCGCCTTCCGTGAATGGCTGAGGACTCAGCGGCTGCGACCAAGAGCCAGTTATGCCCGAAGCAGTATCGACAAAGTGGTGGCCGGCGAGCTGGCCGACGAAGAATTCCATCCGTATGGGGCCGAGGAACTTCAGGAAGCTCGGCAATAGCAGCGGCGAGACGCGATTGATGCGGAACATGTTGATCGGTGCGGCGTTGTCACTGAGTATAAGTGCGCCTCCCTCGCCGGGTCCCCAGTCCAAGCTTTGCCGGCCAAAACTCACCTCCCAGTTCGAAAACGTGAGGCCAGCGTAAGCGTCCAGGAGTTGAAACTGTTGGACAGACGGAGAAGCCGTGGAAGGGGGCAGAATGGGTATTCCATCCGCAGCGGCCACGAACTGCCGGGCCGAGAGTGGCAAAGCTGGAATACTCGGCGCGGTTTGCAACTCGCCGCGCACATAACCAACCCACCGTCCCGCAGTGGCGTAGGTGGAGAAGCCTGTGACACTGTTCCACCCTTGCCCATAAGGCCGCCCAAAATCATTGATCTGCGTTTGTGCGAAGTTGTAGCCGTCGGTCAGCGGCATACCGGAAATGTGCTCCGTGCGCTGATAGACGGATTCCAGCCGGACGGCCGCGTTTTGTTCGGACGTGGAGGATTCCGTTTCCGTCCGGAACTCGCGCTGGAGCGCTTCGAGCAAATCCGACGCGACAGAGCTCTCCTTGCCCATGCCGTCCACTTTGTCCCCCGCTTCGCCCAGCAGGCGTGCGCACTCGCTTCGTGTCCAGGGCCGCATCCCCGCGAACCCGCTGTCGATGACACCGAGCGCCATCAAGCGGTCAAGCGCCGGATACACCCAGCTATCGAGCGGGACGTAGGGCGACCCCTGATTAGCAGGTGACAAATTGCCATCGCCACGAAAGACGTGGCTGATCGGCCTCCAAGCCTCACCGCCTAGTGCAGGGTCGTGATGGCGGCTGTAGACATTTTGTGCAATGAGATTGCCCATGATGCTGCCCACGAAAACATCTGAAGGAAAATGCTGGCGCGCTCGAACTCGCGAGTAGTCCACAAGAGACGCTAAGCCGTAGGCCATGATTTTCATGAACGGACTGGGATACTCGTGGGCGATTACACCTGCCACGGACCAGGCAGCGGCTGCGTGTTCCGAAGGAAAAGACGTTCCGCTATTCTGAAAGAACGATCCAGTTCCGTTGCCCTGATAGGGCCGCTCGCGCCGCAGCGAGTATTTGAATATTTCGACGGCAACCAAGCTGTTCAACGCCGCTTCGCCAGCAAGGAAACCGGTCTCGCTCCAGTGTTCGTTGTGCCTGACGTGACCTAACAACCACATCCCACTCGCTCCTCCGATCAGGGCTCCGACGCCGGCGTCTGACAGCGTCTTGTAATGGCTGAGCGTCGTAGGATTCTGCGATAGGTGCCTACTGTAGCTAGCGTCGGTTACGAATAACCCCGCAGTGACACCGCTGAGTGGCACGAGCCACTGAGCATCCGAGAAGCGAACCTTCGCGGGGCTCGCCAAGATCTGCTCCTGATCCTCTAAGAATCGCTTTCCAAGCCCGCTGAAGCCCCGATATGACCTTTCAAACGGCTCTACCTCCAGACCGCTTGAGATTTTTTTTGTCGGAGACACTTTATTTACTTCTGTATCCGAACTGGTCTCTTTCGTATCCACGGCGCGTTGTTCCTGTTCCTGTGGAGATGCGGGGGTAGAGAAGGGTGCTGCCAGCGTCAGACTTGACGCCACAAAACTAAACGCGAGCACGATAACCCTCATTCGCATCATGAATACCCTTCGTCATGGATGGATGTACGCCACTGCCAAAGCTACGGACGAAGCCATTTGCGCTGATTGCATGATCAGCGCCCAGTTACGACCGCCGATCTTTGGCGCCTTCTCGGGCACAACGATGGAATCCCCCGCCCGCAGGGTCGCCTTCATTGGATCGCCTGCCCACCAACCATCGCCGTTGTTTTTCGCAGAAATCACGGAGCCGTCGGCGCGGATGACGAACACTGCCTTCTTGTCCGCTATCTGCGTATATCCCCCCGCCTGGCTGAGATACCATCTGGCGCTACGGCCTGGACGGTAACTGACGGCCGTGGGGTTGAAGACCTGGCCGTTCACCAGCACGTAGCCTGCTTTCTTGGGAACAAAAAGCACGTCGCCATCGCGAACCGCCACATCTGCCGCCGTGTTTTGCCAGGCTTTCATTTCCGGTGAGATATGCATCACAACGCGTCCGATTGGGGCGCTAGCCTGCAATTGAGCGAGTGTTGCTTCTGTCTGTCCGATGGCGGTCAACTTAGCGTTTTTCTGGTCAGCATCCGCGTCCGGCAATGCTTTGAGCGTAACCTCCTGCGCTTTGACCCGCTCCACGAGTTCCATGTGGGTCTTCAACTCCAATTCGCGCACTTCTCGCCTCATCAACACTGCCCCGTAGGGATAGGCTTCCGGACCAAACCCTCCGCTTCGCGCCAAGACGGAGCTCAACCGCTCTCCAGGTTCAATACCGTATGTACCGGCGTGCAAAACTTCCCCGCGGACTGTCACGGATGCGCCAATGTCGGTCCAGCGTGGAAGTTGGCGAATCGTCAGGATGTCTCCGTCACGAAGGGGAATATCGTTCTTGGCGTCTCCGCTCATTGCTGCCGCGAGGTTGACCTCCAGCCTGTCACCCGGACGCTTTGGGGAACCATTCGTATCGAAGCGTGCAAGATCGGCGCTATCCGCGTAAGCGCTTCTCTTCAATCCACCGGCTACACGCACCAAATCTTCGACGCGCATGTTCGTAGTGAGGGGATAACGCCCCGGCTTGGCCACTTCGCCCTTGATGTAAACCGTGGTTGGATCAACACGAGTCAGATTGCGGTGGATCAGCAAACGGTCGCGGGGCTGGAGGAGAATGTTGTCTACTGGATCTCCCGCGAGTGCTTCGCGAAGGTCGACGCTCAGGATTTTCATATTGCCGTCGGGCTGCGTGCGGAAAAGCTGCGCAGAATCCAGTGAAGCGTCCTGCGTTACGCCGCCTGCCTGATAAACCACGTCCCGCAAGTGGGCTTGACCCGAAGTGCGGTACTTCCCAGGCTCTCGAACCTCACCGCCAATCCAAACTTCCGGCGCGGGCTCAAAATCGTAGCGGCTAAAGACGCGAACGGTATCAAGCGGCTGCAGCTTTGGCGCTGAAGCTGGATTCGCCAGAGCCGCAGACAAATCGAAACTCTCGACGCTTGGATGAAAGTCCGGCGGATTTAACCTGACGATCTCTGCATAGTGCGCCGCGGGCTCCGGCAGCAAATCTTTATATGACCCAATTAGGTCAGTTAAGTTCATTCCTTGTTTGTAGGAATATCGCCCGGGCCGCAGCACGTGTCCCTGGATGTAGATTGCCTCTTCGTTGTACGGAGCGATCGGAAAAATGTGGACTTCGTCGCCATCGCTGATCTTGAATGCTTCGAGTTGCTTCTTGGCTGAATCAGCGTCCCCTGCAGCAGACGAGAGATCGAGTGTGAGCATCGTGCGCTTCTCGTGCGCTTCGACGCGCTGGACCTCAATATGCCGTAGCGTTGCCGTCGGCAAGATTCCACCAGCCAGTTCGAGCACGTCCGCAAGTGAACTCTCACCGTGGAGCTCATAAATGGCTGGCCGGCGAACCATTCCGTCCACCGTGACCTGCGGTCCCAGAGAGGGCACGAGTAGCGTGTCGCCATTTTCCAACCGGCGCATATCGGAGCGCACCCCGTGCAGCAGCAAATCGTACGCGTCCACGTCTTCCACGAGCTGCTTGCCACGATAGTGTTTAAGCGCGCGAAGCGAACCCCGAGGCGTTACCCCGCCCGCCGCAAACAACGCGTTCAATGGGGTCGAGAGCGAGCTGATGTCGTATGCCCCCGGCTCCGCAACGTCCCCAACTACGTACACACGAACCGTTCTCAATCTCGAAACCGAAACATCTGCTGAGATATTGCGAAATTCGGTCCTCAACACTTGCTGCACGGCCTGCTGTGCATCGCCCAAATTTCGTCCGCTGACGAGCAGCGGCCCGGCTTCGGGCAACGATACGCGCCCCTCACGATCGACGACGCGGAACAAGCGCTGTGAAACTCCGCCCCAAAGATCAATCTCTAGGCCGTCACCGGGACCGATGACGTAGTCGGGACCCACCGGAAGATCCATCGGAATCGCTTGCGGGTCATTTGTGCTGTTGCGGAAAACATCGAGTCCAAACCGCTCCGTTGGTCGCTGGTGCACCGAAGCTTGCACGTACATGTCGTAAAGCGACGGAATGTCCGCGTAGGGATTCGCGCGATGCACCATCTTTACCGGGGTCAGGTCTTCCTCTTTGGGAATTTCGCGTGGGTAGTTTGCGCGAGAAGGTTGTTCTATTCCGTTTTTGCCCGTGAAGACTTCGGTGGCGCCACCGCGCTCAGGCGGCATGGAGGGCAACCTCCGTTCCAACGGCAGCCCATCGAGTGCTCCCTGGCCAAAAGAGGGAGACCCTGCAAAGGGATTGGCGTCACGCTTGGCAGAACCGGAAGTCAATTCGAAGTTGGGCGTGGTGACAGCGCTACTGGAACCGTCCAGAGGGTCCGCAGCTTGTGATAATCCGTCCGCTCGCAGCGTGCGCGATGGACTCTGTGTCGGTTGTTGCTCGGGCACTCCTTGAGGGTTCGTATCAGGCGAGGACATCTCGCCGGGCGCGCGCGTCTTTTGGCGGCGATCCGCCGGCGACTGCCGTGGACAATCCTCAGCCCGGCGCGGATCGCACGTTGCGGTGCGTTCGAGATCTTGATCATTTCTTTGCGGCCTAAGCGACTCAGTATCTTCTTGCGCCTCGATCTGAACCAGCCGCCGCGCCCGCTCCTTGAGCACCAATTCCTTTTCCTTTGCAATGTCTGAGTCCGGATTCGGCGTGGGCATTAGGTAGCCGTATCGTTGCAGAAGGCGAGTCGCCACGGATCGAAACGCTACGTCCTGTCCCAAGCGCTCGAAAATGGCTTGATCCGTGAGAGTCGAATCCTCCACGACCTGGCCGCTATCGGTAGCCTCCTTCGCCACCCAGCGTTTCAATTCGACCATCAGCCCTTCATCCTTAAGCAACACGCTTTGAATCTGAATCGCTGAAGCCGCCACTCGGCCCAGGTTTTCTTGGGTCAAGTCGGGAGATTGTTGAGCGCCATAGTTGTCCTGAGCTTGTTCGGTCGTCCGCCGCCGCCGTTCACTTTGTTGCTGGGCGAAGGCCGGCACGCAGAACAAAGACGCCAACGCAAGACCAGAAAAAATGTTAGTCACTGCTTTGAGGTTCACCATAATTTCACCCTAGTGCTGGGCGCGAAACGTTCAATTCGAACTGTCCGCAACCATCGAACTTCGCAAAGCGCTCAACATTCCTTCTTCAGACGCTTCGACATTGCTGGAATGAATATCGAGAGAGGCCCAGTAGTAAACGACATAGTTCTTCGCCGGCGCCACGGCGATAACGCGCACCTCCGGATGCTCGCGCAGCAGGTCGTCACAGACACGTGGCCTTCTGCCCGGCTGATCAAGGGCAATGACCACGAAATTTGGCAGGGTTCTTTTTACGGACTCGATGATTTCCGATTCATCGGCAACCTCGCCGACAATTTCTATGTCGGGTTGGTCGGCAAAGGTTGCGAGAATAGTCTCCCGCATAAGACGGGGACGGTTTGCCACGAGGACCCGGATTGCTTTTTCCATGGGACGCTCCCTGCGCCCCAAGTATCCCGTTCTCGGACAATCAACGTAAGAATCAAAAACAAACTATCGGCAGGAACTACTTTCGAGATGGGTGAGATACCAATGAAACCATCGTGGATACCAAATTTGACCTAAGGAGATGCACCTAGGTACTTACCTTAGAACTGTCGGCCAAAGGCGACAATGGCCTTGCGGAATCTCATTCTTCCGCGGCCCCAAGCAACCCTGGCAAAGGTAAGATTGCATCCATATTTCGGATTTAAGCATGCAGAGTAATTGTTAGAGTGTGGAAATGAATATGCTTGACAATAGCGAGGCATTAAGTTTATTGTGCCCCCTCGACTCGGCGGCCATGTCCTTAATTCTTTTTTGTTCCGGCCTCTTCCGCCGAGTGTTGCAACCAGTGGAAAACTGACAGACCCTATGAGCGAACTGTCCCCAAGTTCGTGCATCCGCACTTTCCTACTAATTGAAAACCGTCTGCTGCGCGAAGCCCTCGTTCGGCTATTCTGCAAGCGTGCTGATCTTATGGTTGTCGGACAGTGTGGCCACGCCGAGGCGACGGCTCGCCGTGTGCTTGATTCTCAGTGCGATGTCCTGGTCATCGACTCTTTGCAAACAGCATGGCTACCTGCAAATATTGCTCTCGAGGGCGGCGATCATGCTTCCTTTAGAGCCGTAGTAATTGCGATGGATTCCGATGAGGAACAATTCCTGGCTGCCGTGCGCTCTGGTGTAACAGGCTACTTGTTGCAAGATGCTTCGGCTTCAGATGTCGTGTCCGCTGTGCGCGCCGTTTCCCGCGGGGAAGCCGTCTGCCCTCCCCAGCTTTGCTCTATCCTATTCCGTTTCGTCGCTCAAAGGGCGAGGGAGACGCCTCTCGAAAGCCCAATTTCAAGACCCGATCTCACCTTGCGTCAGCAGCAATTGGTCGCTCTTGTCGCCAAAGGTCTGACAAATAAAGAAATCGCCTCTCACCTGAATCTCTCTGAGTTTACAGTAAGAAATCACATTCATCGAATTCTGAAACAAGTGGACGCCGGGAGTCGTAGTGAGGCCGTCGAAACCATTCGCGCGCACGGCTACGCGATTGGCGCATAGGCTTACTTTGCGCTTCGGTACAAAACGAACCCGATTCTAATGCCCACGTCCACCAAAGCGGAAGTTTTGACTTGGGCGCTCAACTTAGAATCAATTCGGGCGTTCGGATCAAGATTGAGCCGTCTGACTCAATTTCTCCGTGCAGATACTTCCGGGCGCCAGGTGTTCAATGGCGTCTGCAATGACCCTAGACACGGCGAGTGGCTCTTTCTGATTGCCGTTGAAGTGATCCTCCAGATCTTCGCGGCCAACGGCGCAGGGAACTGACTTGTTTCCGTCCACAGCCTGAAAAGTGACAATCATTCGGCTTGAGTTGTACTCAGGTTCTTCTCCTTGAAAATCCAGCTCCGTTTGTCTGTTATTTCTAACACCTGCAGAATGGAGAGTACCGAAGAGCATGACCCCGATTTCTCCTCGTTTGCGGCGATGGTATCCTTATGTGCACGGGCAAGCACTGGCAGTGTGAATGCTGAATTTTCGTGAGAGGCCACGGATGTCGACTCCAGTAGAAATTCGCCGCACCACCTGGATAATCCTGCCGCTGGTCCTGCTTGCACTGGCCATACGAATTGCAGTTATTCCCTTTCAGATTGGAGAGCTGGTTGATCCGGCTCGTGACCACTGGAATTTCGGCTGCGAGGAAGGGAGGATCGCTCGGTCGATCGCGACCGGCAAGGGTTTCAGCTCCCCGCTCTTCGGTGAGACAGGCGCAACGTCATGGACCACTCCTGTCTATCCGTATCTCCTCGCGGGTGTGTTCCGGCTTTTCGGCATCTACACCTATGCTTCGGCTTGGGTAATACTCTGCCTGAATTGCCTCTTCTCTGCACTCACGTGTATTCCGATCTACTTCATCGCGCAGCGAGGTTTCGGACGGGCCGCCGCCGTATGGGCAAGTTGGATCTGGGTCTTCTTTCCGTATGCCATCTATTTTGCGAGCGGGGAAATCTGGGGAGAAAGCCTCGACACGCTTATGATGGCGTTGGTCCTCTGGTGCACCCTAGCGATGGAGGAAGAAACGAATGTGGCGCGGTGGGCCGGTTACGGCTTACTGTGGGGCATAGCAGCGCTAACCAATGCGGTGAT
>WNFS01006924.1_pt1 | contig 14854 bp, 15 predicted proteins | sample 5400141 | NCBI WGS metagenome assembly WNFS01 (sample SAMN13153358, study PRJNA577476) | soil metagenome | isolation source: 60 cm saprolite under Madrone tree | place: USA:California | collected 2016-06-14
CTGCGCGCGCGCAGAAGTCCAGAGCGCGCAAGTGGATTCTGGCGACCGCCTTACTGGGCGTGACCTTTATTGTTTTACACATGATCGAATGGCGGCACTTGATATCCGAAGGACTGACGCCATTCAAATTGCCTGCCGAGTGGGCTGAGAAGTGGCCGGGTGCGACGCCGCTCTTTGGCGCCACCTTCTTTGGGATTACCGGCATGCATATGTTCCACGTCGCCACCGGCTGTATTTATCTGCTGATTGTTTCCGGGCGCGTCAACAAGCTGAAACACGAAGATGTTGAGATCAGCGGTCTGTACTGGCACTTTGTCGATCTGGTCTGGATGTTTGTGTTCCCGATGATCTATTTGCTGTCAATTGACATGACCAAATGAGCTGTGCGGACTTGGGATCGAGAGATCGCCTACACAGATAGGCATCTCTGGAAACCGTTGGAGGATCTGAAATGACTGGACATGCGGAAACCGAAGTGCATTTTGCCGGCAGTAACAAGCTGTTCATTTCTGTCTGGGTTTGGTTGTTATTATTGACCGGCTTTGAGGTGTTTCTCGGTTATATACAACTGCCGGTCACTTACATGCTGGTAATCTTGATGGGCGCATCGATAATCAAGGCAGCGCTGATCGTGGCGTACTTTATGCACCTGAGATTCGAACGCTTGAACCTGGTGCTGACGATTGTGCCGGCCCTGGTCATCTGCATCTGCCTTATGCTGCTGGTCTTTTTCCCGGACAGTTTTCGTTCGAGGAACCTTCGCTCTCCAACTCCGCTTACTGCGCCGGCTGAGAAGCACTAGAATTCTCCGGAATGAACGAAACAGACAAATCCTTAATGCGGACGGTGCTGACGGCGTTGGCCGTGATTTCGATGGTCGCTTTTTCGTCACACTCGGCGATGGCCCAGTGTGTAATGTGCCGCGCCTCGATTGGCTCAAACAGCATCTTTGCCCGCAACCTGAATATCGGGGTGTTGGTGTTGCTGGTGCCGCCAGTGGCAATGTTCTGCACGATCTTTGTTCTGGCTTTTCGTCATCGCAAGTCCGGCTGAGTGGGACGACAAAAACCAGTCGGGAGAAAAATGGACGACCAAAGCCAGTTGGCAAACATAGACGTCGAGAAGCGAACCACTCGCGGACGCGCCTGCCCGATATGTGGTGGAAAGATCATCCCATCTGATCGCGCGGTTTATCAGAACACAGCTGATCCAAACGCGGTCTACCCGCTTTGGGAGTGCGAGCGCTGCGGTTATCAGGAGTTGGTTGAACGGGCGCCCAAGGCGGCGAAGAAACACTGAGATCTTAACCATCGAATAGACAAAATGAAGCGGGAAGAATCATTACTGAATTTGGTTTGCATCATTGCGGCGGCGGGCTTTTTCGCGCTGATCGCGTACGACCTCGTCGCGGGCGGCAGTATCATCAGCACGGACGGATTGTTTTTTATTGTCGTCCCGCTGGTGTTTGCGCTTTCGTTCCTCGCGGTGCCGGGCTTCGAGATCTTGTCGCGAGTTTTGGAGAAGCGAAAATCGGCGGGTGGCGCTACTGCCCCTCAATTGGCTGCAGCCGGCGGGGCCCCAACTGCTCGGCTGAGTGGCGCTCAAAGTACGCCAGCCTTAAAGGACGCCAGAGGAAGATCGATGCCGCCAGACGTGAGCCGCATGGTCAACCAGATGAAAGCGGGCAAAGAAAAAGAGTGACCGAAAAAACAATAGATCAATTCGACTTATCGGTCATAGTGAGTAGGGACACTTCTAATTAATGACGGATTTCTATTCGGTTCTCCCGCATCTCAACGCAACCTTGAATGCTTCGAGCTTTGTCCTGCTGTCCAGCGGTTACTACTTCATCAGGCGGAAGCGAGTCCGCGCTCATCGCAACTGCCAGTTGGCCGCGCTGACGGCTTCGGTAATATTTCTGATCTCTTATATTGTCTACCACGCTCATCATGGAGCGACCAGATTTCCGGGGCAGGGAATTGCGCGGCCCATCTATTTCACGATCCTAATCACCCATACTTTCCTGGCGGCAGTGATTGTGCCCTTCGTAATCATCACGGTGCGACGAGCGAAGCGCGGTGACTTCGCGCGTCACAAGGCAATCGCCCGCTGGACCTTGCCGATGTGGCTGTATGTGTCGATCACTGGTGTGGTGGTTTACTTGATGCTCTATCACCTCTATCCTTCCCGCTAGATCACGCGAACGCGCCAGCTGCATGACCAGTAACGGAAACAGTTTCGGAGCCGAAGTCACAACTCCGCCAAAGCCAAAGCCTCGCCGCGCGTCTCTGCCGCTGATCATTGTGGCGGCTTTATTCATCATCGTGCCCTTCCTCACCTGGTACGGCACCTGGTTTGGTCGAGATCTTTCCGATCAGGACATCGCTGCTTATCTGGCTGACGAGAAAAATCCCCGGCACATTCAGCATGCATTATCCAGAGTCGAAGAACGCATCGAGCGGGGGGACCCGTCGGCAAAGAAGTTCTATCCGCAGATTATCGCGCTCGCGAAAAGTCCGACCGGCGAGATTCGGAAAACCGCCGCCTGGGTAATGGGTCAGGACAATAAGTCAGAGGAGTTCCACCAGGCGCTGCTGTCTTTGCTCGGTGACAACGATCCATTGGTGCGACGCAACGCTGCCTTGCAGTTGGTGCGATTCGGCGATGGCTCTGGCAGACCTGAGCTGCGTTCAATGCTGCAATCGTTTGAGGCGAAATCAGCGATCGCGGGTACCGTAGTAAGTCTCTTGTCTCAGGAGAGTCAGATCAAAGCCGGCGGCCTGCTGGCGAGAATTCGCGACACTTCGAATGCGGTACAGGAGTTTCGTTCACCAGTGGACGGAGCTATCGGCCGCTTAGCTGTAAGAGAAGGAGACGCAGTCGCCGCCGGACAGACCATCGCGTGGCTGACACCGGATCGGTCGACCGTCAATGATGCCTTGCAGGCGCTCGCGTATGTGGGGACCAGGGATGACTTGCCCGTGATTGAGCAGTGTGCGCAAGCGAGCGGCAGTGCGGAAACGGCCCAACAGGCAACCGCGGCGGTGAAAGCTATTAAGAGCCGGTTGAATTAAGCAGCGGCAGCGGCTGGCGGCGGCTCGGGAGGCAAATCTGGCAGAACGATTCCGTGAACTGCTTCCCAATCGTCGGTGGGAATCATCTCGATCGCGTCCCATGGACAACCATCGAGGAACGCTCCGTCGGGTCCCTTACTAATACACTTCTGGCACCCAATACAGAGATAAGGATCGACTTCGATACGCCCAAAGGGTGGGTGGTCTTCGTCCGAGATCCAGAACATGCAGGCTTCGATCGGACAGTATTCGATACAAGCCGGTGAGCCGGCGCATCCGGTGCAGCAATCAGTGGTAATGGCGAGAATCCGCGGCCTCTTCTTGCGCGTCGCTTTACCGTCACCGACCGACATCGGCCATTCTTTCTCAACAATATCGAACACTTTGTGACTCGCTCCCGTTCTATGGCGCTGCGATTTACTGATCGCTGCTACCTTAACACAGGCTCGAGTCTTCGCTCAACGACAATAAAAAATCAAATTCGGCTACAGTCGAGTGACTTTTTGATTAACTAATGTTGCTGACGAGATAGTTCGTTCGATCGTGGCACGGCGCGCGCAAGGAAATTCACCATCAGAGGAGGATTTGACCATGGAGAGCATTGTAGGAATTTTCAATTCACTAGCTGATGCGAAGCGTGGTGCGGCCATGCTGCGCGCTTTGGGGATTGCCGAGAATCGCATTACTGTACTCGCACCCCACACTTCAGAAGCCGAGGTTCAGGCGCAGATTCCGGCGACTGATACCGAACAGCCAGGCATGGGTCAGGCTATGGGTGGAACTGTCGGAGGAGCTCTGGGTGTAGCGGGCGGTGCGACAGCGGGCGCCGCCGCTGCTTCTTTGCTCGTCCCGGGAGTCGGGCCCGTGCTCGCGTTCGAGTCGGAGGCGCGGCGGCCGGAGCTTTGGCAGGCGATGCGATGGAGAAATCGATGGCGGATGGATTGCCGCACGATGAAGTCTATGTTTATGAAGACGCATTGCGCCGCGGCCGATCGGTAGTTATCGCCTTTGCCGATGACGAACAAATCGCAGAGAATGCCCGTGCCGAACTGGCGCGAGCCGGCGCTGAGTCGGTCGATGCCGCTCGCAATGAATGGTGGATTGGTTTGCGTGATGCAGAGCGAGAGCATTACACCAGCCAGGGCGGAGACTTCAATCTAGATGAAGCCAAGTATCGCCTGGGCTTCGAGGCAGCGTTGCATCCGGATCGGCGCGGCCAGGCCGGTGCCGATGTAACCGGAAGCCTGCAACAGAAGTACGGCACGGATTCCCGTAGTCAAGCCTTTCGACAAGGTTACGAACGCGGTCAGCGTTACCAGATCTTTATAATAGAAAGTTATAAGGTCGCACCACCAGACGAGAAGAGTTCAAGCCGCGCGGCCTGAACTGAGGGCGCCAGCGGGGCAGTAGCCCGACCGTGAGGGAGGGCTCGTTTCACTTTCAATCTCGATGAGTGCAGACTGACAACTCTGAAAGAGACACTCCTCAATATTGGCATAGCTGTCGCCATTCTTGGCGGTAGCTATGCCATCATGCATTTCTTCGCGCGTGCCATGTATGTGCGTTGCGAGTCATGCGCGACTCTGAATGCGCGACGGCGAACCAATTGTCGGGCGTGCGGTCAGGAGCTTAGAAAGTGAGTTTGCCCATTGCTCTAAGGAATGTCCGGGGATGTCTTAGCAGCACCAAGACAACTCTTACTTCAAATCCATTCGGGTGATTTTGGGGATCGTTTTTTGTTTCTCTTCACAGGACTGTGGCTGGTTTTGCTGCGCGCCGTCGGGTGACCACTAACACTCCGGCAAAAATTAAAAGGGAAGCAAATACTTCGTGGAAGCTTAGCGATTCGCCCAGAACCATCGGCGCCACTACGAAAGCAATTAGCGGCTGTAAGTAAACATAAACCGCAACAGTGCTCGGCGGCAGGCGCGCGAGTGCCCATCCATTCAGGTAATATGCTCCCGCGGTAGGCAAAACGATGATGTATAAAATCGCCAGCCACACCCGCCACGAAATACTGCTCAGCGGGAGGTGCGCCAGGCTAACCGCGCCGGCGGGCACCGCAACCACGCAAGCCACAACAAAGATCCAGGTGATAACGCTGAGCGCGTTGTAACGCTTCATCAAATCTTTCGAAACCGCGATGTACGCTCCATAGCAAAGCGAGTTCGAGACGATCAGCAAATCTCCGGTGCGTGTGATGGGTGAAAATTGGGCCCGGCCCGGCCCAATCAGGTAAAGCACTCCCGCGGCCGCCAGCGCTATTCCCAGTACGCGCCGCAGCGTGCCGCGTTCTGTTCCGAGGATGACGCCGACCAGCAGAGTGAAAACCGGGATGGTGGTGCTCAGGAGAGTCGCGTTGATGGCCGTCGTTAGCGAGAGGCCTTTCGTGAAAAGCAATTGATTGAAGACCAGGCCGAGGAGGCTCGATGAGATCAGCAGAGGCCAGTCTCCTGTCTCGATCTTTTGGAAAGTCCCGCTCAATCGGGTGAGAATCAGGAGCGTCAAGGCAGCGCCCGCGACCCTGAAACCAACAAGAGCAACTGAGGGTACGGCGCGAAGAGCGATCTTGCCTACAATGGGCCAGGTCGCGAACAGGACTTGCACGGCAATTAGAGCGAGATGCGGAGCGACTGGGCTCGTGGGTTGGCTTTGCCTCATAACTCAAGATGTGTGTCGGTCAACCGACCTGGTACGGAACCGCTTGCGGCAGCAAGCGGGTAATCTCGTTGAAAACACCCGGTTGCTATCGCAACCGGTTCCGTAACCAACTCGCCTAGTCGACTTTTAGGGCAAGGCCTCGCGGGTTTGGAGTTCGTCGTCACGATGACAGGATTTCGGTCACAAAAAAGATCGGGAGCCATCCCGATCTGAACCAACGCAAGTTGAAATAGGATTTACTAGCCCAGGAAAAGATAGAGCGGGTTCTCCATGATTTGTTTGAAGGTGCGCAGAAACTGAGCGCCTACGGCGCCGTCAATCACGCGATGGTCGCAAGACATCGTCACGCGCATCGTCTGCTTGATTACGACTTCATTGTCACGGGCGACGGCCCTCGGCTTCATGGCTCCGACGGCCAGAATCGCGCCCTCAGGCGGGTTGATGACGGCGGTGAACTCGTCGATGCCAAACATGCCCAGATTGCTGATCGAAAACGTCGCTCCGGTGTATTCGTCCGGCTTGAGCTTGCGGGCCCGCGCGCGTTCAGCCAACTCCCTTACTTCACCGGCTATCTCGGGCAACGATTTCGCATCGGCAGACCGGACCACTGGTGTAATTAAACCGTTTTCGGTAGCCACAGCCACGCCGATGTCCGCGTGTTCGTAGAAGCGGACGGTTTTATCCTGAAACGAAGCGTTGACCTGCGGATGCTGAATCAGCGCGGCGGCTGCCACCTTGATAACGATGTCGTTGATACTGAGTTTGAGATCGGGATATAGCTCGTTAATTGCGACACGCATGTCGGCGGCGCGATCCATGTCAATCTCGCTGGTCAGAAAGAAATGCGGCACCGGGCCCAGCGACGTCACCAGGCGGCGAGCGATCGTACGGCGCATCTCACTCAGCGGTTCGTCGCGATAACCGGACGGGCCGTACACTGAGCCTTTCTGATCCGCTCGAAATGATCCCAACCCGCGCAGACCTGGCGCCGCCGATGCCCCCGCTGGTTTTGCCGTCATCGCGGCCTCAATGTCGCGTTTGACTATGCGGCCGCCCGGTCCGCTGCCTTGCAGGGACTTTAGATTGACACCGGCTTCGGCAGCCATGCGGGCCGCAATCGGCGAGATCAATTGGCGGCCGTCGTCTCTCGAAGTTTGAATGGCAGCCTCGGTCTGTTGAGTAGAGACTGAAGCTTTAGCCGGTGCGGCTGGTGCTTCCTTCGTGGCTGGTTCGGGTTCGTTTGTCGCGGGCTCCGCAGGCTCAGCCGCCGTTGCTGTTGGTTGCGGTGCTTTTTCGGCAGCGGTCTTCAGGAGCGCTGAAATATCTTCATCGGGCTCGCCGATGATCGCGATCGGTTGACCCAGCGGCGCGCTTTCACCTTCGTTAATCAAAATCTTGCGCAGGACGCCGTTCGACAGCGCCTGCATTTCCATGGTCGCTTTGTCGGTGTCGATTTCGGCGAGCGGCTCGCCCATCGAAACCTTATCGCCCTCTTTTTTCAACCAGCGCGAAAGCTGGCCCTCTTCCATTGTGGGCGAAAGCTTCGGCATTACGACTTGTGTGGCCATGTTTTTTTGAGGTCAGTGCTGAGAGCTTACAAATAAGATACTGCACGCACGGCGGCGATGATTTCGGCCACGTCCGGAATGGCCAGTTGCTCAAGATTCTTGGCATAGGGCATTGGCACATCAACACCCGAGACTCGTTTCACCGGGGCGTCAAGATAGTCAAAGGCTTGTTCAGTGATCTCGGCGCTGATCTCGGCCCCGACGCTCGCGAAGGGATGAGACTCTTCGGCAATCACCACCCGATTGGTTTTCTTTACCGACGCGACGATGGTGTTTATGTCGAGCGGCCGGATGGTCCGCGGATCGATTACCTCGCACGAGATACCGTCCTTCGCCAGTTCTTCCGCGGCCTTGAGCGCTAAGGGCACCATTAACGACCTGGCCACGATGGTTGCGTCCGTGCCAGTTCGCTTTACCTCGGCAACTCCGAGCGGAATCGCAAAATCCGGGTCCTCCGGCACCTCATCTTTCATTCCATACATGCGTTCCTGCTCGATGAAGATCACCGGATCATCGTCGCGAATAGCGCTCTTCAAAAGACCTTTGGCGTCGGCCGGCGTAGCAGGCATCACGACCTTCAAGCCCGGAAAGTACGCGTACCACGATTCGATCGCCTGCGAGTGCTGGGAAGAAACCTGATAAGCGGAGCCGCCCGGTCCCCGAAAAACGATCGGAACCTTAAGCTGACCGCCGGACATGTAGAGCATTTTGGCGGCAGAGTTGATGATCTGATCGGTGGCTAGAATTGAGAAGTTAAACGTCATGAACTCAACGATCGGTCGCAAGCCAGCCATGGCCGCCCCTACGCCCAGCCCGGCGAATCCCAGTTCAGTAATCGGCGTATCAATCACGCGCTTGGGTCCAAACTCCTGGAGCAAGCCACGCGTTACTTTATAAGCGCCCTGATACTCGCCGACCTCTTCGCCCATCAAAAACACGTTCGCGTCGCGGGCCAACTCCTCCCGGAGCGCCTGGTTCAACGCGTCGCGCATAGTCATAACTGCCATGGTTCAGCTCTCGATTGGATTGGCGTAGACGTTGGTGTATAGCTCGCTCGGATCAGGTTCCGGACTTTCTTCGGCAAACCGCACAGAACTCTCGACCTGCTCTTTGACCTGTGCTTCGAAGTCAGCGATGTCCTTGTCAGTCAGGATGCCGTTGTCCTTTAAGTGGGCCGTGAAAACCTTGATTGGGTCGCGCTCCTGATATTTCTCGATTTCGGCGCGCGTTCGATAATTGCCCGGATCGGACATCGAGTGGCCCATGTACCGATAGGTGCGTGCCTCGATCAAAGTGGGCAGGTAATTTTCTCTGGCGCGCTTGATCGCGCGTTGGGTCGCCCGGCGCATGGCCAGGACATCCATGCCGTCGACGAATTCCGATTCCATGCTATAGGCACAGGCTTTCTCAGCGATGTTTTGCAAAGACATCGCGCGTGCCAAAGAAGTCCCCATCCCGTACTGGTTGTTCTCGCAGATGTATATACACGGCAGTTTCCAGAGTTGCGCCATGTTCAGCGATTCGTGGAAAGCGCCCTGGTTGACGGCCGCTTCGCCAAAGAAGCAGAGAGTGACTTGATCGGTTTCCCGGTACTTGCTGGCGAACGCGATACCGGTTCCCAGCGGAATCTGCCCGCCGACAATTCCATGCCCGCCCATGAAGTTAACGCTCTTATCAAACAGGTGCATTGAGCCGCCCTTGCCGTGCGAACAGCCTCCCGCTTTACCGTACAACTCGGCCATGACGGCCTCCGGCGAAATTCCCTTCGCGATGGCCTGGCCATGCTCTCGATAGCTGGTGATCACATAGTCATCGTCGCGCAGGGCCGAGATTGCGCCCACCCCGACCGCTTCCTGACCGATGTACAAGTGACAGAATCCGCCGATTTTTCCCAGACTGTAGGATTCGGCACACTTCTCTTCAAAGCGCCGGATCAGCAACATCTGATGAAAAATCTTCATCAATGTTTCCCGATCTTCTTCGATTGCTGGCGGGGAAGGGCGGACCTGGTTTTCAGTGTCAGCGGGCGCGTCGAGCAGTCCCGTGGCGCCCCCCGCCGGAGTATTAGACTTGTCGCTTCGCTCAGTAGTTTGACTGCTCATCTAAGGCGTGCCTGCTTAATGTGAATCGGCCAGCTGGTCGCTGGCCTCTAACGGTGTCGTATGCGAACGCCCGAGATTATACGCGAGAGAGGCAGTCAGACCAAAACTGAGAAAAAAGAAAAAGCACGCCAAACCCAAGGTCAGGCGTGCAGGAATGTCTCTGGATATGCGTCTTAAGTGTAGTGATCCATGCGAGCAGGGGTCGTCATTGTCGATAAACTAATGAGATTCTTACGCGTGTGTTTATCGCGTTGCATGTTCCGGGCCGCGGCGGTGAGTAACTCTTCGGTGGTTTCGCCGTCGTCGGGGAAACAAGCGATTCCGGTACTGATCGAGACCTCGACGGTCTTACCGGTCCTGACGGAGAATTTATGTTCTGCAACCGCTGTCCGGATTCTCTCAGCGATCATCTCAGCCATGGATTGAGACGCCATCGGCATAATAGCTACGAACTCATCTCCGGCATATCGGGAAAGGATATCCATCTGGCGCAGTTCCTTACGAACTACCCGCGCGATGCTGGCCAACATTCGATCACCTAGTGCGTGACCCCACTGATCGTTGATGTTTTTAAAGTCATTGACATCCATACTGATCAGGGAGAGCGACTCGCGGTTCATTCGCTGGCATTCGGCCAGTCGCTGTTCCAACATCATGTAGAAGCCGCGCGCATTTGGTAACTCGGTAAGCGGATCCGTAAGGGCGCTCTCTTTTGTCTTTTCAAAAGTAATCGCGTTGTTCAGTGCCGAGGCGGCATGCTGAGCGACCGACTCGAGCAAGCGCACGTGCTCAGTGGTATAGGAGGTGCGGCCTTTGGAATAAAGGGTAATCGCGCCGAATGCTCCGTCTTCGCGGATCAGCGGCGAAACCAGAACGCCCCGGAAACTTCGAGCTATGTCGTCCGGCAATCCTACCAGGTCCAGCTCCGGCGACGAATTGCACATTGAGCGCGCGTTAGCGATTACCCAACCCGTAATGCCGTCCCCGACGCTGATGCGACGCGCACTAAAGAGGTCGGCATGGTCGCCAACCACGTGCATGGCGATCGCTTTTCCGGAACGATCGTCTACGACAAAGATGATACAGGTGTCGAAGGGAACGATTGCTCGCAGCTTGTTGGAAATTAATGTGACCGTGTCGTGCATGTTTAGCGAGGAACCAATTGTCTGAGCAATTTCATGCAGGGCAAACACCTCGCGTTGGGCCTCGGTTATCGAGCGGAAGCCAAGACTGCCGTCCGGCGCGCCGAGAATGTCCGAGGCCAGCCCGGCGTCGGGCCTGGCCGAAGTAAGCAGGTCGATGTTTTCCGACGGTACCTGCTCCTGAATGTCTTCGGCGTCAATCAGCTTGTCGAACTCGATTACGTGTTGGTTGAAGAGCTCGACCACTTTGGGATCGAATGACGAACCGGACATCTTTAGCAGCAGGCTCAGCGAGTCTTCTCGCTTCATTCCTTTGCGATACGGACGATCACAACGCGTGGCGTCATAAAAATCGACGACGGAAATGATGCGGGCGACGAGGGGAATCTGTTCGGTCTTTAGACCTTTCGGGTAACCGCTGCCATCCCACTTTTCGTGGTGATAGCGCACGATGTCTTCGACCGGATAAGGAAAGTTCACGCGCTTCAAAATATCGCCGCCCACAGTTGGATGGATCTTCATCTTGGCGAATTCTGCCTCAGTCAGTTTGCCGGGCTTGTTGAGGATGTATTCAGGCACCGCCAGCTTGCCGATATCGTGCAGGAGGGCGCCCGCGACCAGCGCGCGTAATTCCTGATCCTTCACTTTCAGGAGCTTACCCATCTCGGTTGCATAAATCTGGGTTCGTCGCACATGGCCATGGGTAGTCTGATCTTTTGCGTCGATGGCAATCGCCAAAGACTCGATCGTGTTCATGTGCAAGTCGGCAATCTCTTCGGCATAACGCAACTTGTCGACCTGGCCACGAGTAACTTCCCCAACCCGCTTTTCATTGAACCGGTAGAGTAGATGAACCAGGACGATGATTAGCGCTCCTACGAAGAGGAAGGGAAGTCCGGCGCCGTGGATGGCGGAGTAGAACAGCGCCGCCGAAGTAACGTTCGCGACCTGAGTGATCAAAGTCCAAATCAGACTTTCTTTAGACACGGTAATCCGCCCACCGGTGTGGAACGAATTAAAAGCAATCGTGCCAAAGGTGCTGAGGGCGTACTGAACGAAACCGAAAACGCAGAGTGGGAAAAGGAGTAAATCTAGAACCAATGCGGTCTCTTTTCCATCCACAGCCCCACCAGCCAAAGCCAATACCAATAACCTGTAAACCAGCATGGCGATGAAGGTCGAGATGATAGAGGTCCCGACGGCAAAGACCGTAGGCCAACGCTCTGACCGGGAAAATGAGGAGATGAAGCCGACAATGGCCGCCAGGATCAAGGCAGGCCCGACACTGTTCGCCGGCGCCGTCGTGTACATCATGACCGCAAGAAATATGAAAGCGTCAGCAACCGACTTGTAGGTCTGACTGGTGCCGTCAACACTGGTTATTGGAACCGTGAATCTGCCGGAGAGGAGGGTTAGGACGAGCAGGACAACGAAAGATCCCAGACCCTGCCATCCCAGGATGGGAAGACGGACTGTGGACGCGATTGCGAGAATGAAGATCGCGGCGCCAATCGCGGCGACCCCGCCGACCAGCAGAAGACTCTTCCAATTTTGTTTTTGCATTAAATGATTTCCGCTTGTTTTCTTGGCGATTTGGCCTGATCTGGAGGAGGAACCGAAAAAAGTCCGGGCGTTTGTAATCGCCCAGCATTGGCCAACAGTGTTGGCCTCGAATGAAGAATAGCTGTCTTAAGTGTTCTAGTCAATGCTTTTCTTGATGCGTGAGGCGGACGGCACTCCGCAGGTTAAGAGCCGACGATAGGGGTGCGTGAATCGGTAGGAATTAACTGACTAATTAACTCAGTGGACGTATGGGCCGGCTGCTGGCACGTATTGGCCCGGCAAACAAAAGCCGTCGGTTCGGTGGCCAGCGTATCGCGACCGATGAAAAGAGGAACCAATGTGGCGGCCTGCCCGTGGTCTTTCCGACACGTCGCAATCACTCGATTGGGTAGATAAGTCTTCCAGACTGTGCGCACAAGTTCGTCCATCCCGTCGTTCGCGGTAAGGAGATTCAATTTTAAGAGCGAGAGCGCTGCGATTGAATTGCCCGAGGGAGTGGCATTGTCCATGAATTCTTTCGAACGCACGATCAATTTTTCATGACTTTTCCCCGTGAAGAAGAAACCGCCTTCGCTGTCGTCCCAGAACTGCTCGATCATCTTGTCGGCGAGCGCGACAGCAGACTCAATCCAGGTTAGTTCTCCAGTGGCTTCGTACAGAGAAATCAGTCCGTCGATCAAGCACGCGTAATCTTCGAGATACGCGTTCAATTTTGCCTCGCCATCTTTATAGGTTCTAAGCAGTAAACCATCGCTTCTTAAATGCGAGAGAAGAAAGCGCGCATTTGCCTCAGCGACCTCGCGATAGTCGGGCCTTTCGAGAATTGCCGATGCTTCAGCAAAGCCGGCGAGCATAAGGCCGTTCCAAGCGGTCAGGACTTTTTGGTCTCGGCCCGGCTTTACGCGTTGCTCGCGCCGTGCGAAGAGCTTCTGGCGTCCGCTGTCAATAATCGCCTGCAAGTCTTCAGCGCTCACCTTGTTCCTGGCGGCGGTGTCTGTAATCGAAGCGTTGACGTGCAGAATGTTTTGGCCTTCGAAGTTCCCACTCTCGGTAACGTCAAAAAAGTCGCAAAAGAGATTTCCATGCCGCTCTCCCATGACGTCGAGAATCTCCTGCCGCGACCAGACGAAAAACTTTCCTTCCTCGCCTTCTGAGTCTGCGTCCTGGCTGGAGTAGAAGCCGCCGCCGGCATCGGTCATCTCTCGGGCCACATAGTCGAGTGTCTCTTCGGCGATGCGTCGCGCCGCCGGGTCCTTCGTGACCTGGTAAAGATGCAGATACATTCGCGACAGGAGCGCGTTGTCATAGAGCATCTTCTCAAAGTGCGGCACCAGCCATTTTGCGTCGACCGAATACCGGTGAAAGCCTCCACCCAATTGGTCGTACATTCCACCTTCGGCCATTCTTCGAGTCGTGTGCTCGACCATCTCCAAAGCTTCAGGTGAGCCCTTGCGGTTATGACGGTGCAAGAAAAACTCCAGATTCATTGCGGGCGGAAACTTGGGTGCTCCGCCAAAACCTCCATTCGTGCGGTCATAGTTCGCTGAGATTCTGCGAAAGGCATTGTCCAGAATTTCCTCTCTGAGCACCTCGCGCGATTGTTCAGCGAGTCCGACGCGTCTTAATTCGCCCAGCATTGCCGTCGCAGTGCTGGCTACCTGATCGGGTTGCGAACGGAACGCTTCGGCTACACTCGCCAGAATGCGCGGAAACCCTGGCATGTTATAGCGGTCGCTCGGAGGAAAATAGGTTCCACCATAGAAAGGCACACAGTCGGGCGTGAGGAACATGGTCATTGGCCATCCGCCCTGGCCGGTCATCATTTGGACGGCGTTCATATATATCTGATCGAGATCCGGGCGCTCTTCGCGATCCACTTTGATATTTACAAAGTTCTCGTTCATCAAGGCGGCGATGGCTTCGTTTTCGAACGACTCGTGCTCCATTACGTGGCACCAGTGACACGCCGAATAACCGATGCTGAGCAGAATCGGCTTGTTCTCGCCGCGCGCTTTAGTGAGCGCCGCTTCACCCCAGGGATACCAATCGACCGGATTGTGTGCGTGCTGCAACAGGTAAGGACTGGTTTCACTAATTAGGTGATTTGTATGTTTGTGGTCGCTCACTTCTTATTCCCACCTGCGCCGAACGCGACGTAATTGAACTATCCCTTAAACCAGTATTTGGTGTTCTTGGCCCAGGTCGTATTTGGATACCGACGATGGAGCAGATCATAAGCAGCTTTGGACCAGCGGCCCGTCTGATCGTCAGTGCAACCAAAGCGAGTTGACCGCACCGCGAGGTGCAAGGCCTCTGGAGCGCGGGGGTCCGCCGGATTCTTCTCTGTCCACGCTATAGCTATCCGGCAGAAATAGTTTGGTGCTGTGCCCAACGCTTGCAGCGCAGCGAACTGGCTTGCCGCCAGAGCCCTCGACGAGCTTAGAAACTCAGGCGGCCGCATTGGCTTAGCTTTGGTTTTCCCCGCTTCGTCTTCGCCCATGGGAACGTTCTGTGGCTTCGCAGGCTCAGCACACCAGTAATTGTCGCGATAGCTGTCGACTTCTTCGAGTGCCGTCGCCCGCCCGATCCCCGCCGATACATAGGGTCTGAGTCCGGGAAACTTTAAAGAAACAAATACCGCGGCAAAGCGTTGGGCGTCGGGAGTGGTCGCCTTTTGATAGGCGCTGAGAAACTCTCCGAGTTGTGGGTAGAACTCCTGCAGCAGGACCGCAGCCTGATCGGCC
>WNFS01002176.1_pt1 | contig 14852 bp, 11 predicted proteins | sample 5400141 | NCBI WGS metagenome assembly WNFS01 (sample SAMN13153358, study PRJNA577476) | soil metagenome | isolation source: 60 cm saprolite under Madrone tree | place: USA:California | collected 2016-06-14
CAGCTACACGCTGCGCTGCGATCGCCCGGATTTGATCGCAGGCTTGAAACTCTTTGTTCGGAAACTGACCCAAGTATCCGGCGATACAAAGAGAGGAGGCGGCTTGCCGCAGGGTCCCCTGACAACAAAACGAGGGGTTCCTGCGTCTAACCAAACGAGACAATGAGGCAAGCGGCCACAACACATCCCTTGGACCACCGTCCTCTGGGACAGTGACGAACCCGGCGCATCGATTTTCCGGGACAACTGTCTTTCATCTGCGGTGTTATACTTGTGGTGGGGTTCGCTGAGCGGTTCGTTTGAACGCATTCGCGAAACCATGGACTTGGGAAAGTGATCATGTGGGGCCTAGATAGATAGGAGCAGCGACATGGCTGAGCAGGTAAAAGAAATTTTCAATTGGGCGCGACGCCGCAAGATACTGGCGTCGTTTTTTGTTGCATTTTCGCTCGTCACCGGAATCATGATTGGTTCGGTCATTTCGGGCCGCGTGTCCGCGATGAAGACCTTCAGCGGCACGAATGCGACACCACTCGTCGTGCCCGATCCGATTCCTTCGGCAAGCTCCTTTTCCGCCATCGTGAATCGCGTCGAGCCGGCGGTCGTGAACATCGCCACCACGCAAGTTCTTGAGAAAAAACCCAACTCCAAAATGCGTCGCGCCAAGCCCGCTAACCCCAACACCAATCCCAACGAGGACGACGATCCGATGCAGGATTTCTTCGACCGTTTCTTCGACGGTCGCCCGGACGGTCCTCCCCAAGCCGAACGGAGCCTCGGTTCCGGCGTCATTGTTGACAAGCGCGGCTACATTCTTACCAACAATCACGTCATCGAGAACGCCACCAAGATTCAGGTCCAGCTCAACAACGACACGACGCGCTACACCGCCAAGGTTGTCGGCGCGGACGACGATACGGATTTGGCTGTAATTAAAATCGAAGTAAACAAAGAACTGCCCACCGCCAAACTTGGCAACTCAGAAGGTGTTCAGGTTGGAGACTGGGTTCTCGCGATCGGCAGCCCGTTTGGCCTGCAAGCCACGGTTACCGCTGGCATCATCAGCGCAAAAGACCGCGGCGGCCTCGGCCTCGCCAAGCAATTCCAGCGCTTCCTGCAGACCGACGCGGCCATCAATCCGGGTAATTCAGGCGGCCCGCTCGTTGATCTGGCCGGACAAGTCATCGGCATCAACACCGCCATCATCACCGGCAGCCGCGGCTATGAAGGCGTCGGCTTCGCGCTCCCATCGAACACCGCCATCAGTATCTACAACCAGCTTATAGCCAACGGCAAGGTGACCCGCGGATCGATTGGCGTCAGCTTCCAGGAAGATCTCGGGACCAACCCCATCACATTAAAATCCTTGGGCGCTCCTCATGGCGTTGTGATTGAACTCGTGGAACCCGGAGGGCCGGCGGAAAAGGCCGGCCTAAAAGCGGGGGACGTTATTACATCCGTGAACGGCCAGCCTGTCAAGACCGGCAACGACCTCGTCAATCCCATCGCGCAAGCAACCATCGGTAGCAAGGTGAAACTCTCCTACGTCCGCGATCGCACTCAGAAAGAGACCACCGCAACCGTCGAGGACCGCACGCACGTCTTTCCGAATACGGCGGGCCGCTTGGGCGACCAGCCCGGGGAAGCCGCGCCAAGCGAATTCGGCCTCCGCGTCGACAATCTTACGAAAGATCGCGCCCAGCGGTTCGGCGTGGAAGGCGTCCGGGGTGTCGTGGTAACCGATGTGGAGCCGGCCAGCTTTGCCTCGGATGACCTAGGCTTTACCCGTGGTGATGTGATTGCCGAAATCAACCATGAACCGATTACCTCAGTCGACGACTACCGCGCAGCCGTTAAGAAGTTGAAACCGGGAGATAACGTCGTGTTCAAAGTTTTGCGCCGCCAGGACAGCGACCGCATCTTTACAGTGTTCCTGCCCGGTGTGGTACCGGCGGAGAACTAGCGGCAATAAACTCGGGGAGACGCTTGCGTCTCCCTCTGCACATTAACCGAAACCTATGCGAGTGCGCAAAGCGACCCACTTGGCCCTGACCCTGCTCATTGCAGCCGGTATAAGTGTAACTGGTGCCGCTGCGAAGGGGCAGGCCACTGCAACCGCAAAATCCCCTCCGGCGAAGCCCGGTCCCAAGACGCACCACGGAAAATCCACGAGAAAAACAACTCGGCGAACGCAAGGGCAAAAGGCCCCTGCTTCCGATCGCATTTCCGAAATTCAAAGTGCCCTTGCAAAAGACGGTTCGTTCAGCGGCAAACCCAACGGCAAGTGGGACTCCGACACCGTCGACGCCATGAAAAAGTTCCAAGAGTCCCACAGTCTGAATCCGTCTGGGAAGCTCGACGCAAAGACTCTGCAGAAGTTGGGCCTCGGTTCCCAGACCGCCGGCGTCGCTCCGCCTATGCCGCCGGTCAGTTCCTCCTCGCTCGCCGCGGGCCCCCCGCCCACGGTTCGACCCCCGAAGTAATCCTGCGCCGCATTCGGGAGTTGCATTCCTTCTCCAGCTACATTAGAAGTCAGGCTCTCTGGAACAGCTCCGGCGCTTCTTTGCCGGTATGCAACTCTGCGACGGCGAAAGGATAGGTGCATGAGAACAGCCAGGTTTGCGTCGGCACTGATGATTGCGGGACTGGCAGCGGCGAATCTCTCGGGCCAAGAGAAGCCCCCTGAAAAGCCAATAAAGGCGGTGCGTTTTGGCAAGTTGTGGGATGCCAAGGGAAAAGTCTGGTCCAACGCCATTGTGATCGTCCACGACGGCAAGATTCGCAGCGTCACAACGGATGCTTCTGCCATTCCTGCAGGTGCCGAGGTGATTGATCTCTCCCGATACAGCGGATTGCCCGGTCTCATCGACGTGCACACGCATCTGACCTATTACACCGACGAAACGCCTGGCGAGCCGATGCGAAATCAACTTACGAACAGGCCCGCATCCGTCGAGGTTTTTCTCGCGCGCAAGGGAGCGCTGCGCACTCTCGAAGCCGGCGTCACCACCGTGCGAGACCTGGGCGCCGACCAATACATGGACATTGCCATGCGGGATTTGATCAATCGCGGTGAAATGATTGGTCCACGAATGTTTGTCTGCGGTTATGGTCTATACATCACTGCAACGCCGTACAAAGCTACCTGGACTCCTTCTGCCGGTGGAGCTGCCGACGGCGTTTCCGAAGTCCTCAAAGTTGTGCGCCAGCAAATCGCTGCCGGCGCGGACGTCATCAAAATGTATGGTTCCACCGGGACGGACGACGATGTCACCGGCTTCGAGACCTACACCTACGAAGAAATGAAGGCTGCCGTCGATACGGCGCATCAGTTTGGAAAAAAGATCGCTATCCATTCTTACGGCCCCGATGGCGCCCGCGATGCTGTTCGCGCAGGAACGGACTCGGTCGAGCACGCAACCGATATGGATGACGCCACAATTCAGGACATGGCCAAGCGCGGCACCGTTTACGTGCCCACTATCGACCACAACCGGTATTACATTGACAACGGCGAAAAGATCGGCTATCCGCCGGGCTATAAAGAGCGCCTGCAAGCGTTTATTCTGCGCAACCTGGAAACCACACGCAAAGCGTTCAAAGCTGGCGTGAAAATCGCAATGGGCTCAGACGCTGTCTATACCATGTACGGTCAAAACACCCGAGAACTGGGGTGGTTCGTGAAGGCGGGCATGACGCCCGAGCAAGCGCTGCAAACTGCCACCAGCAACGCCGCGGGCCTCCTTGGCAAAGAGAAGGAACTTGGGGCGGTAGCTCCCGGCTATTTTGCGGACTTGGTGGCTGTTGAAGGCGATCCGCTATCAGACATCAACGTCACGCTGAACGGTGTGAAATGGGTAATGAAGGGCGGGGAAGTCGTTGTAGACAAAGCCACTAAATCGTCAGGGCGGTAAAGGGAGTGGAGCGGTTCTAATGCCGAGACGCCCCTCCAAAACCGGGGGCAACCGCTACCAAACCAAGGCAGACTCCGCAGAAAGCCTGAATGGCTGGCGCACGGACCAGCCCGACAGGGTGCACCGAGCCGGTCCGTGCGCTCAAGGAGAAACATCCGTTAACGTAAAGACTTCCGCGCCTCAGAAAATATTCCCGGAAAACGTAAGGTGCCCGAAGTAAAAGGGTTTAAGCAGCGAAGAGCGGAACATTACGTTCCGTGCTATAATTTCGTACTTAACCACTCGGTTAAATACGACCTAGCTTTCGATTTGCGCCTGGAGAACCTCTCCTGGGAGAGCTATCATCGTTGGCCGAGTTGCAGCCCTTCGAGGGGCGCTGGTTGGAACACTAGCGGTGACAGGGCCGGGGACGTGGGCCGTTACGGGCGCCGACTCCGTTCGGATGTGTATGCCATTGTTGGACTTAGCCGCACTTTGGTCGGCAGTCAGTCGTTCGATGCGGATCCCAAGCGTCCGCTCCAACTGGAACAGTTCGGAGCGCTGTTCTCTGGAGAACAGTGTGGTCGCCACTCCGCGGCCTCCGGCCCGCCCGGTTCGTCCGACACGGTGGATGAAATTTTCAGCCATATCCGGCAGATCGTAGTTAATGACGTGGACGATGTCCTGGACGTGAATTCCGCGGGAAGCGAGATCCGTCGCCACGAGCACACGGTAGCGTCCCTGCTGAAAACCAGCAAGTGCTGCATTGCGTTGCGATTGCGAGCGGTCGCCATGAATCATCGCCGCTGAAAAGCCGTCGCGGTTCAGGCTCTTGGTAATTCGCTCTGTTCCGCGCTTGGTGCGAGAGAAGACCAGGCATCGCCCGGTCTCCTTGGCAAGCAAACGCTGCAGCATTTCCTGCTTGCGGTCGACGGAGACCTCGAACGCCTGCATGCGCACATTTTCGGAAGGCTTCAGAATGGACCCGAACGCGAGACGCGTCGGATTCTTCAGGTAATCCTTTACGAGGTGAGCGACCGATGCTTCCATCGTTGCGGAGAAGCACATGGTTTGACGTTCTTTCGGAAGGATGGCGGCGATGCGCTTGATGGCCGGGAGAAAACCCATGTCCAGCATGCGGTCCGCTTCATCGAGGACCAGGATGCGCAACGAATTGAAATTAAAGAGCTTGCGGTCGAGATAGTCTTCCAGCCTCCCAGGAGTAGCTACAACTAGCCGCGCTCCCTTGCGGATGGCATTGAGCTGCGCACCTTCCGCCAATCCACCAACCACCAGCCCTGCGGGCACAAGCTGAGCGCCGCGCAATGCGTTGAACTGCGCCACCACCTGCATGGCTAATTCTCGCGTTGGCACCAGGACGAGCGCTGCGATTCCTGGCGTTTTGCTCTTGAGCAGTTGCTCGATCACTGGGACCAGGAACGCCAGCGTTTTGCCAGTTCCGGTTTGCGCGGTCGCGAGCACGTCCTTGCCCTCGAGCGCTTGCGGGATGGCCGCAGCTTGCACGGGGGTTGGCGTCGAAAATCGCGCGTGTGCCAATCTTTCCTTCATGTAGGAGGAGATTGGTAGTTCTGTAAAACTTTGCATTCGTATTGCTTTTCTTGCTGGCTGAAGCGTTGGCGGCGCGCACACTTTTGCGGTGCAAGCGCGGCAATTCGCATTGCCAGTCTTGTTTTAGATTACGCTGAAGACGTACGGAGGAAACTGCAGGCGGGTAATCTCAGATCAACAACTCAACTTGAGGGACCGCACAACACAACCGAGGTATTAAGCGCAAAAACAGTATAACACGGCCGCGGCCGGAATTCACACCTTAATCCATCCAGTGTGTGTTCTTCGTTAACTGAATAAGCGATGCATTCCGATGCCCGACAAGTTTCGCGGCGGCGTGAGGTCCTTCAAACGGCCCAGGACATAAAGCTGAATCGCATTCTGATCTTCCGGTGTGAGGCCGATGAACGCTATGGCTACGCGCTCAGTTCCTTCTTTTCGTACAATCCTGGCGAGCACGCTGAGAGAGGCACGCATTTCTGCGATCTTGAACTCCAAAGCCACTTCCTGGCCCACCTCGACGTCTAGCGAGGGTTGCAGCAGCATGCCGGTTTCGCTGATATTCATGCTGCGCAAGGGGATCTTCTGATCATCCCACGTACAGATGACCTCCGTAAAAAGGGGTAAACGGGCTGTGGTCCTTCTGCCTTTCCAACCAGGGGAGTCTATGGCAGCCAGCATGGGACGGAGGCGGTTCGCGGTGATTGGTTTGGTGAGGACGAAGTCGGCGCCTTCGCCGAATGCCTTGCGCAGGCTCACAATGTCATCCGTGGCGCTGAGCATCACGATCGTGGTATCGCGGTTGGACTCTGAGTTCCGGATTCGGTTCGCCAGCCGAACTCCGTCCAGTTCCGGCAAGCGCATGCCCACAAAAGCTACATCGAAGCGCTGATTCTCCGCGCGTTGCCCGGCTTGCTGGCCGTCTTCAAAAGCTAGAACCGTATGGTCCAAGGGGGCAGCTAGGGCCCTGACGAGTTTCAGGGTCACTGGTTCGTCGTCGACAACCATGATTTTTAGCGACATAAGCTTGGCCTCAGGGCTAGTTTTTTCATGTGGTCCAAAGACCGTCCTTTCTAAGAATACGCCCGGGTGGGGGTAAGGTGTCGGTGCCTTGCAGCGAGATGTCCAATCGGTGAAGACCTAACTGGTGAGATCCGGCCGATCAGTTGCGAATGAAACGTCACGGGGAATCGCTGTCAGATGAGCCGCTGGGAACTTCTTCGCCCTGCATGAGGTATCTCCTTGTGTACTACACGCCATCCGAAAAGCGAGTCTCGTGAAGAAAATCTTCACTGCAAGAACGTTGCTGCTGTTCGCGGTATTCGCCTTGTGCTGCATCAGGGCCGACGCCTTCAGCACTCTTGAATCCATCGTAACTGCGGTCTCCTCCAAGGTGCTCGCGTTACATCCAAAACTCTTTTCCCGAGCGCTTTCTCCACAATGCAATTTCGCGCTCAACATCCACTGTTGTAAGGATCTGCGAGTTGAGTCGGCGAGTGCAGAACGAGCATCGGGAACTGGCAATTCTGACAGTGGACCAAACACTGTCGCAGACCTGATAGTCAGCTGCGGCAGCCCTTGTGCGGCACCCGTGAGCAGGCATTTGGGAACTCCTTTAGGAGCGAACGATGTCCGGTAACGGCTGCGTTTACCAGCAAGGCCCCGAGCGACCTACTGCATTTTCGCCGGCCAGCCCTGCAAGTTGGTCGCCCCCCCCACCTGTAAGCAAGCATCCGCCGTCTCTTTCGGCAAGATTGAGCCCCGGGAGAGAGTTCATCTTCTGGGGTATTTTTTGGACGGATTTGTGGAGAGGACGCACTTGCACGAGCTCAACCCTTCTGAGAGTGTGCAGTCGAAAGCAGGCAAGGAGAACCGCGCAACAATTTTCGCCACGCTGGGTTGTTGCAGAGTGCGTTGGATAAGTCGAACGCGGATGGGGAACATGGGCGCGCGGGAGTCCGTTCCTATTGTAAGGGATGGGCAACCCTCGGGGCGTCAATCTCATCTGTTTGTTTACCAACTGCAGAATAGTTCGTACCAAGCTGGAGTCGGTCAAGTACGCGCTTGCTGCCGCTTGGGCACTCCCTGCTCTGTCCTTGCTTACAGCACAAGTGTGTATCATCTCGAAGGGCAGGCACGTCATGAACGGAAAAATTTCTAGCCTTCTTTCTCTTTTTTGTGCGAGTTTTTTCGCTGTTCCGACGTTCGCGCAGTGTAAGAACCAGCAGGACCGGGCCTGTTGGAGTCTGCAATATATTCTTTATGCGGCGGAAACCGATTTTCGCGAGTTTCGCGGCAGCACACCCCTCAAACCTAGAGATCCCAAGCTCACACCGCCGAACCCGGACCTTTCGGTAGGCGCAATCCATGTCCCCTGCCACACAGATTTCTGGTTGAGCAGCGAGGTGGCGGTGTACATATGCTCCGCGGAGGTTCCAGCCCAGGAAGTGGAGGAGTGGTACGCCAAGACAATGACCGACCTTCATGAGCTCCAGTATTTGTGGCAATTCAAGAGCGAGTCTGCTGGCACGGATCATTATGTTGACGCGGGACCGCCGGGCTGTGAGGTAGCTCGCGTGGAGACAACCGGCTACGGCGGGTATCATCCGGAAGAATCCTACATCGTAGATGGGCCTTACCTCGGGCAGTGCCCATTGCATCTGCAAACTGTTCGACAGTCTGACGGCACGGCAAAGATTTCTTTTTGGTTAAACTCGTCGGCGAATCTGGCGCGGAATCCGGAGCCGGCGTCGAAATCTTTTGAACTGTCGGCATCGGCGAAGTCTGAAGCGCCGCAACCGCGCTCGGCTCCGGCATCGACGCCGCAGCCTGCGTCCGCAACTTCTTTGTCGGCAACTACAGATAACTTGCGATCTGAACCTGCTGTGGAGAGCACCGGTGAGCACTCGTCGAAGAGGTATGCTGGCTGCGACGATTTGTGCCAGGGACTCAAGAAAGTATTGGAAAACCGCGCGAATTCGTTCCGGCAACTCACGGTTAGGAGCGGGAGTTCCGTGCCTTCCAGAAGCGCCTCATTCGGGGATACGGTCAAACTCTCCGGGGCGGCGAGCTGCTTGATTCATGCGGAGCCTTCTGCGGGAACAAGATCCTCCGCAAGAAATGAACCCGTCTCGGGCACCAATTTCGCTCCGGTATCCACAAAGGGTACTAAAGCGACTTCGTCGCGGGCACCTGGCAGGCCAGCAACGCAGTACGTTTGCTACTGGCCGCAAGATTCGGAGGCGGCCGCGGAGAGTGAGTTTCTTGATCTCGTAGGGTTGCTGCGGGTGCTGATACCTTCCAATTGGTTGACGCAACAGAGCATCGAGGCCGACGAACTTTCAGGCGCGCAGATGACGGTCTGGTCCGCTCGGGATTCCAAGAATCGGGCCGCCATCGGGCTGTACCTGAGCGGCAGATCTGCGGGTTTGCATATTTCGGCGGGTGAGTAGGGATCCCGCCTTCGCCTCACTGGCTGGCCATCCACGTTTTGGCCACAGTTTGCCTGGCCGGAGCAGAAGTTTCGACCTCCGTCTTCTTCTGGAAAAGGCTCTCCTGGAGTCAGGTTGCCTACTTGGGATGGCTAGACCTTCGGCGATACGTCTGGGAGCACTCAACCTCCTGGGCTGTTGCTGTTCTGCTTTGCTTAGCCCTCTGTTACTTTGGGAGCCAGCGAAAGGACGGGTGGCCCAGACATGGCATGCGCAAATGATCCGGAGTGCCCTCGTCGCTTTTACATGTGGGGCTTTTGACGTTTTCCACACATTTCCACAGCCATACCAAACCCACTACTCCCCCTCCAACTCCCTCAAACCTCTCGACTTCCTCGAATGAATTAGTCAGTAAATCAGGCACCCTGAACTTTTGACTTCTCCCCGCTCGAGCGCTCGACAACCCCTCTCGAACACCCCTAGCGCGACAGTCCCGTCGAACTCTGGACGTTTTTCACACCGGTCGAAGTCAGATACTAAGGACTGGAAAAGGGGAGTCGCGGATCACGGCGTAGGTCAGATCCCGCAGGCGGCCGTGAGCACTATGAGGACCTCTTCCGATCATCAGCAAATCGGCATCGAATCGCCGAGCAGCCTCAAGCAGAGCTTCCTTGATGGGGCCGACAACGATCTTTACGGGCGCTTGGGACCCAACTCTTCGTTGCAGATCGGCAATGCGCTGACCTGCTTCCTGCTTTTCTTCGGACTGAATTTCTTCCTGAAGATCCAATCGAATGGGCAAACTGGCCTGAATGGCATGAATGACGTGGAGCGTACTGCGCGCTTCCGCGGCGGCTTGGTGGGCATAACGGAGGACTCTTTCGGAGGCCTCTCCCAAGCCGATAGTACAGAGCCATTCGCGGTGCCCCAATGGCCGCGGCGCAATGGCCTCAGCATGTCTACTCGTTACGACAGGACAATCCACATCATCGAGCACTTTGGCTGTTGTGGAACCGAGGAGCATTCGCCTGAAAATACCGGCATGCGTGGGCATGATGATGAGATCAAACCCACTTTTGGCGACCTGTGCGATCTGTGTTGCAGCATCTCCGGACACAAGGATTCTGGCGTGCCCAGAGAGGGGGAATTCGTCCGCAAGGAACTGATCGAGCCTCTCCCGCCCAATGATTGTCTGGTCCTCGGAAATCTCGGAAGGCGGCCTTACGTAGAGTTCGAAGCCGTTGTAGCTGGCGACATCGACGACATGAACCAACGTCACCTTGGCGCCGAAGAGAGTCGCGGCCCTCTTCACGTAAGGGGCCATGGCAAGGCACGAGGGCGAGAAGTCCACCGGAAAGAGAATGTTTGCGATCAGCGCCATGTCTGCCTCCTCGTAACATCACGGGAAAATCGATTATCTCGAAACAATACGGGGACTCCAAATCGAAGAGCCGGGAGAGCGCGGTCCTCAGCGCGGTCGCGTGGTAATGACAATTTGTTGAGAATGGAGATGGCAGATGCCATGCGGAGCTCGATTTGACGGTTCCTGCGACCAACTGTAGAATTTAGTTTCCGCGCGGTGCCCCGTGTTTAATCCCGCAGGCACACAGAAAATTACAGACCAGCGAATTGAGCAACGGAGGAGGAAGTTATGGCTACGTCAGTGGCGCCACGAGTTTTTAAGAACTTTATTAATGGCGAGTGGAAGGATTCCTACAGCGGAAAGGCATACGAGAACCGCAACCCCGCCAACACCGACGAATTGATAGGGATGTTTGTGTCCTCGACTTCTGAGGACGTGGATGCGGCCGTGGATGCCGCGAAAGAGGCGTACAAAAAGTGGCGTCTGGTTCCGGCGCCCAAGCGTGCCGAAATTCTCTTCCGTGCGGCTGAGATTCTTGTGCAGCGCAAAGAAGAGTTTTCCAAAGACATGACGCGCGAGATGGGCAAAGTCCTGGCGGAAACGCGCGGCGACGTGCAGGAAGCCATTGATATGACCTATTACATGGCGGGCGAGGGGCGGCGGCTGTTTGGCCAGACGACTCCTTCGGAGCTACCTAATAAGTTTGCCATGAGCGTGCGGCAGTCGATTGGCGTGTGCGGAATGATCACGCCGTGGAATTTTCCGATGGCTATCCCTTCGTGGAAAATGATGCCTGCACTGATCAGCGGCAATACGGTCGTGCTGAAGCCTGCCGAAGATACGCCGCTGTCTTCTTATCATCTCGTGCAGGTTCTCACCGAAGCTGGCGTGCCGCCCGGGGTAGTGAACCTGGTCAGCGGCGATGGGCCAAGTGCTGGCGCACCCTTGTCGCAGAGCGAGGATGTGACTGTCGTCAGCTTTACAGGATCGACTGCCGTCGGCCGGCTCATTGCCGAAGCCTGCGCGCCAACTTTCAAACACTGCAGCCTGGAAATGGGCGGCAAGAACATCATTATCGTGATGGATGATGCGAACTTGGACCTCGCGGTTGACGGTGCAGTCTGGGGCGGGTTTGGAACCTCCGGGCAGCGCTGCACGGCAGCGAGCCGCGTCGCGGTGCACAAGAGCATCTATCACGAATTCGTTTCGCGCTTTGTGGATCGTGTGAAATCTTTGAGGGTGGGCGAGGGTCTCGATTCCGATGTAGATATGGGCCCCTGCATCAATGAGCAGCAATTGAAGACCGTGATGAGCTACGTCGAAATTGGCAAGAACGAAGGCGCTAAGCTCCTCACCGGCGGAAATCGCCTCGACGGCGGCCCGCTCGCCAAGGGCTGGTTCCACGCTCCCACGGTGTTTGGGGATTGCTCGCCGCAAATGCGCATCGCCCAGGAAGAGATTTTTGGTCCCGTCGTCTCGGTCATTCCAATCGATAGCTTCGAGCAGGGAATTGAAGTGGCTAACGGCGTTCCGTACGGATTGTCGGCGTCGATTTATACGCGCAACGTGAATCAAGCTTTTCAGGCCACGCGCGACCTTTACACCGGAATCGTTTACGTGAACGCGCCGACGATTGGGGCCGAGACGCATCTGCCCTTCGGCGGCACCAAGCAGACTGGCAACGGGCATCGCGAAGCGGCGATCGCGGCCATCGATTTCTTCTCGGAATGGAAGACCGTCTACATCGATTATTCTGACAAGCTGCAGCGGGCGCAAATCGACAACAACTAAGGGCGGTGGCTAGCTAAAGGTCCGCGACAGGCACCGGAACAGACAACCCGCGTTGACGGTGGTTGACCCGCTTCCTACAATATAGGAAGCGCTCATTAGCGCTCAGCGTAGAGTGCTGCTATGAGGAATCCGGCCCTACAAGAACGGCGTAACCGACAGATTCTTGCTGATCTCGTGCGCACGTACATCGAGACGGGGGAGCCGGTGTCCTCACGCGCGATTTCCAAGAGGTATGAAGAGACATTGAGCACGGCGACCATTCGCAATGTTATGGCCGATCTTGAAGACGGCGGTCTGCTTTACCAGCCGCATACTTCGTCGGGGCGCGTCCCTACGGCGGCAGCGTACCGCTTCTTCGCGCAGGAGATTGCCTCGCAAGCAACCTTGACCGTCGGAGACCGAGATTGGATTCAGCGCGAAATGGGGGGCGCCAAAACCGCTTCCGAAATCACAGAGCGCGCCGGGCACGTTCTTGCAGAAGTCTCGAATGGGCTCGGTATCATCGTTTCGCCGCCGCTCGGCAAGACCGTGCTTGAGCACGCGCGCATGTGGCTGCTGCCGGACGGCCGGGTGGTCGTAGTTCTGATCTCTCCGGGTGGCAACACGCGCGATAAAATTCTTCGTCCGAGCAGGCCTTTTAGCCAGTCCGAGCTTGATGCCACGGCGGAATTCTTAAATCGGCACTATTCTGGTTGGACTCTCGAAGCGATTCGGGGCGACCTGCTGCAAAAGTTAGCCACCGATCGCGAACAATATGAGGGACTCATTGGCAACGCTCTCACATTGTGGGACCCGGCGATGCTCGGAGAGAGTCATACTAGTGAGGTTCACGTGGAAGGCACAGCCCAAATCGTGGGCACACCTGAATTCACAAATCAGGCGCAGCTCCGTGAACTTTTGGCGGCCATTGAGGAGAAGCATCGCTTGGTCAGCGTGCTCAACGCGTGTATCGAAACGCCCGAGCCTGTTCATGTGCAAATTGGCGTGAGAGAAATATCCGAGGCCGGCGACAATCTCGCCATCATTAGCGCGCCGTACACGCGCAACGACCTTGTGCAGGGCTCGCTCGGCGTGCTCGGACCGACGCGGATGCACTACGAGCGCGCCATGACCGCCGTCGCTTACGTTGCGCAGTTATTCAGCGAAGCTTTGAGCAAAATTTGAAACACTTTTTCCGGAAGAGAGGCAGCAAAGTGCCAGACAAGGACTCACCTTTCAGCAGAGAAGGCAGCGCGCAAAACGCCGCCGAGGATCAGTCCGACGACGCCAAGCTCGCCGCGGATTCCGCAGCTACAGATGCCGAAGTCGCGAAACTCGTCAGCGAGCTGAACGAACTCCGCCAGACGCTTATGCGCCGCCAGGCCGATTTTGACAATTATCGCAAGCGCATCGAAAAAGAACGCGCCGACGATGCCAAACGCCACACCGCGCGGGTCATCGAAGGGCTCATTCCGATCATTGACGGTTTTGAGCATGCACTCGCGGCCCATCGCGAAGCCGAGTACGAAAACTATCGCAAAGGTTTCGAGCTTATTTACAAGCAGCTCGTCGACAACGTCACGCGGCTTGGCGTCGAACGTATCGATCCGCTCGGCAAACAATTTGATCCGCATCTTCATCAGGCGATGGACCGCACCGAAACCGTCCAGAACGAGGACGGCACCATTCTGCAAGTGTTCCAGCCGGGATACGTTTTTCATGGCCGCGTTCTGCGGCCTGCCATGGTGCGCGTAGCCGTTCATCCAGGCGGGGCATCGAAAGAAGCTGCGAACTAATTCCAATTGAGGGGACTGCATGGCAAAGGGGAACCAAAAAGACTTTTACGAAGTGCTCGGCGTCTCGCGCACGGCTTCCGTCGAAGAAATAAAATCTTCGTATCGCAAAGCGGCGCTGAAGTGGCACCCGGACCGCAACCCGGAAAACAAAGAAGAGGCCGAAGTGAAATTCCGCGAGTGCACGGAAGCTTATAGCATTCTGAGCGATCAGCAAAAGCGGGAAGTCTACGACACCTACGGGCATGCAGGACTCTCGGGAGCAGGCGGCGGAGTGGATTTCAACAACTCCGCCTTCCGCGACTTTCACGACATTCTTGGAGACTTTTTCGGTTTCGAGGATCTTTTCGGTGGTGGCGGAGGGCGCACCAGGCGCCGTCAGCAGCGCGGCGCCGATCTCCGTTACGATATGACGCTTACGTTTGAGGAAGCGTCGGTGGGTGTCACCACCAAGATCAAACTCCCGCGACAGGAATACTGCGGAGCCTGCAATGGAACGGGAGCCAAAAAAGGCACCGGGATTGTCGCTTGCCAGACTTGCGGCGGACGCGGCCAACTCGCCTACCAGCAAGGATTCTTCACCATCACGCGCACTTGCCCTGCTTGCCAGGGCGCGGGACAAATCGTCCGCGAGCGCTGCCCGGATTGCCGTGGCCAGGGCCGCATCGAAAAAGAGAAAACAATCGATCTGCGCATTCCGCCCGGGGTGGACTCTGGCACGCGACTTCGCGTCACGGGGGAAGGTGAGCCTGCGCCAAACGGCGGCGCGCCTGGCGATCTGTATGTGGTCCTCGACGTTAAGGAGCATCCCTTCTTCGAACGCCGTGGCGCCGACCTCTACTGCACGATCCCGCTGAGCATCACGCAAGCCGCTCTCGGTACCGAGTTGCAGGTTCCTGGCCTCAATGGCGAGGAAAAACTAAAAATACCCGAAGCTACGCAAAGCGGCGCCGTCTTCCGCATCAAGGGCAAAGGCCTCGCCGACCCGCGGGGCGGCGGCAAGGGAGATCTCTACTATCACGTACGCGTTCTT
>WNFS01002178.1_pt1 | contig 14850 bp, 11 predicted proteins | sample 5400141 | NCBI WGS metagenome assembly WNFS01 (sample SAMN13153358, study PRJNA577476) | soil metagenome | isolation source: 60 cm saprolite under Madrone tree | place: USA:California | collected 2016-06-14
CGCCGCCGCCCTCGCCCGCGAGCTGCACGACGTGGATCGCCTCTCCGCCTTCTTCGACGTGATCCACCAGGATCCGGTGATCTCGCAGGTCAAGCTGATCGCAGAGCCGTGGGATCTGGGCGAAGGCGGCTACCAGGTCGGCAATTTCCCGGTGGGCTGGGCGGAGTGGAACGGCAAGTACCGCGACACCATCCGCCGCTACTGGAAGGGCGACGCAGGCCAGGTCGCGGAGCTGGCCTACCGCCTCACCGGCTCGAGCGACCTCTACGAGATGGGCGGCCGGCGCCCGTACGCGTCGGTCAACTTCGTCACCGCCCACGACGGCTTCACCCTCGCGGACCTGGTCTCGTACGAGGCCAAGCACAACCTGGCCAACGGCGAGGACAACCGCGACGGCACCGACGACAACCGCTCCTGGAACTGCGGGGTCGAGGGCCCGACCCGCGACCCCAAGATCATCGCGCTCCGCGAGCGGCAGATGCGCAACTTCCTGGCTACCCTCTTCCTGTCCCAGGGCATCCCGATGCTGCTGGCCGGCGACGAGATCGGCCGCACCCAGCGCGGCAACAACAACGCCTACTGCCAGGACAACGAGCTGTCCTGGCTCGCCTGGCCCCCCACCGAGACCGGCCGGCGCCTCATGGAGTTCACGCGGCGCCTGATCCGGCTCAAGCACGAGAACCCGGTGTTCCACCGGCGCACGTTCTTCCAGGGCCGCCGCATCCAGGGCTCGGCGGTGAAGGACCTCGCCTGGCTCCGTCCGGACGGTCACGAGATGACCGACGACGAGTGGCCCGACAGCGGCAGCCGCAGCCTCGGCCTGCGCCTCGCGGGCGACGCCATCGAAGAAGTGGACGACCTGGGCGAGCCCATCGTGGGCGACACCTTCCTGATCCTCCTCAACGCCGATCACGAGCCGGTGCCGTTCGTGCTGCCCGCCCACGCGGCGCGCGTGCTCTGGGAACCGGTGCTGGACACCCGCGACTGGGACGGCGTGGCCGATCGGCCGGCTCAGCGCACCGGCGAGCACTACCGTCTCGAGGGCCGCTCCCTCGCGGTGCTGCGCCTCCAACGGAATCCCCGCCCAGGCGAAGGAGCCTGACCATGACCGACGCGACCGACCCCACCGACTCGCCCGAGTTCGACTCGGAGCTGCACCGCACCGCGCTCGCCCAGCTCGATCGGGTGGCGGCGCGTCTGAGCCTGGATCACGACATCCACGAGCGGCTGCGCTTCCCGCGGCGCGCGCTGGTGGTCTCGGTGCCGGTGCGCATGGACAGCGGGAAGACCCAGGTCTTCATCGGCTACCGCGTCCACCACAACACCGCGCTCGGCCCCACCAAGGGCGGCCTGCGCTACGACCTGGGAGTGAACCTCGGGGAGGTGACCGCGCTCGCCATGCTGATGAGCTGGAAGTGCGCGCTGGTGGGGCTGCCCTACGGGGGCGCGAAGGGCGGAGTCCGCTGCAATCCGCGCGCGATGTCCGCCCGCGAGCTCGAGCACCTCACCCGCCGGTACACCACCGAGATCATCCTCATGATCGGGCCGGACATCGACATCCCGGCGCCCGACCTCGGCACCGACGAGCAGACCATGGCCTGGATGATGGACACCTACTCGATGACCCAGGGTAAGAGCGTCCCCGGGGTGGTCACCGGCAAGCCCCTGATCGTGGGCGGCTCGGCGGGCCGCCGCGAGGCCACCGGGCGCGGCATCGTCTTCGTGCTCTACCAGGCGGCCAAGAGCCTCGGCCAGGAGCTGCGCGGCAAGAAGGTCGTGGTGCAGGGCTTCGGCAACGTGGGCGGAACCGCGGCGCGCCTGCTGTGGAACGACGGCTGCACCATCGCGGGGATCAGCGACTTCAAGGGCGGGGTGTGGAATCCGAACGGCCTCGACGTGCGCCAGCTCCAGACCTACGTGGCCGAGACCGGGAGCGTGGCCGGCTTCCCGGGCGGCGAGGCCATCGGCAACGACCAGATCCTCGAGCAACCCTGCGACGTCCTGATCCCCGCCGCGATCGACTCGGTGATCCACGAGCGCAACGCCGACCGCGTCAAGGCCCTCATCGTCGCGGAGGGCGCCAACGGCCCCACCACCCCGGAGGCCGACGTGATCCTGCGCGACCGTGGGGTGACCGTGATCCCGGACATCCTGTGCAACGCGGGCGGGGTGGTCGTCTCCTACTTCGAGTGGGTCCAGGGCCTGCAGCACTACTTCTGGAAGGAGAGCGAGATCATCTCGCGCCTGCAGGAGATCATGGCGCGCTCGTTCACCCGGGTGTGGCAGACCTCTCAGAAGGGCGGGGTGGATCTACGGACCGGCGCGCTGATGGAGGGCGTCAGCCGCGTGGCCGACGCCCACGTGTCGCGGGGGCTTTACCCGTAGGCTCCCGCACCGGCGCCGCCGGCTCGGCCGGGGCTCCGCGCAGGACCCAGAGCAGGCCCGCCGCCGCGACCAGCACGCCGGCCACGCTCGCGAGCTGCGGCACCCGCAGCGAGCCCACCCAGAAGCTGTCGAGTCGCAGCGCCTCGATGAAGAACCGCCCCACCGAGTAGAGCCCGATGTAGGCAAAGAAGACCGCGCCCGGGCGCCGGGCGACCCGCGGGCGCACCCACCAGACGAGCAGGACGAACACGAGCAGGTCCCACAGCGACTCGTAGAGGAAGGTCGGGTGGAAGTACTCGACGTCGCGCAGCTCGGGCGGCCGGTGGGGCGGCGAGATGTAGAGCTTCCACGGGAGATCGGTCGGCGCGCCGAAGGCCTCCTCGTTGAAGAAGTTCCCCCAGCGCCCGATGGCCTGCCCCAGGATCATGCTCGGCGCGATGACGTCGAGCGCGCGCCGGATCGGCACCCCCCAGCGGCGTGCGAGCCAGATCCCCACCAGCGGCCCCGCGATGAGGCCGCCGTGCATCGCCAGGCCCCCTTCCCACACCGCGACGATCTTCTCCGGGAAGCGGCCGTAGTAATCCCAGTTGAAGATCACCTCGTAGAGGCGCGCGCCGATCAGCCCGGCCACCACCGCCCACTGCGCGGCGCGCAGGATCTCGTCCGCGGGGAGGCCTTCCTCGGTCGCGCGCCGCTGGGCGAGCCAGAACCCGACCAGGATCGCGGTGGCCATCAGGATGCCGTACCAGCGGACCGTGAGGGGTCCGAGATGGAAGGCGATCGCGCCGGGCGAGGCGAACACGAAGATCACGATACCACGGCCCTACCAGGCGCCCGATGGGCTCGGGGTCGGCGCTCCGCCCCCCAATCTCCAGTTGACACCCGCCCCGCTATTTAGGTATACCGAACGTCGCAAGTAATACCGACCTAACTCGGAACGAGAGAGGGCCGGGCGTGGCCGCCGACGCGGGAGCGGTGGGCGCGCGCCCGGGTCCACTTCAGCCAGCCACCCCCGCCCGCCTCGCGGCGTCCGGCAGCCAGCCAGCCACACGATCCACCGAGTGGATCAGGAAGGACGGTTGGCCATGGTCAGGGAGCGCACGGTCCGGGGGTTCGTCATCGTGGCGGTCTTGCTCTGGAGCCTCGGCGGAGGCCTCGCGCGCGCCGAGGATGGGCCGTCGAATCAGGAGCTGTTGAACAAGATGAAAGCCATGGAGCAGCGGATCCAGACGCTCGAGCGGCAGCTCGAGCAGAAGAGCGCGGTGGCTCAGCCCGCGACCGGGGCGCCCGATGCCGCGCCCACCGCGGGCGCCGCGACGCCTTCGGCCCCGGCGAGCCCCGTCCCGGCGGTCGCGGTCGCGCCGTCGTCCATGGTCCAGACCGCGGCGGTGGAGTCGCCCGGCGCGGTCAACCGCGACCTGTTCGGTCTCTTGCCGTCTCCCATCGATGGCCTCAAGCTCGGCGCCTACGGGGAAGTCAAGTTCGGCAGCCGCCGGAACCCCGACCACAACGGGCAGTGGCAGACCGGGTTCGACGCGGCCCGTTTCGTGCTGCTGCCGACCTTCCAGTTCACCGACAGCATCATCTTCAACGCGGAGATCGAGTTCGAGCACGCCGGGTCGGGCTTCGACGAGGACGACAAGCTGCACGGGACCGCGGAGATCGAGCAGCTCTACATCGACTTCAAGGTCTCCCCGTACTTCAACGTCCGCTCGCCCGGGATCGACCTGGTGCCGGTCGGCTACATCAATCAGCATCACGAGCCCACCCTGTTCTACAGCGTCAACCGCCCCGAGCTGGCGGACCGGCTGGTCCCGACCACCTGGGCGGTGCCGGCCGCCGGGATCTACGGCAAGATCGTCGACGGGCTGGGTTACCAGTTCCAGGTGAGCAGCAGCCTCGAGGACTTCGGCAGCGGCTTCGACGCGCGGACCGACGGCAACAGCCCCGCCCCGTTCCCGACCGGCTACGCTCCGGGCATCAGCGGCAAGGATGGGCTCGTGTTCGCGCGACCCCCGCGGGGAGACTTCCGTCAGCTCAGCAACGACCTCGCGTACGCGCTGCGCCTGGACTACCAGCCCCCGTTCGTTCCCGGCCTCGCCGGCAGCACGAGTGTCTACTTCACACCGAACACCACCCCGCGTAACGCCTACGCGGACACCGGCGCCCCGCTCCGTCACTCGAGCCTCACCCTGGTCGACAGCGAGCTCCGCTACCGCCTGCCCGGAACCGGCTTCGAGGCCCGCGGCGAGTACGTCCAGGTCTTCTTCGGCCATCCGGGCAACCTGCGAGCCAACAACGACAGCGATCCCACCAACAATGTGGGCCGCACGATGTACGGGCTGTCCGGTGAGGTGGCGTACCACGTCCCGATCGGCACCTACCTGGGCAGCGCGTGGGAGGCGGTGCCCTTCTACCGCTACACCTACGAGAACCTCCAGACCGGCGGCTTCAGCGGGACCGACCCGAACACCCCGGTGGGAGCGGGCAAGCTGCAGCTCCACACCGCGGGGGTGGCCGTGTTCCCCACCCCCAAGCTCGTCCTCAAGTTCACCTACGAGAAGGTGATCGACCGCGAGCGCGGCGGGCCGAAGGCGGACTCCGTGCTCGGCGGCGTCGGGTTCCACTTCTAGGCGCACGGAGACGACGTGAGCGACTGGGTGAAGTGGGCCGCGCCCCCCGCGATCATCGTCTCGATCGCGGGACCCGCGTACTGCACCCAGTACCTCACGATCGAGCAGGCGCAGAAGCTGGCCTTCCCGGCCGCCACCCGCTTCGCGGAGGCCCACGTGGTCTTCAAGCCTTCGGACGTGGCGGCCATCGAGCAGCGATCGGGCGAGAAGGTCCGCACGCGCGGCCAGCAAGTCTGGCGGGCCCTCGTCGAGGACCGCCTCGTCGGCTTCTTCATCGTGGACTACGTGATCGGCAAGCACCTCGTGATCGACTACGCCCTGGCTCTCGAGCCGGACGGACGCGTCCGGCGGGTGGAGATCATGCAGTACCGAGAGTCATACGGCGGCGAGATCACCAACCCGCGGTGGCTCGAGCAGTTCGTCGGCAAGACCGTCCTCGACCCCCTCCAGGTCGACCGGGACATCCGGAACATATCGGGGGCGACGCTCTCGTCCCACCACGTCACCGAGGGGATCCGGCGGGTTCTCGCCTTCTATGAGACCTGTCTCCGGTAAGGCGCGCCGGGCCCGGCCGCTGCTCGGCACCTTCGTCGAGATCGCGGCCGAGGGGCCCCCTTCCGTCGCGCTCGACGCCGCGATCGACGCGGCGTTCCGGGCGGTATCACTCGTGCACGGCCTGATGAGCTTCCACGATCCGGCCAGCGACGTCGGTCGGCTCAACCGTCTCGCGGCGGCCGGTCCCGTCGCGGTCCATCCCTGGACCCACGCCGTCCTGCGTACCGCCATCGACCTGCGTCGGGCCTCGGCCGGCATCTTCGACGTCGCGGTCGCCCCGGTGCTGCAGGCCATGGGCCGGCTGCCCGGGCCGGCGGCGCAGCCGGAGCCGATGGGCGCCGAGGCGACCGAGACCATCGAGCTGCTCCCGTCCCGTCGTGTGCGCTTCCGGCGTCCGGACGTGGGCATCGACCTGGGCGGAATCGCCAAGGGATTCGCGGTCGACCGCGCGCTGGATGCGCTCCGGCGGTTCGGGATCACGCGAGGCCGTGTGAATGCCGGCGGCGACCTGGCCGTGTTCGGCCCCCCGGGCGAGCTCGTCTCGATTCGGGATCCGCGCCGTCCCGGCGGGATGCTCGGACACATCGTGGTGCGGGACGCCGCGCTCGCGTCGAGCGGCGGGGGGGATGCGGCGATCATCGACCCGCGACGGCCCGCGCCGGCCACCGCGATCCGCGGGGCCACGGTTCGTGCTCCGTCGTGCGTGCTCGCCGACGCGCTCACCAAGATCATCACGATCGCGGGGGAGGGTGGGGCCTCGATCCTCGCGCGGTACGGGGCGAGCGCTCTCTTCCTGTCGGCCGACGATCAGGTGCACGCCACGCCGGACTGGGCGGCCCAGGTGCGGCGTGCATCTTAGCGCCCGCTTTCGAGCCGTGCTCTACGCGGTGATCGCGGTCCTCTTCGTGACCGGGGCCGCGTGGGTCGGGGTGGATCGCGCGGTCTGGCCGGAGACCGCGACCTATCTCCTGCGGCTGCACGGCGGAGCGGCCATGGCGATGCTCGTGCTGCTCGGCGCCCTCCTTCCCCTCCACGTCCGGGTCGGGTGGCGGCGGCAGCGGAACCGGGGAAGCGGGGCGCTGATGCTCGCGTCCAACGCGCTCCTGGTCGCGAGCGCGTTCGGGCTCTACTACGCGGGGTCGGAACCCCTCCGGCACTGGACCAGCGAGCTGCACATCGCGCTCGGCTTCGCCCTGCCGCTTGCGGTCACCGGCCACGTGCTCCGTGGCCGGCGCGGCCGTCGGGCCAATCGGGAGCGCCCGGCCGGCCTCCGTCAGGGCTGGTAGTCGAGCCCCGCCGCGGCGAACTTCGCCTTGAAGGCCGGGCGCACCAGGAACGCGATGAAGGCGCGCGCGGCCGCCGGTTGCGTGCTGCGCGCGGCCAGGCCCGCCGAGTAGACGGTCACCTTCTGGAGGTCCGCGGGCAGCGGCCCGATCATGACCACGCCCTTGACCGGGACGATCTCGCTGATCTGGTGCACCACCACCTCGGCCTCGCCGCTCGCCACCTTCTCGGCGGGATAGCCGCCCGCCACCAGCTGGGTCTTGGCCCGGACCGCGTCCGCGATGCCGAGGCGCTCGAGCACGCCCTTGAAGTGGATGCCGCTCGTCGCCCCCTGGGCGGGATCGACGTAGACCAGCGACTTCGCGGCGAGCAGGGTCGCCTTGAAGGCCTCCGGCGTCGAGATGTCCGGGCGCGGCGCGCCCTCGCGGACGCCGACCCCCATCCCGGTCCGGGCGAGGTCGGTGCGGCTGCCCGCGACCACGGCGCCCTCGCGGATCACGCCGTCCACCGCGGTGTCGGTCATGATGACCACGTCCACCGGCTCCCCGCTCGCGAGCTTGCCGCGCGTGACCCCGACGGTGCCGAACGACAGTGTCACCGTGTTCCCGGTCTCCTGCCGGAAGGCCTCCGAGAGCTCGGTCACGATCGCGCGAACGGCGCCCGCGCTGAACACCTTGATCTCCTCGGCGCGAGCGGGCGTGGCCCCGGCCCCGCCCAGACCCACCGCCAGCCCCATCGCGAGCCACCACCGCGTACCCCGAAGCTGCGTCCGTCCGATGCCCATGCGCCGTCTCCTCTCAGGGGGCCGGGACGAGTCCCGTGCCCGGTTTCAGGTCGAAGAGCTCCCGCCGCCAGACCCGGCCGGAAGCGCCGGGCGATTCGCTCCAGAGCCCCGGATCCACCGGCGCGCCGTTGGCCCGGATCCAGTCCGCGAGCGGACGCCCCGCCAACTCCGCGCCCATCAGGCGGCTCGCGATCGAGAGCTCGCCCAGCATCACGAAGCGCACCTGCCCCTCGGCCACGAGCCCCGCCAGGCGCTCGGGGGTCAGGATGGGGTCGAGGCCGTGGAAGCCGCCCATCGCCATCACCGGCAGGCCGGTGGCGACGATGAGTGGGGAGGCCAGCTGCGCGCTCGGCGTGGCCAGCAGGAAGCGCTCGCCGTGGCGGTTGGCCTGGAGGAACGCGATCAGCTGACGGCGATCCGCGACCTCGCCCACGCGGACGCGGGCCCGGAGGGTCGGCGTCGGCGACGGCGACCGGAGCCGGCCGATGTCGGCGGACGGGATCACCGCCACCCCGCGCACCAGCACGCTGCTGAGCGCCCACGTCGGAGGCATCACCAGCAGCGCGCCGAGCCCGACGCCCACCGCGAGGCGCTCCGGAATACCGACTCCCGGTCGCTCGCCGCGGCGGAGCAAGCGCACCAGGAGCGCGCCGGCCGCGAGCACCACCGCGAGAAGAACCCCGATCGGGATCCGGCGCTGCCACGCGTCGGAGACCGCGGGCAGCCCGGCGGTATGCACGTAGACCTGCCACATCGCGGTGACGACGAGGGCACCCGCGAGCGCCACGCCGGCCGCGCGGCCGTCGCGGTAGCGCTGCCACAGGTCGATCACGCCGATCGCGGCCAGCGCCGCCAGCGGGGGCCCGAGCGTGGAGAGGTAGTAGAAGTGGAAGATCCCGCCCGCCGCGCTGTAGACGACCGCGTAGGTGAGCGTCCAGCCGATCCAGAGGAGCAGGCCGAGCTGCGCGGGCTGAAGCGGCGGCCGCGCGCGCCCCCGCCCGAGCCCGAGGGCGCCCACCAGGGCCAGCGGCAGCAGCCACTCCGCCTGCGCCGCGAGCAGGCCGTCGCCCAGGCGCAGCGGGCCCACCGGCGCGCGCACGAAGAGCCGCGCGTACCCTTCGACCGGGCCCGCGGCCGGGGGCGCGCCCATCCGCCGCCGCGCCGCCGTCTCATCCGCGCTCGCCGTCCGTCCGGTCTGCCAGAGCCGCACGAACCGACCGACGCCGTTGTGGCCGACCGCGAGATCGATCATGGAGTTCTGCGGGCTGCTGCCCACGAACGGGCGCCGGGCGGCGGGCGTGAGATCGTAGGCGATCATCCACGGCAGCGACACCGCGGCCAGGACGAGACCCCCGAGCGCCAGGTCGACCAGGCGACGCCGCCACGGCCCCGCCGCGCCCAGCCAGTAGACCGCCGCGAACGTCGGCAGGACCACGAACGCGGCCAGCATCTTCACGTTGAAGCCGAGCCCGATCAGGGCCATGGCCAGCAGCAGGAAGCCGCGGTGACCGCGCTCGGCGGCTCGCAGGAGCGCCCAGGACGCCAGCAGCACCACCAGCAGGAGGCCGGTGTCCGTGTTCCCGGAGCGGTCCACCGCGACCGCGATCGGCGTGAGGGCCAGGAAGAGCCCGGCCAGCAGGCCCGCGGCGGCGCCCCGGTGACGCCGTACCAGGTGCGAGAGCACCGCCACCGCGGCCACGCCCTCGATCACCTGCGGCAGCAGCACCGCCGACGGCCGGAAGCCGAAGAGCTTCACGCTCGCCACCTGGATCCACAGCGCGAGCGGCGGCTTGTCGACCGAGACGAAGCCGGCCGGGTCGAAGGAATTGTAGAAGAACGCGTGCCAGCTCGCCATCATGCTGCGCACCGCGGCCGCGTAGTACTCGTTGTCGAACCCGTTCTGGTCGAGCCGCCAGAGGCGCAGGCCCGCGGCCAGCGCGAGCACCGCGAGCTGGGCGACGGTCCCCCAGAGCGACCGCGGCCCGGACGACCCGGTCTCGGTGACGGGGGGCGCGCTAGGATCCATGGCGTCGGACGAGATCGGCGGACAGGATCGGCAGCGTGGTCACCGCCACCCCGAGCGGCTTGACCGCGTCAGCCACCGCGTTGGCGATGGCGGCGGGCGCGCCGATGGTTCCGCCCTCGCCCATGCCCTTGAAGCCGCCGGGCGTGAGCGGCGAGGGCGTCTCGAGATGGCCGATCGTGAACGCGGGCAGCATCGCCGCCGTCGGCAACGCGTAGTCCATCAGGGTGCCGGTCAGGAGCTGGCCGCTCTCGTCGTAGACGAGCCGCTCGCCCAGCGCCTCGCCGATCCCCTGGGCGACCGCGCCGTGGATCTGCCCCTCGACGATCATCGGGTTGATCATCGGCCCGCAGTCCTCGACCACCGCATAGTCGCGCACCGTGACCCGGCCGGTCTCCGGATCGACCTCCACCGAGGCGACGTGGACCGCGCCGGAGAACGTGGGCCCCGGCGGATCGAAGCGCTGGGTCGCGGCGAGCCGCGCGCCCCCGCCGGCGGTCGCATGAGTCCGACGCGCCACCTCCGCCACCGTCATGCCGCGGTCGGGCACGCCGCGCACGCGCACCATGCCGTCGGCCAGCACCAGGTCCTCGGCGCTCGCCTCGAGCAGCCCGCCCGCCGCCGTCAGCAGCGCGCCGCGCACGGTGGCCGCCGCCGCGTCGGCCGCGCCGCTCTGGGCGATCGCCCCGCGGCTCGCGAAGGTGCCGGTGCCGGGCGGCGCCTCGGCGGTGTCGGGCTGGTGCACCGTCACCGCCTCGAGCGGCACGCCGAGCTGGTCGGCGACGAGCTGCGCGGTGGTGGTGGCGTGCCCCTGGCCCTGCGACGGAAACGACACGAGGCACGTCACGCCCCCGTCGGCCTCCACGCGAACCGTCGCCGCCTCCGGCCCCGGCATGTCGACCATCCCGCGCCGGCGATAGGTCTCGGAGCCGATCCCGGTGTACTCGGTGTAGCACGCCAGCCCGACCCCGAGCAGCCGCCCGCGCGCGCGCCCGTCCTCGCGCTCGCGCACCAGTCGCTCGTAGCCGGCCAGGGTCAGCGCGGCCTCGAGCGCCTTGGGATAGTCCCCGCTGTCGTAGACGAAGCCGGTGGCGGAGGTGAACGGATAGGCGTCGCGCGGGATCAGGTTGCGCTGGCGGACGTGACCGGGATCGAGCCCGAGCCGATCCGCGAGCAGGTCGAGGGTGCGCTCCATCACGAAGGCGCCCATGGTCATACCCACCCCGCGGTAGGCGCCGAGGGGCGGCTTGTTGGTGGCGAGCGCGGTGATCTCGAAGGCGTAGGCCGGCGTGCGATAGGGACCCGGCAGGATCGACGCGGTGCCGAGCGCCTCGAGCGCGCCGGTCAGCGGGTAGACGTGGTACGCGCCCACGTCGGAGACGAGCCTCGCCCGCAGCGCGCGCAGCGTGCCGTCGGGGTCCGCGGCGGCCTCGATCTCCACTCGCTGCTCGCGGGCCTGCGTCGCGGCGGCCAGGTTCTCGCGCCGGGTCTCGATCCACTTCACGGGCCGGCCCGCCCGCCGGGCGAGCGCGGCCACCGCCAGGTCCTCGGGCATGACGTGCATCTTCTGGCCGAAGCCGCCGCCGGTGTCCGGCACGATGACCCGCACGCGCGACTCGGACAACCCGAAGGCGCGGGCCACTCCGGTGCGGAAGACGTGGGGCACCTGGGTCCCGGTCCAGAGGGTGAGCCCGCCGTCCTCCCAGTGCGCGACCAGCCCCCGGCCCTCGAGCGGCGAGGCCGAGCAGCGCGCGTGGGTGAAGGTCTCGCGCACGATCATGGGCGCGGCCGCGAAGGCGCCCTCGACGTCGCCCCGACGGTCGCTCCCCTCGAACAGCACATTGGATGGCCGCCCCGGATGCAGGCGCGGGGACCCCGGCGCGACCGCGGCCGCCACGTCCGCGACCGCAGGCAGCGGGTCATAGTCGACCTCGACGGCCGCGGCACCGTCCACCGCCGCGTAGGGGCTCCGCGCCGCGACGACGGCCACCGGCTCACCGACGAAGCGCGCCCGCTCGGCCGCGAGCGCGGGCCACGCGGTGGGCGCGAAGCCGGGCGCGTCGAGCCGAGGGACGAGAGGCGCCACCTCGCCCTCGAGATCGCGGCCGGTCAGCGCCAGGACCACCCCCGGAACGCGACGCGCGGCCTCCGCATCCACCGCGCGGATGATGGCGTGCGCGTGGGTGCTGCGCACGAAGGCCGCGTGCAGCAGCCCGGGAAGCGTGATGTCGTCGAGGAAGCGCCCCTGCCCGGCCAGGAGACGGGGGTCCTCCAGGCGCTTGACGTGGGCGCCCAGGTAGCGGGGAGGCGGAGGAGCGCTCACTCGCTCGTCACGGCCTGGCCACGCGCGGCAGCACCTCGCTCGCCAGCAGCTCGAGCTGCTCCATGCTCCAGTCGAGCGGATTGAGCACGATGTGCTCGCAGCCACCCAGATTGGCGACCTTGGCGCGGATCTTCTCGGCCAGCTCCTCGGCTTCTCCCAGGAGATAGAATTCCCGCCAGTAGGGCAGATCCATCCCCGAGAAGGTCTTGAAGTGGGGGATCGCGCTCTCGGGCTTCTGCCCCTTCTTCAGCACCCAGACGAAGTTCGAGTAGACCTTGCTCATGTCGCCGGGGCGCCGGCCGGAGTCGCCCATGAAGCGCTGGATCTTCTCCCAGTCCCCCTTGACCATGTCCGCGGTCGCCGAGGAATGCGGGACCCAGGTCTTCGCGTACTTGGCGATGCGCCGCAGCACCGGGTCGATGTTGGTGACGGTTTGGCCGTAGACCTTCTCGAAGGGCTGGCTGCCGCCGCCGATCCAGATGGGCGGGTGCGGCTTCTGGAGCGGCTTCGGGTCGATCGTGAGGTCGCGGAACGTGTAGTACTTGCCGTCGTAGCTCACCCGGTCGCCCGCCCAGAGCGCGGTGACCGCCTCCAGCATCTCGTCCATGCGCCGGCCGCGCTCCTTGTGCGGCACGCCCATGAGCCCGAACTCCTCCTCGTGCCAGCCCACGCCCACGCCCAGGATGCTGCGGCCACCCGACACGAGGTCCAGCGTGGCCCACTCCTTCGCGAAGTAGGCCGGATTGCGGAGCGGCAGGACCAGCACCATGGTGCCGAGCTTGATGGTGCGCGTCACTCCGGCCAGGGCCGCGAGCAGCGCCACCGGCTCGAGCCAGGTGCACGCGTAGGCGGGCGGGGTCAGCAGGAGGTGGTCGATGGACACCGCGGAGTCGAAGCCCAGGTCCTCCGCGCGGCGCAGATACGCGCCCATCTCGGAGAGGGTCGCGGTGCGGGCGCCGAGGGCGAAGCTCGGGAGGCGAAGGCCGAACTTGATGTTGAGGGGGTTGGAGAAAGGCTTGGCGCTGGTGCCGACTCTCCTTTCACTACTCTTTCTTGAGCGCGCTGTTGCGTTGCTGCCGGGACTTCTCTTTTTTGAGCGCTTTGGGGCGATCTTCTTTGCGCTGCGGTTTGGCCTCTTCGCGCCTTTGGCGCTCATCGGAGGCCGTCTTCTTTCTTTGCGTCGGCGACGGTCAGGCCCCCGACGCGGGCGTGGGGGCGCCCGCCGTCGGTGACGACGAGGGCGATCAGGATCTCGGTCGCCCGGGGCGCGTCGTTGAGCCGCACCTCCATCGCGTCGAAGTGGGTGCGCACGAACGCGGCGTCCTTGAAGTGGAGCGGGACGTCGATGGTGGTCCCCGGCCCGCCCAGCTTCTTGGCGGAGGGAATGATCGCCTTGCCCCCGTGCACCAGGGCCCGGAACGGTGTGCCGAGGGTGGGGTGCAGGATGGCGGCGGCGTGCTCGTACTCGCCGTCCACGCCCACGATGGCCGCCTTGCCGTAGGAGTGCACCGCGCTCCCGAGGGCCATCACCGCGCGGCGGCCGAGCAGGTCGCCCAGCTCCTCGCCGGCCTTGATCAGCTCCTGCAGGTCGTCCACGAAGCGGCCCGCGAACGGGTTCTCGATCACCGCCACCGCGGCCACCTTGCGGAGCGGCTTCTCGAGACGCCGGCCGCCGTCCTCCTGGATCTCCTCGATCACCGTCGCCAGCTTGCGGATCTTCATCAGTGCCCTCCTGCGGCGGGCCCCTGGCCCTTGACCACGTCCGCCGCGCGCGTGGCGGGCGGGGTGTTGCGGCTCCGCCCGATCTTGATCTGTCCGTCGATGAGGATCATGGAAACCCCGAAGAGGTCGCCCACCTGGAGCGCCTCCAGCGCGGTCCGGCCCTGCGAGCCGATCGGGGCGTCCACGATGCAGAGATCCGCGTCCCGCCCCGGCGCGATCACACCCGCGGACAGCTTGTAGACCCGCGCGGTGTTGCCGGTGGCCATGCACACCGCCTCCTCGGGGGCGAGCCCGCCGAGCGAGACCAGGTGGGCGAGGACGCGCAGGATCCCGAGCGGCACCACCCCGGTGCCCGACGGCGCGTCGAGGCCGATGATGATGCGGCCGGTGGCGCCCGCCTCGCGGGCGCGGCGGAGGGCGTGGAGCGCGGCCTTGCCGTTGCCGCAGTGGACGATCTCGAGCGCCATGCGGGTCGCCACCAGCGCGTCGATCTCGCGCTCGCTCATCGCGGTGGTCCCGCCGTTGATGTGGCCGACCACGTCGGGGTCGGCCTCCAGCACCACCTCCCCGCTGATGGCGTTCGAGCCCGCGATCGACGGCCCGCCGGTGTGGATGGTGACGGTCATGCCGTGCTTCTTGGCCCACTTCACCATCGGGGCCGCGTCCTTGCCGGTCCGCACCGAGCCGAGGCCGATCTCGCCCACCAGCTTGACCCCGGCACGCGCCATCTCCGCGAAGTCCTCCTCCACCATGCCGAGCTCGAGGATGGGCGCCCCCGCGTGCATCTTGACCCCGGCCGGCCGCTGGTTGGCGTAGGACTTCGCGGCCACGATGGCGAGGGCCTTGAGCCCCACGATGTCCTTGGGCCGCCCGGGCAGGTGTACCTCGCCGGCCGAGATCATCGTGGTGATGCCCCCGTTGAGGCCGGACTCGATGAAGTCGATCGTGCGCTGGCGCGGCGTGAAGTCGCCGAACACGGGATGGCAGTGCGAGTCGATGAGACCCGGCACCACCGTGCTGCCCCGGGCGTCGATGACGGTGTCCGCGTCGTCGTCGAGGCCCCGCCCCACCGCCACGATCTTGCCGTCGGCGGCCACGATCGAGTCCCCGTCCAGCAGCGGCTTCGCGATGTCCCCCGACA